>Ga0114971_10000006_pt1 | contig 126607 bp, 126 predicted proteins | sample M_140625_MF_Meta_FD_87320 | JGI IMG/M metagenome (GOLD analysis project Ga0114971, IMG submission 87320) | Freshwater microbial communities from Lake Montjoie, Canada to study carbon cycling - M_140625_MF_MetaG | ecosystem: Environmental > Aquatic > Freshwater > Lake | place: Lake Montjoie... | reverse complement strand
TCCAGTAGAGCCAGCAGGACCAATGGATCCAGTTGGACCAGGAATTCCAGTAGAACCATCAGGACCAATGGATCCAGTCGGACCAGGAAATCCAGTAGAGCCAGCAGTGCCAGTAGGACCAACGGATCCGGTGGGTCCAGCAGTGCCGGTAGATCCAATTCCATTTCCACTGGCGAATGTTGCCCACATTCGTTCTTGACAGGGTAGAGGAATCATCTCACCCGTCACCTGTATAAGGAGCATCTGGGCAAAAATAGTGTCCTGTGTATTATTACAATCGAATGATGATGATGCATTCCAGTATTCGATGGGTATCACAAACACACCAAATACGTCTGTGACACTCTGTGGGTAGTAATTTCCACCCTTAGTAGTGGCATCCGCAATAATAGCCGCAACATTTCCTGGATTATAGGGCACCGATGGATCAGTGGTGCCCGGATCGATGGCAAAATTCCAAATAGCAGTCTGGATATCACCCACCGAATACCCCTCCATGACAATGTATTCCGATGTGTTATTCAGAATATAATTAATATAGGATACATTTTGAAATTGAAAGATCACACCGACCTGTTGGAAAATGCCAGGAAGATACGGGTCATAACACGAAATGGTTCGAGCACCGTAAAAATCTCCGGGAACAATAAAGTCACGCACATCCGTGCACCACCCGTGATACAAATGGGTGGCAATTCCATCCGGTGGGGAGAGAATACCACCATACCCTATATTCACATTCAGATAGCTCCGTATTCCAGGATCGACCGAGAGTTTGACAAGACACGGTGGTAGGCAATATCTCGATCCAGAATCGTATGGACCGGTCGGTCCGGTAGGACCACGACAGCCCCGACAACCATCCGCACCATCCGCGCCATCTCGACCATTCACACCATCACGACCGTCGCGACCATCTCGTCCGTCACGACAAGAACATTTCTCTGGTTCCTTTTTGGCAATAAAATGTTTCATGTTATCGAAAATTTTTTCTGACACTTAGCAATATATTATATCTACAAAATGATAGTATTCTTGACACGGCCGGTTGGGATGGTAGCAAAAATTGAATTTTCAGAAATTACTTATGATAAATAAGTCACAAACACATCAACTAATCTATCTCTTCTCTTTTTTTTCAGAAACAGAATGGGACTTGATCTTTATTGCGGGGAGGAGTATGCCCGAGCCGGAAGCTACAGCACCGTCCATACACAGAGGAATGGTCTATTACGCGCCTACATCCTCTACCTGAGGGAATCAATCCCCTCCGGATCCTCCGAATTCGACCGTGCGCTGATCAAGGTGGACAATCGCCGACTGGCGAATTCGCTCGAAAACGCCGTCGAGGAGAAGGAAGGTGTGAATTACAGCATCTTGGCTAAATTGCACAAGAAGATCCATCCTGGCATCCAAGCCTTTATTTACCACAGTGATTGCGACGGTGTGTGGATGTCCCACGAATGTCGACAGATCCTCGATATCCTTCATCGGCTTCACTCCTATCTGGCCAGGATCCCCGAGATCTATCTGGATGATGCCGGAAACTTTTATCTGCACAATATCTTAACCCACTCCGTGGAGACAGGTCAGGACATTCGATTTTCGTAATTTATTGTGAATCATCAGTTTTTACCAAATGAATTTTATTGATTTCTTGCATCCTATGAATCGTATATTCGATCGCTGTTGCATCCACTGTCAGACCGTTCCCACGGAAAGGTTTATCCAGATATTTAATGATGGAGATCAATAGACTCACATTGATAATGATCATGATAAGCATAAGAATATGATACGATAGGCTCTTGATGGTGAAGAAACAAAGTATAAGCACCATAAACACACTCATTGAAATCATGATCACATACAGTAAATTAGAAAGAGAAGATTGAGCGATAAGGATGCGATCTTTTCTTGACATGGTTAAATTATCATACGTTTTTAATATGCTGTCGAGTGATAATGTTTGTTGTAGACCCTCTGGTTTAAAATTGATCAATACGCCATATGCTTTCTGAAGAGATAGCCATGCAGCGTGGGGTTCCTTTCCGGACTGCATCTCCGTATATTCTTTTTTATCAACATTGATAGCATAATTATAGAGATGACCGCGGATCTCGGAGACAGCCGGTTCTCCGAGAATACCCACATTCTTGTAAAGATTGATAAGATACTGGGCTTCTTTGGTAATCGCATCGGATGCTTTACTGAAGGTATCATTGACACCGACCAGAAGAAGACCACCGAGAATCGAAAATAACATGGAGATAGCAGAGAAGGTGGTATCACTGTAATCATTATCACCTGCTAAATCTATCTTGGTAGAATATCTTATTATAAATCCAATGATCATGACAATACAATAAAAGAGACACACACATAAGAAAAGGACTATAAAAGAATGATCATAAATAAAGTTGTCGAGTTTTTCTTCCATTGTAATTTTCGCTTCGCCCATAATTTTTTATTTATTATTTATCCATAATAATAAATTTTTATTTATGCACCATCGAAAATCAAAATATTTTTGGTCGCTACAACTTTTCTTTTTGCTCCTGGCATTGATCGCGTTGGCGATGATCGGAATGATCCTCTATGTCATTGTGGTGCTGATGATCGAGCTCGTGCGATCCGATAATATCAAGACCGAGCTTCATAATATATCAGAAAGTGATTATACAGCAAATCGCATTTTTAGTGCCATGGTAGCTAGCATCCTAGGTCTGATCTTCTTTCTGATCTATCTTGCCTACTCAATTTCCTTTTGTGTGCCCAAGAATAAACACAAGGATATCATGTGCTCTCTCCATCCACGGATCGGATACCATGGCACCTTGGGACTTAAATTGCTTTTTCTATTTTTGACGACACTGGGTATGGGATGGTCGATCTTCCTTCACCAGCATCCGCACGACATTAAAAAGTGGCAGGTGCGAGTCCTGGTCCTCTTGATGATGCCGATGATTCTTGTCTTTGCGATCCTCTTGGCGGTGATCCTTGGAGAGACCGGACGGTATTCTTACTATTACTAGGTCTTCTTGGCCGAGATGCCTGTCAGCCAGGAAGAGCTCTGGATCTTGTCGCCCAGCCCGTCCACTAGCTCGATGCCGAGGCGCTGACAGACCTCCGTCTCTGGAATCGTGTTGTTATTCTGATCCCCACCGTTGCAGAAGATATCGGGACGCACTTTTTCGAGCGTCTTACAGACGGTTCGATCCATGTCAATCGACTCGACCACCTCGTCCACACAACGGAGCGCCCTCACAATCTCGACGCGCTCGCTGCATGGCATGAAATACTTTCCCTTCTTCAACACCGCCTGATGGTCGTTATTGATGATGACAACGAGCCTGCCTTCCTCCCCCACCAGCGCCTTGGCCCGCTGAAAGTATTCGAGATGTCCGACATGGAGACAGTCGCAATAGCCCGAGGCACAGATTGTCTTTCCCTGCATTCTTTGCTTTAGACCATTTTTTTTTTTCATCGTCGATGCAAAAACTGATTCTTGTCGCAAAAAAGCTCGACTGTATCGATAAAAACAACAAGTTCTTCTTCTCTAACTCTCTCTTCTCTTTTTTCTTCTTCCTTCCAGAAACCAAACAAACCAACAGAAACCATGAACAGCATCCTTCTCGGTGTTTTCGAACAATACCAGTCGGTCTTTATGGACCGTATCGCGGAGAAGTTTGATGTGCCCCGGGACCAGATGAGCGAGATCTGGGAGGAGGTGCGCAAGACCAAGCTCCATAAGACCAAGAAGGCCAAGAAGCAGACGATCCCGTCGGCCTATGTCCTGTTCTGCAGAGCCAAGCGAGAGGGTCTGAAGGATATGGACTTTGGTCAGATCTCCAAGGAGCTCGGCCGGATGTGGAAGAATGCGAGCGAGGAAGAAAAGGCTCTTTATGTCGCGGAGAACGACCGCCTCCGCAAGGAGAAGGCCTCTCCTCCTCCTCCGTCTCCTCCGTCAGAGGTGGATGTCAACATGATGACGACTCAGGTCGAGGAGGAAGAGGAGACTCTTGTGGCTCCGGAGAAAGACATTGAGAAGAAGGCCGAGAAGAAGGCTCCCCGCAAGAAGGACAAGGAGGACATCCCTGCCGATATGGAGGAGGAGGCGGAGAGGGAACTCTGGAGGGAGCTCTCCAAGTTCAAACTCCCAGAACTGCGTATCCATTGCACCAACAGCAGTCTGAAGCCCTCCAAGACCCGCGAGGAAATGATCAGGGCCCTGGTCCATTACAGGATGGCCCTGGCGAATCACGACGATAGCCAAAATAACAACAAGGCTCTCCGTGACCGCGACGAGTCGGACGAGGAGGAGGAAGATGAGGATGAGGTGGAATGGTAGTGATAGTGATAGGAAATAGAATATATTTTTTTTTATTGTTAGAGAATAAATGAGCATACTCCACTTTTTTCAAGGAATGTCGGTGTTTAATATCGGCATGGGGATTGTCATCCTCTCTTATATCGGCTGGACCAAAAAAAGCAATGCAATCTATTATGATGACTGGAGGCGGATCCTCCTTCTTATTTATTCTTATGGCATCATCGCCACCTATGTTCTTGCCATGATATGGATGGGACGACGATCCATCCTCCTGTTCTTCTTGGCCCCATGGTTCTTCTTTTTGATCTTTTCATTACCACTCGCCATTTCTCTGATCCTCAATATTTTCTTATTTCGCAAGACGGAAGAGAAAGAAAATGAAAAACTCGATATTACCACCGGTGCCAGCAGCACCCTGATTGTCATGACATATCTGGCATTGATTCTCAACGTGCTCTTCCTCTTATTTACCATGCGCTATCAGACCTATATTTCATCTCTGATTCTCTCAATTAATGATGTGACCACCCGAATTCAACCCGAGATTCTCTTTTCCCTTGTTCATAGCAAACATTCTTCTTGTCTCGAGGATCAGAAAGACGATAATAAAAAACCTTCTCAGCAGGTCAAAAAGATGCTGGAAGAATTGTGGGAACCAAAGAAGAATTTGCGACGATCTCCAATGAATTGAATCATCACGCATATAAAAAAATGATTTAAACTATGATTTTGACGAAAAATTAATAAAAACAATTAAATGACGACAAGAACAGAAACTTTTACCATCAGAAAATCCAAGCGTGATCGGGTCACCATCAAACCCTTTGGAACCAAGCGTCCTCCTCCCGTCGTGACCATCGAGACGGATTGTTGCATCGAGATGTATCCTTATACTGCGTCTAAGGAAGAGAAGATCGAATTGCCACCACCACCAAAACGATGGGGGGATCATAAGAATATAACCTCACTATTGAATGGTGGTGCACCCATTCCAATCATCAGCAAACCATCCGAAGACGCACCACCGCCAGCACCAACGATTCCTCATGTAGTTCGCATCTCGAATCTAACAGGATGCAATACTTCGGCCGAGGTCATTTCCCTCATATACCGACGATTCTTTCGGAAGATGCATTTCATCTATGTGACGGAATGCATGTCGAATGTCTTTGTCGGACTCTACAATGAGAATAGCGCACAGGAGTTTCAAGCACTCTTTCATCGATATGGCCACGGGAATACTCTGTGTGAATGTAAGATTTTGTCTGCCACCGATCGTAAAAAGACGACTTAAAGAAAGAAGAATAGATTGAATAATAGAACCAATGACATGTCCGATTTGTTTAGAAGAAACAATAGAAAAAGATGATACAGATCGATTATCGTGTTGTGGGAATGATATTCATAAACAATGCTATCTCGGGATGCTAGAAGCGGGTTATCTTGATTGTCCATTGTGTAGAAATAAATTGAATGTGCATTTTATTATATCTCATCACATGCCGGAATGCAGAGCAAGAATGTGTCTCTTGTGTCTTCGTCTTGTATGTGTGGGTTTTTTGACGATGCCCTTGATTTTTTGGATTGTCCGAGAATGTATAGATTTTATATCGTAATTTCCCTGTTTGAAAATGAAATTCCATCTATTTCATTTTATCGATAATTCGTTCATGATAATTTAGATATGGAGAGACGTAAACAGAACATCGGGTCTTCATTGGTATTCAGGCTATACACTCCTCCTGCTATGTCGATTGTCATGCCTCCCGGTTTGATCATTGAGGAATAATTCTCTCCCAGGTAGATTCCTCCATTCTTATTTATTGTTGTCAATGCCTGCATCACCATGGCTATCTTCTGAGGTGAGACTCCCAGTGGGGCATTGATCGTATTTGATGTTGCTCCTATCGTTATATTCTCTGTCACAAATTCATACTCGTTATCCTGAAGGTAAAGACGGAACGCATTCTCCGGATATCGAACCGCCAGTTGATTCACATTTGTTTGAAGTTCATCCACTAGATCATTTGCCGCCTGTTTGATTTCTGTGGAATCTCCGGTTGTATAGGCACGACCATATGCCTCAATACTGTTCACCGTGTTGATTAACACATCATTCCACAGACGCTGGGCTTCCTCCCATGTGCCTATCGTCTCCTCGAATCCAGGTATGGCTCCATTGAAATCAACACTATGGATCGTTCTCTTTTGAGAGATGGCGTTCTGGGCATCCGTGGATATCGTTTGTATCGTAAGGTTATTCACGGTGCTTCTTGGTGTTGGAGTAGGTGTGCTTTCCAAAAATATATTGGTGTTCGTGTCGATCTGTATCGTTAATGGTGGGGACGCATCCGAGGTATAATCCACACCATTGATTGTCTCTCTTGCCTTGTAGGAATAGGTTCCATTTGGTAATCGATCAGTGAGGAAAGACCAGGTGCCGTCTGCACTAACGGTGGTTGTCCCGACCAGCACATTATCACTTGAATTGAGGATAGAAAGGAGCGTTGGATACGCCGTCCCGGAAAGATAGATCTGATTTCCATTGATGATCATAGAGGAAGTGATCGTTGGTAATATTTGAATTGTTAATGGTGGGGACGCCTCCGAGGTATAATCTACACCATTGATTGTCTCTCTTGCCTTGTAGGAATAGGTTCCATTTGGTAATCCATCGGTGAGAAAAGACCAGGTGCCGTCTGCACTAACGGTGGTTGTCCCGACAATGACATTATCACTTGAATTGAGGATAGAAAGGAGCGTTGGATACGCCGTCCCGGAAAGATAGATCTGGTTTCCATTGACGATTAACGAAGTGGTGATTGTTGGAGCTATAATAACCATCAGATTCATACTGAGAAACGAATAAATATCTCCATAATCATAATACACCACCATAGTGTAATCACCAAAAGGCGTCGTGGAGGAATTTGTGATGGCACCTGTTGATGGATTGATAGTAAAGTAAGAAAAGGAAGTGGATCCATTCACAGAAAACAGACGATAGACACCACCAGAATAGGGAGCAATAGAGGACGTCCCTCCCACCAAGATGGTCTGAGAGGAGGGAGTATATGTGGAGGTGTAACTGCTTAAGAGAAAGGGTGTATTGGCCCCGGTGCTGGACCAAGTGGATCCAGCGCCTGGAAAAGAGACAGGGACACCCGTCAAAGCACCAGACGTAGATGCAGAGGTATCATTCCATGCACCATTAGCAAGATAGGTGTTGGATGTGATAATAGAAGCCTTGATTTGGAGAGAAGAGGCGATGAGATCTCCTGATTGTAGAAGATAACAATTGGAAATGGTAACAGAAGGAGTATTTTTATAAGTATCACCTTCATCACCACCACAGATCCCACCACAACCGGAAGAGATGGACCCCCAAACATAGCAATTGATAATCTGGACCTTAGGAATATAAGAGGGAGTTGTGCTATCATTATAACCGATCTCCGCCCCACAGATACCACCAGCAGTGATACCGGAGATAGTTCCGGAGCTGTAGCAATTTTCAATCGTGCAGAATTGATTGGTATTATATCCAAACCAATCACCTGAAATTCCACCAGAATATTGTCCACTGATAGTTCCAGAGGAAGAACAATTGGTGACTGTGACCTGACCCGAAGTATTTCCGGCATTAGATCCAACAATTCCACCAGAATATTGTCCACTGATAGTTCCAGAGGAAGAACAATTGGTGACTGTGACCTGGCCAGAATTATATCCGGCATTAGATCCAACAATTCCACCAGATGCAATCCCACTGATGATTCCAGAGGAAGAACAATTGGTGACTGTGACTTGACCAGAAGTATTTCCGGCATTATATCCAACAATTCCACCAGATGCAAGCCCACTGATGATTCCAGAGGAAGAACAATTGGTGACTGTGACTTGATCAGACTTATATCCGGCCTGATATCCAAGAATTCCACCAGACTGAGTCCCACTGATAGTTCCAGAGGAAGAGCAATTTGTGACTGTGACCTGACCAGAATTATATCCTGCATAGATTCCCACAATTCCACCAGACTGAGTCCCACTGATAGTTCCAGAGGAAGAGCAATTTTCAATCTTATTATTTGTAGTCCCGCTCCCAAATCCTTCTTGTCCTATCCAGCCGCTCCTATCTAATTGGGTCGCTCCTGTTCCATCCACGTTAATATTGCTTATTGTCGTGTCGCTATATCCCACTGTTCTCACCAGTCCCGGATAGCCTGTCGCCGTGATCTTCATTGTCTTGTCTCCTCCTTTGATCGTCACATAATTCCCATTCATTATAAAAAAACACTGGATGTCTGTCAGTGTCGCGTCTCCTGTTATCGTCACTACCACTGGATTGCTTGTTGATGTTCCTCCATTAATCATGATCGGCCAATTACTCAGTGTCTGGAGATCCGTGGTGGATAAAGATGTTGAGGAGGAGATGATTTTATTCACTGGGAAAGAGGAAGAAGGAGTGGGATTGGAGACAAGGACGTAGGGAGTATTTGGTGATGTGCTGGACCAAACGGTGGAAAGACCTGTAAGAGAAGAGGACGCAGAAGAATCGCTCCAATTCCCAGAGGCGATATAGGTGTTGACAAGAGTGATGGGAATGGTGAGGAAAGGAGAAACCATGCTACCGGACTGTAGAATATAACAATTGGAAATGGTGACGGAAGGAGTATTCGTATAAACATTGCTGGCACCACCACAGATGCCACCGGAAGTAGAATTAAACGAGCCCCAATAAAAACAATTGGTAATCTGGATTTGAGGAGTATAAGAGATGTTATTGCTATAACCAACAAGGCCACCACAGATCCCACCGCTAGAAAAACCGGTCATAATACCGGTGCTATAGCAATTCTCAATCTTGCAGAGTTGATTGGTATTATATCCAAAACGAAGTGCCGAGATACCACCGGAAAAATTTCCACTAATAAGTCCAGAGGAAAAGCAATTAGTGACTGTGACCTGGCCAGAGATTTGTCCGGCATTAGCTCCAATAATTCCACCAGACTCAGTCCCACTGATAGTTCCAGAGGAAGAGCAATTGGTGACTGTGACCTGACCAGAAGTATATCCGGCCCGATATCCAAGAATTCCACCAGAATTAGATCCACTAATAAGTCCAGAGGAAGAGCAATTGGTGACTGTGACCTGACCAGAATTATATCCTGCATAGATTCCCACAATTCCACCAGAATATTGTCCACTGATAGTTCCAGAGGACGAGCAATTATCGATTGTATTCGATGTTCCTGCTCTTCCATAATAACTTCTACCTATCCATCCTCCATTCGTTGCCAATATGACCGAGGAGGAGGTGGTTGCTACCTTGATATTCTTTATTGTTACATTGTTCTTACCATTACCTCCAGACGTTCCATTCTGCACCAAGCCATCATATCCTCCCGTATAAGCGACTGTCAATGTATGTCCTCCACCATCAATTGTGATATATGCACTATTGATAATGAAATACCCATCATTTGCTACCGACGCAGGAATCGTCGCATCTTCTATGATTGTGATCACAACAGGAGTCCCCGATGTGCCTCCCTGAATGGTGATTGGCCAATTGGTCGTGTTGGTTAGATAGGCCGCATCAATTGTTGTTGATGCAGTAATTGGTGTGGGTGCAAGTGTTCCCTTGAAATCCGTGACGATGGAACCGGTAAAATAGACACCGAGAATATCTTCTCGAGTATTCTCAAGGATCCAATCTCCACCATATTTTTGATTACCGGTCTCGTTGTCGGAGGCACCAATTATGGCACCGGAACGAGAGGCAAGGAGATCGTAATAGGCACGCCAGGAGGGAGAAAGGAGACTATTGCAGGCGAGAAAATCAACGTGCTTGACAGAGAGGGAACGAAGAAGATCAAGGAGGAAGACGAGGTTCTCGGAAGGATCGGAGACGCCATCAAGATCAGAGGGTAAGAAAAAGGGCTGGTTATTGAGGAAAGGGAAATCGGAGAAGGAAGAGGGGTCGTGGAAGACAAAGCCGATGCGATCAAGGGAAGACCAATGAGAAAAAAGGAGAGATTGGAGATCATCACGAGAGGAATCGGGGTGAAAGAGGATGGGGAAAGTGGAGGAATTACAATCATCAAAAAAAAGGGAAGAAGAGGAAAGCGAAGAAGAGATGAGAAGAATCTGGGTAAAAGAAGAAGTATCGTCAGGGAGAGGAGGAAAGACAAGAGGAGAAGGGATGTGATCCAGAGGAGGATCATCATAACCGTGAGAAGAAATTAGATCCAGAGTAGAATCATGAACATCCCCCTCTTTACAAACGAATCCGCCGATTGAGTTTACCGATAGTGTCATATCCAAATAAAATGTCGTCTCTTATATTTAATAAAAATAAAATAAATAATAAAAAATTTTGGAATCTATCATTTTCATTCTCAGGATGATGGGATGATGGTCGGGTAGTAGTTGCCCATGATGGTCTGGATGGCCGATCCGCTGATATTGGACGAGGCGCCGGAGAGGGTAAAGATGCCTGTGGTTTCAATCTGGACCTGGCGGTAGATGACGACGGGGTGGGTATTGGTGGTGGCGTCCCAAAGAAGGAGACCATCTCCCTTCTTATAGCCGTGTTTTATTGCGGCATCCTTGGTATACGCGACATAGACAGTGTAGGAAGAGGGAAGATGGATGTCGCTGATACAATCATCGGTTCTTGTGGTATCGAGATTGCATGCCATGAATCCTACAAATCGGATGTTTTCCTTCCTGCCGATGGCGGGTGGAAGTGTGCCCTGGATCTTGATGACATTGGTCGAGGTAGGAAAGGCGATCAGATACATGGCATTGCTGTTGGGAAACATCATCTGCATGGCCTTTGGATTGCCAAGAAAGAATTGGTGGGTATCCACATTGGTGAAATTATAATTCTTGGCCTGTCGTGTGCATGTCTTGTAGAGCATACCCTCGAGCTGGGTTGAATTCTTGATCCTCTGATCTTCCGAGACCGTCGCCATAGTATGTCCTTCCACGGTGACGGTCGGCAGTGAAGATGGAAGTAAAGTGGTCGTGGTGGAGGAATTGGTCGAATTCGTATAGTATCGAATCATCATGGCACAGATCTGTGTTGTCGTAAATTGCAGTTTGTAATGATTGGTGGGATAAAGTGTATCATTCCATGACTGAATGGAGTTGCCTGTAGTGTCATAGAGCGTAATGCTCCAGAAACGAAGAGATTGGGGAATGGACCCTTCCAGGGTGACCATTGTATTTTGAGGAAAGGACATGACATAGTATTGCACCGAATAGTCCGGATACGCGACATTGAGAATCGCAGGGCTCTGCGAAATAACAGGCCAGAGTTTGTAGTAATATTTCATGTAGAGGAATGTCATGACAATCTTGGTCAGATTCTTGAGCACGGTCACAAGGATCACTCCCACTGCCAGCAGGATCATGATCCAGAATAAGATGCGAATGATCGTCTTCATCTTTTTTTTATCTAGAATTAGTTTTTTATAATTTTTATATTTGTGGATGAAATTGATTTCAGGGCTTTGAAAAACAGGATTTTAAAGTAAATACTATTCGTCTCATCCTTTTTTTTCTCTTTCATCTATACATAACAGATACAATAAGATGCAACAGATCGAGCAGTGTCGTTACCAGTCGACATGCGAGAGGGCCGATTGCCACCACATCCACAATACCCCTTCTGGAGCCTCTCCTGAATTTCTTCGATGTTCCTACAAACTTCGTTGCAATCGAGCCAATTGCACCGCGCTCCTCCACAACACTCTGGATTGCCTACCCCCCTGTAAAAAGATTGAATCTCCACCATCCGTCTCTGTGGAAATCGAAGTGATGACATGGAACGTGCTCTCCGAGGCGCTTGCGGCGCTCATGACACATTATCCTCCCACGGTCATGGAGGATCGATGGACACGAATCGAGCAGATTCTTCATGCGGCCATGGAACCTCAGAAAATGATTGTGTGCCTACAGGAAGTTGCCGAGATCTCGATAACACCGCTTTTCCAAGTGGCGGAATGCCATGGCTATCGCGTCCTCTACGATTCGTGGGGAACACCGTTTAATGGGAAGATGGGGAATGCGATCCTTGTGCCACCATCGCTCATCATCGTCGCCAAGAATCGGATCCGGCTCGGATCGGAGGCCTTGATGCCCACGGCCAAGATTTTTGCCCAGACAGTCACCTCGGTCGTCCTGCAACATCGCGAGACAACAACACGCTTCGTGGTGGCGACCGTTCATATGCCGTGCCGATACAAGACACCAGAGGTCATGATGGAGCTGCATTCGACGCTCCATCGCATGATGGACGTATCGCACTATCCCACGATTGTCGCGGGCGATTTCAACAGCAAGCCGGAAGAGATGCCTGTTCACGATAAGATTGGATGCATCTGGGATCATACACCCATCACACCCACCATACATAGTAAGGTGCATGCAGATCAGCCGGATTTCCTTGGATGCATCGATCACATTCTTTACACCAAATCAAGCATCCAATGGCTCGAGACCTTTATGGAACCCGACATCAGCACCACCATCCTCCCAGATCTCGAGCATCCCTCGGATCACATCCCGGTCCTGGCTCGTTTCCAGATAAAATAAAGAAAGATATTACAATAAGGATTTTATCTTGGAATCTCTCATGAGTAAATTCACGATGACCTCGCGCTGCGGAACCGTCATTGCATTGCGATACTCTGGAGAAAGAAGGAATTCATGACGATTAAAAAAATCAGGCAATTTTTTATCATCATCATCATACATGGTCAGAATAGAATCAATCAATATGTTAAATCCAGTCTGTGTCGTATGGTGCAAGAGCATATATTCCAATAATGCATCATCTTGCAATATTTTTTCTAGCTTTCGTTTTTTTTTCGATTGTTGTCGAATGGTATAGATAGCATGGATGATTAAATGTTCAATGCTTTCTGATGTTATTCGTCTCAATGCTTTTTCAAGCTTTTTATTTCGAGCATTGTAGGTGACCGTCATGGACCGGAGATGAAATAGATCATCAGAAGAAGAGGGTTCAAGAATAAGTTTAGTGATATGTAGAGAAGAGGATTTGACTTCATTTGGCAATATATTGATTAAATTTTTACGGATCAATGTAATCAATTCATCATCATCGAGAATATAAGCATCCGTGACGATAAAAAATAAAAAGACACTATCATCCACAAGTTCCAGAGTAGACTGCTTCTTTTTTTGGCAGTAATCCTCGCACCATTTTGAAAGCATATCTTTTATCTTAATTATTATTATCTAAAATAATTAATCATCATTCCGTGTAGAAATGGAAATGTTCTTGGCCTTCCATTCACGGACCTCCTTATTGACCGTCTGGAGCTGAGAGGTTGCCATGTCGATTTCCTCTGAATCCCAATACCATCCGAACTGGCCGACACGGCTTCCACGCAGGGCACTTTCATACTGTTTGGTGGCTTGTTCAAAACGTTCTTGAAGAGAGGATGGTAATTCCTGATTGTTCTTGGATCGTCGGAGCATCTGGAGGTAGGCGACCAATGCATCCACGGTTTCACAGCGACGAAAGGCGCCCCATCGTTTAGCGGGCATATCGAGATTGGCGGCGAGGGCTTGGCGTTTATCGCTGGAGTCAAAGATGCCTTCCCAGGCCGCCCGCGCCTTGAGTTTATCCACGGTGACAAACATTTCCAGCCGCTGGTCCTTGGAGATCTCGGTCCGATAGAGTGTGGCATCAATGTAGTCCGAGAGCATGGAATCCGCCGCCATGGCAAATTCCGGATTATCCCAGAGCCGACCGATCGTTGCCATATGATCCAGGGCCTCGCTTCCCTCTTTGGACGAACGCCGGCATGCATCGTAAAAGACCGCGTCCATGATGAGCAGACCGCGACACGAATCGCGCATGTGTTCACAGTAGGCCCCGATCGCTTCCTGCGAGGTGCCAATCTCGTTCACGTCCATGATCAGTCTACCTTCCGCATCCTTACCACCCCCAAAGGCGTCAGAAAATGCAGAGGACCAAAAGGGATGCTTCTTCTCGTCGTAATGGATCTCATAAATCCGATCCACAAGATTCCGGGCAATGATGTGGCCTGTTTTCTGACGAGGCAGAATTACACGTGCATGCCATCGCCGCATTCGAGGCCTCAGCCATGCCACCAATCGCGCCTTGTGTCGAATAAAGAGACGGGTCGCACCACGGATCGCCAGGAGATGACGTCGCTCCATCGTCTCCTCCCTACGAATACAGTCCTCCCTCTGGATCCGTGTGCGAAGAATGCGTTGCCAATGCCATGCCTTGAGATCGTGCTTCGTCTCGATGTTCTTCAGAAAGAGAGCCAATGATCGATTCAATTGAAGTCGAAGGATGGTCTCGACGATATTGGAGCGGAAGGGGAAATAATGTCGATCGGACACATAGTGGCACACCTCGTCGGGAGTCGTGACTCGCGGTAAAGTCGCATCGAGATTCCATAGCGCGACGCCCAGAGCATCAGGAAGGTATACATAGGTAGGCATTCTGTTTTTATTCATAAATATGGAGAGAACTATTAGAATACTTGATGTAGATAGAATTCATGATCATGACCCTTCCATGAGTCAGAATCAATTTTTCTAACAAATATTAAATTTTTCCTTTCTTTGCAACATTGGTAAAAGATTAGATTTCCATGATTTCTACAAGACGCCTAGGCTCTGGTGAAGGTGAGGAGATAGGGATCACATCGGAGCGTCTCCAGGCTGACCGGATCGATCCGGCATCGAGAAGGCGCTCCAGGGTTCGACGAGTGACGATTCCGCCGTTGCCGACACCGAAATAACAGAGGCCGACCTGGAAATCCTCGGATCGTTCCAGAAGCCAGGGTGCGATGCAGAGATAGACGAGTGCTTTCTGGAAGGCGATGCGGGTCGGATCGTCGTGGCACATCCTTAAGACGCAGTCCATGATGCGTCTGCAGGTCTCAGGACGGAGGCGAGGACCGAGATTCACGAAATACATGGCGAGGCGGACCGTTTGTGAATTGTCGTATCCCAACAACATGGGCCAGAGGCGTCGAGAGTGCATATTTTCCATCGTATGGAGGCGCTGCTCCACCTGATCCTCACTAGGAAGATCATTGTTGATCAGGCCAAAGATCTCCATGACATCCGCCTCGGTCGCCTCGCCTTGAAGGATATGGACACCGGCGCAGACCGTGCATCGCCCTCCGTTCTCCTCGAGGCCGAAGAATTCACATCCGTCAACATTGCACTGCATGATTATTTTCTGAAAAAAAGAAAAAAATTCATAGTTCGATTAGAATTCAAATTGGATGACAATCTCCTCCATCTATTTGTGGCAAAAATAAATATCAATTTTTATACCGCGGACGTTTTTCAATCCAGGACCTCTCGGATCTGATCCTGGTGGTCCTTAAGGATGCTCATAAAGAGGTCGTAATCTGGCTTCATGGTCTTTTCATGCATGCCGCTCATGATGAACTGACCGCTATGGAAGACAAGGAACGTATTGTATTTGACTTTGCCTCCTTCTTTCACAGTCAGCGAGGAGAGCGGCTGATACGACAAACGCAAGGGCTCGCCTGTTCTCCATTCCACCACCGGCACCTCCATGTCCTTCCAGTCGCTCATCACAGGGAATTTGATATTAACGCCCGTGTATCCAAAGCTCGTTTCCAGGAGAGAGTGGAAGGGTGTAGTGGTGTTGATGATGCGATCCAGCGCCTGCCGGTTGATGCAATAGCCCGTCCGACAGTCCACATTGGTCATCACAATCTCAAAAAAAACGCGAAACATATCACTCCGCTGATGGAAGCTCTCCGGGCAGTGTTCCTCGAGCGCCTCTAAGAATGAGACGGTCGCGATCCTCGCGTGCTCAACATTCTTGCATCCGGTCATCTGGAACTTGCCATTCTTGGACACCTTGAAATTCACCTTTTTCTCGTCATCAATCATCATAATCACATTCAGCGCATTCCGGAAGCTCTTTTGCTTGTTCCGATCTTCATATTCCTTCTGACCACCCTCGCGGATCTTGTTCTTATAATACATCCGATCGATCCTCGTCCTCTTTCTCTCCGTCATCGGAATCTTGGTAAAGATCGTCTCAATGTCAAACTCCACATTCGCACTCGCAATGATTGTTCTCGTCGATACCTTTAAATCCTGAAATTCCATTGTTTTCTTTAAGGGTGCACTCTTCTTTAGATCCCCCTCTTGACAGAATGAAAATCATTCTTTGCAGAGAAATTTATTTTTATAATAGAAAAGAAGATGAAGTCCGGATATTACAGGGCCGAGCCGTTTTCCATAAAGAATGTGAATAAGATGCTTTACCAGAATACAGACATGGACGTGCAGGCGGCGCCTGATTTTTTCTATACGACGCCCGAAAAAACGACGTGTCGATCACTGGATCCTCGTCTTATCGATCCAAGACGCAACATCCACATGGAGCTGGACCGTCCGCCCTACCAGCCCAAGAATGTCCAGCCGTTGCGCAACATGTATACGGATTGCAAGACCAATGAGATCCGTCCCCGATATTACAATGGAGGATATGCATCGATCTACGGTGGCGATCTCCAATACTGGGTAGACCCAGACATGGCTCAATACTATGTCGCGCCCAACTTTGTCCTTCAGAATGCCACAGTTCCGTTTGTTTTTGAGGATCCAATGGGGGGGCTTGGTGCCCAGTATGATCGTGTCCCACTCTTTCAGAAGAATAATAATGTAGTGGAGTATTCGTTTGACCAGGATCAGATGGCCTTCCGCGAGGACATCATGTCCCGACAGACCCGATTGTGGAACAAGAACGATTACGGACAGTTTTATGGACATTTCCCACAGGCCAAGTGCACCGCATCAGAACGTAATAACACACTGTATTAAAGGGAAAAATTCAAAAAAAAAAAATTTTTTAATCTTGTCGCATAGTAGATAACGCAATGCCTTATATCTCCGCAGCGAACGCCAATTTTGGCGCTCTCCAACCCACTCCCATTGAAACAACGAACCGCATCCTCCAGGCGTCCAATGCCGGCGAAGCGGCCGTCAAGATACAAAATCTGAACGTTATTGTGATGGACGCGGTGACCGGTGCTACCATCATACCTCAAAATATAACGAGCAAGGTCAGTCAGGTATTCGTGGCGTCTAGCGCCACACCTACCAAGAAGCGTCCCGCCTACTTGTTGCACGTTACCGGATGGCTCAATTCATTCCCTAAAAATGGTATTCATATCGCAGGTGGATTCCCCTCCTCCACCACCTCCGCCACGCCTACCAGCCCCAAATACGTCGATCCTTTGGTCGCCACCTCTCTGAACGTCGGAAGCACCCTGACTGCGTATCCCACTGCCATCCTCTCCGGATCCAGCCCCGAGGTATATTTCCTCGAGGGAACCGCTGTCACGCTGATTGATGATTTCTCGACCGGTGCGGAGTTGTCCATGTGGGCCGTCAACTTGAAAAACATCTACCTTCCCACGACCGGCAAATTCGAGTTTGATCTCTATTTCTACCTCTTCCTCGTATAAAGAACTTTTTCATAAAAATCCATTCTTTTTATTATAGAATTGATTTTGCCTCCTCCATAAGAACCCTATAAAACAGAAGAAGATGATGAATAGCGAAACTCTTTCTTCGGCATCCTTCTTGATGTGCCTGAATGATACCTCACCCACCATCTTTTACCATCTGCGAAAAAACCTGATTCAATATTTAGGAAAACTGCAATTGCATCCTCTCATGTCCATGATCCGCATGCATCTCGACCGCAATTACTGTGATGTTTGCGGAGAATATATCTATAATCCCTTTTTTGATCGTCGGATACGACATTTTCACTCCAGACGCTACCGCCAACGACACATCCCTCTCCTGCAACAGCGCCTACGAATCTATAATAATCACATGATGGTGGAATTCGAGCGCCGATTTCCCCGTGTCATGACGCTGCCACTTGAAGAGGATGAGGATGAGGACATACTGTTTCTTCGGCGTGCCGCACGTATCCCCGCTCTTCAACTCTGGACCCTCGAAGAATGGAATCTCCTGTATCCATCAATGGCGTGCAATTTATATTCAATACGAATCCCTCGCACCATTATACCGATCGAAAATTCCCTGTTTATCCCCACCATGAATTTTGTCCGTGAGAGCGAAACGGCTAGTTTTGATAAAGACGAATCTTTTCAGATTTAACATCGAGTGTCTTTGTGTCAATCCATCGGACATGGAGAAAACAAGGTGTGAGATGTAGCGTTCCTGCATCGGGCATTTCTTCACCATGCCAGGCCACCTTTCCACGATCTTTAAGAATTTTGGTGATATAGAGAAGCCAATCGACGTATCCATAGAATTTTTCAATCCCATTCCCTACGATCGTCTTATGGTCTGGTTGGATCTGCCATCCACACCAAAAGAGAAGGCTGGGTGCGAGGTGGTGTATTATGATTCACAACATTCTTTTCATCGTCCAATACATACTTCTTATTCATACGTCTCTTCATTCTTCGTGTCGTTGCAAAGCCATGGAGCAATCGACGGGTGGATGAACCGTGAAAGAGCCCATTTTTTTATTACTGTAAAAAAAAATGTATTATTTCCAACATAAGTCTTTCAAGCAATCTCTTGGTAATACTTTCTCATACTGTCATAACCGACGGAAAACATGTCGAATTTTTCAGTGGTCGAGACATTCAGGAGAACGGCGGTATAAGAGGGAAGGTGCACATCGACAATATCCATCTTGGGATGGGTCTGTCGCATGCGTTCTATCATGATTTGTTCGATCCTATGGATAGGAATCAGAATGGTAGAGTAGATGTCGCTCACCACATTCTTATCCTCGTGGTCGGGACCGTGAGCACCGGATGTGAGCCGGATAGCAATGGCGGTATCTTCCGGCAGGATCTGGCAGATGGGGAAATTGTCGGCGACGCCACCATCGATATAGTGACAATCTTCATAGAGGAATTCATCAAAAAGAAAGGGGAGGCTGGCGCTCATGCGGAGGGCGGTCAGACAATTCATGTCCGGATGGGAGCGAAAAGAAATGTATTCCGGCGTTTGTGTGGTCTTGTTGTAGGTGCAGCATACCAATTCCTTGCCGAAGCGAGTATGGAGCTCCGAGAGTGTAATATATTTCTTAATCTTTTGGACCGTCATTTTTTCCAGCTGCTCCTGAAGGATCGAAAAAGAGACCGCGCCCATACCATTCATCACATTCATCACATCCAGGTTGGAAATCTTTTCAAAAAATCCCTTTTGCGACATGGACACCATGACCTCCGTGGGTGTGTATCCAATGCAAAGCAGGTAAGAAAGGATCGCACCGATCGAGGTGCCGATGAATTTTCGTATCCCCGCCAGTCGATTCTGATCCTGCAGATGCTGGATGGCACCCAGCAAACCAAACCCACGGATTGCACCGCCCGATAGCACCATAGTATCGTAATTCATGCTTGTATCGTTTTTCTTGTTTCACATCTCCTCTCTTTCTTAAATCATCATGGATTCATCAATAGATCGGCGCATTTCTGCATATAATGGATGGAATCATTGAATGGCACCAGAGCGCATGGATATGGAGAATATTTCTTTGTTTTCTTTGTTTTCTTTGGTTCCTTCACATATAGATAATTAAACCATGCAAGATCCTTTTGAGTTCCTTCTGTCATGTCAAAAAAGGGAAAATATTCGTCGAGGAGCCAATGAAGAAGGGTGTAGATTTCATTTCTGTTTCGATTCACATCAAACTCAAAATTAAATTGGAGGTTTTGATCGGGGTGTATACCATCCTCGAATTGTAATGGTTCGTATCCACCTCCCTGAAACATCAAAGAGGGTTTTATCTTGGATCCAAAAGCAGATACCTTTAATGTTACAAAGAAATATCTTACACCGCGAGTAAAGTGAAGTTTGACTTCATCACTACGATCTCGATGAGTCTTTGCTTGTTGACTAGGATCGAGATGCAGACAGATGGTATAGAGGATAGCCTTTTTTAATTCTTTCTTTGATAATTGTAGGTGATGTTGTTGGAGAAGAGCGGCTCGATTCGTCATGGCCAAATTCTTGATTGCAGCCGGTCCGGCAAATTGGGAAATCAGTGGTAGCAATTCACTGGGAAGTGGAGGTAGATTTCGATTGCTTGTTTTCATCCTCTTTGATGATGGCGACGACATTTCTTTCTTTTCATTGACATAAATATTTTTTTTTTTGTCGTCAATCATGAAAATGATTTGTAGCCAAAAAAAAATAAAGAAAAAAAAACAGAATCATGAGAATTGCACCGGTATTGATGTTCCAGACGACCTTTTTCTTGGATCCATTGTTCTCCTCCTATCGGCTGATGAAAGAGATCTCGAGGGTGGGGCGCATTGACGATTCGCACAATGAGAAGCATTCGAAAGAGGTCTTATTCTGGACGATCGACATCCTGAGGCATCCCAAGACAACCAAGGATCCGCTCAAGATCAAGATGGCGGCGCAGTGTGCTCTTCTTCATGATGCTCTCGATCGGAAGTATGCGACGGATTTCTCTTCCACGGTAAGTGACCATCTTCAACTCTTTCATACCGAGGACGAGGTGGAGGTGATGATGAAAATCATGCGGACCATGTCCTATAGCGAGATCCGCAAGAACGGCTTCCCCACCTGGATCCAGGACAGTCCTTACCAGCAGCTCTTTCATATTGTGCGAGAGGCCGATCTCCTGTCGTCTTACAACCTGGCGCGCATGGTGGAATACCGTCGACATTTGGGAGGCTTCACGGATCAGAAAATCAAGGATGAAATCATCGATTTATACGACAGACGCATGGGCCGTCTGGTAGAACACGGGCTCTTTGTTCTACCCGGATCAGCGGAGCGCGCCGCTCAATTGGATGGAATCGCGCGTGCAAAGCTGAGAATGCTTCTCACTCTTGAATTGCACGAGCAAAATCTGGATATTCTTCGTATGGTGAATCATCTCTCAATCTTTAGGCTGGTGGAAGAATTGAATGAGATTATGGAGGATTGTTGATGTAGGCGAGGAGGAGGCCGCGCCGCGGGGTATATTTCTCGGTCAGAAAGGGCGCGGCCTCGGTCTTGGTCAGGTAGAGGATCCGGGAAGGAATCTCCCGACCCAGGAGACCCGCCTGGACACCGATCTTGCGTGCCTCTTCCGGGGTCAGGATGGGGATGGGAAGGTCTCCAGTCATGAGACCAACAAGGAGGGTCGACATGCCGGATGTGTCGGGAAGCAAGACCCAGTGCGAGATACCGATCGGACGATGCTTCTGGTAAACATCCTCGACGTGCTGTGGATGAATAAAGATGCCGTTGGAGAGCTTGAAATGATCGCTGATCCGATCCTGGAGAAAGAGGTAGCCGTCCGCATCGATCTTTCCTCGATCGCCCGTCCTCATGTATCGGCAGCCATCGAGGATCAGGTAACGATGAGAAGGCAGGGAATCCACGACATTCTCTCCTCTGACGACAATCTCGTTGGTGGTCTCCTCGATACGGACATCGATCCCTGGAAGAACACGACCGACCGAACCGAGGCGTCGTGCGGAGGACGTATTCAGGGCGATCATGGGACTACATTCGGTCATGCCATAACCCTCATACACCGGAACATCGAACATGTCCTCAAATTGTTGGAGGGTGTTTGGATCGCTCCGCGCACCACCCACTGACACAGCACGTAATTGTCCTCCAAAGACCGCGTGGCCAAACAGCACGGAGCGAAGGGGGAGGCGAGAAAAGGGAAGGATTGGTCGGAGGATCTTATCCAGGACCACAGGCACGGCAAACAGGAGCGTGGGGCGCGTCCTGCGCAGATCGATGGCCACTGTTTCTAGGGAAAGAGGGAGATTCAAAGAGGCACCACGGGTGAGGAGAAAAAGGAGTTCACAGGTCATACCATAGGAATGGCTCCAGGGAAGGATGGAGAGAGAAGAATCCTCGGCACCGATCATGGATTCCGGCACGACACGATCGATCTGTTTCAGATTCGCAACAATGTTTTCCTGTCGGAGCGAGATGCTGCTCCCGCCACCGGAGCTACCCGATGTTAGGAGCGTGATCCGCCCGTCTCGAATCGGTTTTGAGGAGAAATCCGTAAACACAAGGCCCTCGGAAGAGGAAACCACCGCCGGCTTGAATTCGGCTATCCGTTTCTTGACTAATGAGACAACAGCCCGCGATGAAATGGGGATCACCTCCCGTTTGGCCATGAGTCCCGCCAACACATCGATCAACCACTCCTTGGAATTGGGATGGATCACCATCAACGGTCCCCGGACATTATGATTCTCCAGGACCTGCTTCTTCTTTTCGGCCTCTTTCCATATCTCGCCGTAGCACAGCATGCTCTTACGACTCCTGAATAAGACACGGTGCTCATGACGCTCAAAGAAAGGACGCAAAAACGGAATCAGGCGCATGCTTGCTTATTTATTTATTTTACGGATATACATGTTAAATTGAGATGGACGAAAAAAACAAAATTTTAAATAAAAAAAATATTGTAATGGATTAAAAATATGACAAGACCTCCAGCGAGTGCGCCTCTTGGTATCGCTTTCCTGGGGAATAATTCACGACGAGAAACATTAGCAAAGGTGCCAAAGAATACAATGTATAAAGATGAGGTTAAAAAAGAATATTACACAATGCCCATGCCGATGAGTAAAATGCCTATGAAATTAGGACTAGGTGGATTGGGGATGGGCAAGGTCTCAGGAATTGGTGGATTTGAAGAGCAAAAGATGAAACAAATACCACCAGAGCCACGTGAGAATTATACGACATTATCACCCGCCCAGAAGGCAAAGATTGAGAAGGAGATTGCGGCGTTAAAGAGCAAGTATTTAACGACGAAGAACGTAAAGAATTAAATATATTTTTTTATTTTGAATTTTTTTAATACAAAAATATTCTTGTATTGAATTAAAAAAATTAAATAATAATGACAAGACCTCCACCGAGCCCGGTTACTGGTGATAAATATTACTTAGGCAATAATAATTCAAACCGAAAAGTAGAAATCATCACAGAGAATTACATGACACTATCACCCGCCCAGAAGTTCGAACAGGATCTAAAGAATAAGCATGGAGGCGGAGGCGGAGGAGTTGGCGGAGGAGTTAGTAGAGGAGGAGTTGGTCGAGGAGGAGTTGTTCTTATTTAATGATGAAGAACGTAAAGAATCAAATGCATCTATTATCCAAGGAGATGATGGAAGAAATCTTTTTATTCGATTCGACCTTTCGAGAGAAGTGGCATTGGATCATGAACCAGATACGAAACATTCCATGGCGCAATACCCGATTGATCAAGGAACAACAGCGGATGATCGGATGCCATGTGATTGATTACGGTATTCTATGGATCACTGTTGCCTACCGCAACAAGCACTATCGTATTTTTCTTCCTCCCGACTATCCACTAGCATCTCCGATCGCCTATCTGGACACCCGGCGTCTCGCGGATATTGATTGGCTACCAACCGCGACCCTTGAGACGCTTGTGATTTCCTATGATGCGTGGAAGGATCCGGTCCAATCTGAATGCAAGGCTCTAAAAAAACTTGGGCAGATACAGTAAATACAAAAGCGGTCGTTCAAGACATTCTGGAACATGCTTGGGCAAAGAAAGCAATTGAGAAGAAGGTTTGAGACAATATTCACGACCCTGGTAAAGCCGTTCGTAAGTAAAATAATTGTAGGGATTGATGTAGGCCTGATAGAATTTTTTAGTAGGATCCGTAGGAACGGTAATCATAATTTTTATTGTATAGAATCTTTTTTGGGAAATCGAAAAAAGATTGATTTATTTCAATTGTTAAAGAAACATTTTGGGTGTGATTTTCTGAAGACTCTCGGCGACGGTAATGTAGCGGAAAGTGATCTCCTTGTCACCCTTCATCACGGTCTTGACATTCTTGATGCGCTTGACTTTATACATGTATTCCTTCTGACGACTGCCGGGGGTGGTCTCGCGAATCGTGATGATCAGGGTGCATTGTCCGCGGATCTTGGACATGGAACAGATCTTGGAGGCCGCCTTCTTGGCCGCCTCGACCGGTGTCGCATTGATAAAATGTCCTCCCAAATTCTCCTCTCCCTTCACTGTCCCATGGACCGTCGAGACCGCAATGACTGTAAAGGAACGCTTCATTCTTTTTATATATAAAAAGGATTTAAATAAATAATAATTTAAAAAAAATAATTTTTATTTTACGGTGGTGGTGGTATTGTTGATGTTGGTAATGATGTCATTTGTATACCTTGTGATGGAATAGCTGTTGATGGTGGTGGTGGTAGTGGGCACGGTGGTATTGCTGGTTTTAAATTTGTTAATTGTTGTTGAGTTGGTGCTCGATTACATTTAGAGGCATAATCACGTTTTAGATTTTGTTGCTGCTGCGCTCTTGTTGCTGATGCTGTTGTTGCTGCTGCTGTTGTTTTTGCTGTTTGACGCGCCTTAAAAATACCTGCGATGATTGCTACGATAATAATGATCCCGATGATAAGCCATATATACCATTTATTGTTAGATATACCCGTTGATGCTTTATTGTCATTCGACTGGGAGCTGGTTCCTGATTGCAGAATACTAGAAAGACTTGAATTGGTAATGCCGGTGGTGAATCCAGTATTGATGATATTATTCACTAGGATGGAGGAGCTATTCATTTGATCAATGGGCACACATCCAAAACATTGGCTAACTGCGGGGACGACGACAGTAGGACTTGTATCCGTTGCGGGAATGATGACTTGAGGTGATCCACACTGTAATAGAATCTCATTGTTACTGCTAAAATTATTCATGAGATCATAAAGAGCATCATTAATTTGTGTATTGGTCTGATTATCAATAGCTGAAATACTCGATATAGATGCGCTTTTTCCACCCTGGGCTACATTCCCGGTGCCTGTCGTGGAGGTTTGTGTGCTCGAAGCGACCTGATTGAGAGAATCAGAAATCATATTTGTTAACGCCAACGTATACTGAGTCGATAAATTATTCTCAATTTTGACTTTGGAAGCATTGGATTGATTGATTTCACAAGGCACCGACGGTGGACAGGTTCCACCTTGAGTGCAAGATACTCCGTTGGAATTATTACCTTCGCAAAAAACACAATAATTGGATGTAAATGAATTTGCACTTGAATTGGTTGTTGTCGAGGTAATGCTGGTATTATTACTGAGACAATTACAAATATTAGTGTCGGATTGATATTGATTATAGATGAGTGCTTCATTCTCACATCCGGTCTGTCCGGAAACCGCTGCCTGTGCGGAAGCCGAACCGAAAAGTCCCGCTGATATACTTGCGGCAACCGAAGCAGAAAAGGAGGAACAAGTGGTATCCATCCCCATAGCGGTCATGCATTGTTGGGCATTATCCTTGGTAAAAGAAGTGGGGGGTGCTGTAGTCTGTGTGCATGTAGTGATGTTGGAATTGACCGCAGGATCACCGTAATCAACAGTATTCCAATTAGAGGAGGGTGTAAAGGAGATCGGTGCGATGGTGGTGGAAGGATAGCTTGTAGTGGACATTTTTTTATTTGAATCAATAATAAAAAAAAAAGATAATTTTATGAACGAATGATTTCAAAATCTGGGAAAACAGAATGAAAGTCATGCATCGTGCCACCGCATTCGAGGTAGACAGAACGACGCGTGCGCGCGTGCCGACGCAATACGTGATTCTTGTCGACAATATCCATCACAATCGGCACCACATCCGGTCGGCGGAATACACGACCAAGATACTGTAGAAAATATTCCTCTGTATCACAGGCCAAAATGAGCATGTCGAGGCGGTCATGGGAGAATCCCGTCCCGACCTTCTGGATGGAGGCGATAAGGATGCGAGCCTCGGGATCGTATTCCGTCTCGCTCCCTTTCAAGGTTGTGACCGTCGCCTCGGGAGAAGAAATAAGATCCCGGAGTGCGACGATGTGCTCCACGCGCTTGCAGAGGATGAGGATGGAGCGCTCCCTGAAAAACAGGCAGAGGCGGCGGATAAAGTCATTGCGCCCCAGATGGTCCATCTGAGCCTGGAGCACAGTGTTCCACATGAGCTTTCCTCGATCATCCTTCTCGCCTTCAATGACAATCCCCGTCTCGACCGCATACACCGCATGGTGTCTCTGGAGATTCCGGACAATCCTGGCCTCGCCAAAATAGAGGTCCAACAAGACATCCAGGCCGTCTGGGCGGTAGGGTGTGGCACTCAATCCAATGAGGTAGCGAGGCGCGAGGTAGGCGAGTGATCGGACAAAGACCTGGGTGATCATCATATGAACCTCGTCGACGATGACGGTGCCGATCGCATGGAAGTCTTCCGCTGACCGCTTGGGAACATTCAGTGCATTCATAATGTAAAAATCCACACCGTCCTCCATCTCATCCTTGGATTCGACAATCTGGACCCGGACCGTGTCTGAAAAAAACCGGAGGATGCTCTTCTTCCACTGGTCCATGAGCACCACGCGATTCACCAGGATCATGGTCCGCATGCCGATTTTGGAGCACATGGACAGCGACGTGATCGTCTTGCCTCCACCCGGATAGACCGCAATCAGGATGGATCCCTGGCGGTTCAGGTGCTCAATCGCTTCTTTCTGGATGACCTGTTGCTCCGGACGTAGATTGCCAATAAACCTGGAATGGGTCGCTGGAAATTCCTCCCTCCCGCGCCGATGTGGTCGATACTGTTCCCGTGCCATCGCCCATTGAAAAGGCAGTGCGATGCGGTCACGAGCATCCACACGGTAAGCCGCCACCTCCTTGACCTGTCGAAAGACATTCCTAGGATCCGCCTTTTCCTTGACTCTCAATTGCTTGTCAATCTGCTTCCTGGTCTTGATCTCGATGGTGCCGAGAGGCACAAGGATTGACATCTATTCTTTATTTCGTTTCTTTCTGCGACCGATAAATCATTTTATGATGAATAATAAATTTCAAGGCCATACATTTCAAACCAGCTGGCAGGAGCGATCGTTTTGGAAGAAGAGGGAGGAAACGTAGGTGTATTCGGGAGGATCTGAATGGTAAGTTGAGACATGGTGGTGGATGACCCAAGAACATAATTGAATGTCTCTGCAATGGCCGTCGAAATGCTATTGTATAAAGGAATCGTCGCACTGTAGGCACCGCCTTGGATCAAGACCGACATGTTTTCTGGACTTGCATAATTGACATAAGAAAATAAGATTTTCGAGACGGTATAATTGTTGTCGAACGAAATGGTCAGTGTATTGCTCTGGTTGGGTTGAACCTCGAAATAACTTCCCGAATTGGTTCCATTCGTGATCGTGGGTGGAGGACTATTATTCTGAATCAGAGGCGATACGGTGCTGCCTCCCCAATTCTTATAGACATTATCATAGGTAATGCTGGTAATGGCACTTGCAGGCAATAATTTGCTGATTTGTCTTGGTGTTGATATTGGTGTTGGTGGAAGAGTGGTAGTGGTAGGATATCCATTGTTTAGATTGAAGTAATGATCTCTCATTCTTTTTTATTATAAAAAAAAAGAAAAAATTATAAAATAAACAAACAAATATGAATACTACTACTTCTACTGCCATGCTGCTCGTGGATGTTCGTTCGAGGTGGTTCTATCTGCCCATGGTGCTTGCGATTGCATTGATCTCCGGTTACAGCAGCCTCTCCCCCTGTCACAAGGAGATTGATCGTTTTGTGCAGAGCCTAAATGAGAAGCAACGGGAGCTCTATTCGGAAATCAAGAAGGAACGCTACAACATCTTCCAGTCCTCTGTTATGACCGCCGTATTCTTTGCCTTTTTATACACGATTTATACCATCCTGATGGGATGCCGCCATTGGTATCATTTTTTCGCCAATTTGTTATTGATTGTATTGGGCACGGTCTACGTGTTGTATATGGTGACCCCCAAGAAGAGGTGCATGCTCAAGGAGGGACAATTGACCGTGAAGGAGACAGAGGAGTGGTCAGACATCTACCAGTGTATGAGTTCTCACTTCTGGGTGTCTTTTATGTATGGCCTGGTGGGTTCGATCGCCCTGTTCGTGCTGATTGACATCATCGCACCTCCCCACAAGATGGCGCTCTCGATGCCCGTAACCTCTCCGGTGCCAAGCATTCAGAAAGTATCCAAATCAAAATCCAGATCGAAAAAAGAGAAAAAATGAATCTTGAGGCATATGCATACTAGATAAAAAAAGTAATGTGCCGTCGTCTCACCAAGAAAGAGATTGCCAAGATTGTGGACGATCTTGGAAAGGATATCAAGGTATCCTCGGAGCGCATGAAGGAAGAGATGTTGAGCAGGCATCGCAAACAGGTGCAGGCGCAATTGGAGGAGATCGAGGTCTATCCCGAGGTGATCCCTGAATTGGCCCGAGAGATCCACTCGAATTTCTACAGCACCATGGTGGCGCCGGGAGAGAATGTGGGTGTGCTCTGTGCGCAGAGCATCGGCGAGAAGCAGACCCAGTCGACACTGAATTCCTTCCACGCGGCAGGGATCGCGGTCCAGATGGTGCTGACCGGGGTTCCGCGTTTCATGGAAATCCTGAATGCCACCAAGGATCCCAAGGTGTCGACTTCGCGCCTCTATTTGTCCAGTAAGGACGATACACTGAATTGCGCCAAGGCGATACGCAAATATATTGGTCCCTCGCTGGTCCGTGTGACACTCCAGGACATCACCACAAGCAGCACGATTTTCCTACAACAAAAGAGCGAAGAGATCTGGTATCATCCGTTTTCTCTGCTCTATGGTAATGAATTCAGAGAATACGACCATGGGATCAGCATCCAGCTGGATAAGAAGGTGATCTACAAGCACTCGATATCGATGACACGGATCAAGAAGAGCCTGGAGTCGGCCTTCCAGGATATCCGGGTGGTGTTTTCGCCTCTGCATATCGGCCAGATCGACATCTTTGTGGATGTGGCCGATGTAGAGATGCCCGCAGAGCCTTCGCTCTATGTGAATGAAAACAATTACATCGAGATTTATCTGCGCGAGATTGTGCAAGAGAAGTTAAAGGATGTGGTCATCTCGGGGGTGGTGGGTGTGCGAGAGTATTTTATCCAGAAGGACAATGATAAGCGGTGGTATGTGGAGACGGTCGGGAACAATTTCATCAGCCTGCTGGGGAATCGATTGTTCGAATTCGGGACGCTGGTCAGCAATAACATGTGGGATATTTTTAATTGTCTGGGGATCGAGGCCGCGCGTCAATTCTTATTTGAGGAGCTGTGGAACCTGGTGACGAGCGACGGGTCCTTTATTAATCCGTGCCATGTGATGCTGCTGGTGGATATTATGACGCATCATGGAAGTATCGTCTCCATCTCGAGATACGGGATGAAGAAGGAACAGACGGGTGTGTTGAGCCGTGCCTCCTTTGAAGAATCCACCGACCATTTCCTGAATGCGGCCTTCTTCTCGGAGAAGGAGCCGATCCGGGGCGTCTCCGCCTCCATCATCTGTGGGAAGCGATCAAGGATGGGGACCGGCCTGTGTGATCTCAGGATGGACCTGTCCATGATCGGTGAGCATCAGAAAGAATGAATAAGGATGAAAAATAATTGTAATAGTAATAATAAAATGTTCCACCTTTTTATTATCTCGAGTCTGAATGATCCCATCTATCGCAAGGTCCACCGGAAGCGACGGGAATTACTGAAGCACTACAATATTTCCTACAGTGTCCTGATCAATCATCCAGAATCGGATCTGGACGACAAGGAATCGACGACGCTGATTCCTCTGGAGGAGGATGAGATCCTGTATAATGGACAAGGATACAATCCGTTCATGGCGCAGAAATTCCTTCTGGCGGTCAAGATGCTCTTCCGATCCTATCCTAATTTCGAGGATGTGCCCAATTACATTATAAGAACGAATGCCACCACCTATGTCCATTACCCATCTCTACAAAAGATGCTGGAATCACCGGAATTTCCGAGCGAAAAAGTCCTGGCGGGTCCTCATTGGCATGATGATCTATTCGTGCAAGGAATGATCATGATTTTTTCCAAGGATGTTCTGAAGAACATGCTGGAAGACAGTCGGATGTATGATAAGAGCATTATGAGGGATAATGACGATGTGAGCTTATCGGTGTTGAGTCGACCTTATTGTGATTGGCACTACATTTCGCACCATCTTACCATGAACGAGGAGGATAAGATCGATACACGAGGTGTCTACCAGCTCGAAAAGATACAACCTCGGGAGAATAATAAATGGATTTTTCGCATCGCTCATATGGAGGATCGCAATATGGACCTTGAAAATTGGGATCTACTCCTGGCATATTTCAATGAAGACCATCTAGTATCGACTGCATCCTCAGGACCAGAGCCAGACTCCAAATCATCATCATGGCGAGATAACATTAAATGGTGGTGGTATTTCATCCCCCTCCTTGTTCTGTTGGTCTTGATCTTGATCTTCATCTTGATTATTGTATTGAATCGCTAAAAAAAAGTAAATTTTCGAGGTTCAAAGTAGGTCCCGTTCTTTCCACAGAATTCTTCGTGCTGTCGGGCCTGATCCACAGGGAGCATGATGTTCTTGCCCCGCTCCCGGCGATCAAAGAGCTTGCAACGAGCCATGACATAATAACGGCATTTTGAACATGGAGGAGTCACAGGATTCAGAAAAAAAGCGCCATTATAACCCATGAAGAGGGTTGTTGTGAATAGCACGATCCACAGTCTCATTTTTCCTTGATTTCAATCCAATGTTTAGATCATTTGTATTTTTTTACAGTTCAACAAATACTGAAATGTTGTGAAATAAATTCAATTGAAATTCAAAATCGAATGAAAAAAAAACTATTTTTTTTCATGAATAAACAAAACTACCACATTATACAAATGACACCGAAGCCGATTCTAAACTTTGCAGAAAAGCAAATTCGGGAGATGACAAGTATGACGAAACATGTATTACCGACAATATTAATAGTTTTCCTATTCATTGTTGTGCATCTCATCATTTCCATTTATATGGAGATCCGATCCTTTACCGACAAAGACGAAGAAAGGAAAGACAAGGTATGTTGGTTCTTATCAATTGTTGTTACATTTATTTCCTTATTCTTACTAATTTTCAAGTTATACATACCTATTAGAAAATATAAGGATGTTAAACAATTTGATCACAGTGGTCCGCAAATATTCATATCATTAATTATTATAATTCTTCTTTTGATACATCTCGTCATCTCCGTTCTAATGGATATCCGAGCCTTTAAGGATAATCAAGAATGGAAAGATAAAACAGGTTGGACATTGTCTATCGTCGTTATATTCCTTTCTATGATATTAATGTTTTTTATGGTCATGAGGCCTATGTATAGAATACAAAATTCCGAATAGAAAGTGTGATAGACAAATTTGAGCATAGCAAGGATCTGGAAATTAATGGATGTATTTTATTTCAACTTTTTCTGAATAAGTTCGAGAATAACAGCATTTGAACATGGATTCAGAAAAAAAGCGCATGTTGTGAATAGCACGATGCACAGTATTTTTTACAAATTATATTCTTTATATATTTTAGATCTATGAAAATATACGATTTGAATAGTGGTGTTTCACGATGTATTGGTCAACATTTGCTGAAATGTTGTGAAACAAATTCAATTGAAATTCAAAATCTTTCTTCTCAGATATGTGGAACGGGTTATAATCTACAAAATCTACCTTTCGTTCCACTATCATCATCCAATAGTTATTTTTGTATTCAACGACACGGAGGACGAAAAGCAAGTTCGCTGATAACGAGTGATACTTATAATAATGTGCGGACATCATTGTTAAATGGTTTAACAGTTGAGAATGAATGGTTGCCGACCGATAATATTCCCGGATATCCCCATGTCTCAACAAACAATTCACAGAGTGTTCCAGGAGTCTACACGGAACCCAATGGTTCATTAAACACAAATGTATGGGCACCGGTGGATTCAGGAGACACTCGTCCGCTCAGCGCAGGCGGATTCTTGGGTCTTCAGGCTTTTTATAGCCGGTTGAAAAATTATCTGCCTCAGACCTATACGTTTCAAAGAGCCAATTCAACCATAAGAACAGTTCAGACGGCCTCTACCGCGTTTACCACATTGGGATTATCTTCCTCCTTTACTATCACAAATTACAATGTCGGAGCGATCCTTACCACCTCCCCGGAACAAACCAACGACTATGTATATATGGGAAGCAATGGCACTCGAGGAACAAAAGGAACTTCCAATACATCCTACGGAACCCAAGGGAACACAAACACGGCGATCATGAATTCCAATGGTCTTGATGGTTTTATTGTGGCGAGGACGACGACGGCAAGTTATAATAATGGTTGGGCCTTACAAACTCCTATACAAAAAACGAACCATCTAAATTGTGCTACCAAAATTATTCAACGCTGGTTCGATTACCAATCCGTGAATGATACAAATGAATTGGAATTCGATATAGTCGCTAATTTTACAACAATGGTGGATTGGATTCTTCAACAATACATTGATGGTGGGCAATGGGTCACAAGCGATCCAACGTCTCCCAATTATCTATCTCCAGAGGAATATATTGTGCTTCTCAATGTATATTTTTCATCGTGTCAAATGGCGGGCTCTAATTTATGGAATTCGATTGTTACTGGTAATACTACCTCCAGTCCCAATCCAAATAATATGTATCATAATTTACTAGATTGGTTCAATCAAACAGGAACCTATTCAATCGGAGGAAATGGATTTTATATAGCCCACGATACAACGATTTCTGCATTATTAAGCGCATTAGATATTTCTTTGATCAGTCATATGATGGGACCTGCAGTATTCCCTGTTTCTACAATGATTATTTTCGAGCGGTCCGTATCCAATGGAAGCTCGATCGTAAAAGGCTGGGCCTATCTTCCGAATCCGGACCAAAAATATTCTTCCCAAGGATTAAATATTGACGTGTCTTATCTTGTAAGTGCATCAACAGCCTCACCATTTTTACAATCAAACATAATCAATTATACTCCAACCTATATGTAATATATAATTCATATTTGTGAATGTATTATTTTTTTTTCTTTTTCTTCAAAATAAAAAAAGAAATGGAGTCTATATCTGCCATGTATGTCAAGGGGACGGACCCTTCCACAAAATATTCCGACCTGATGTGTTTGGACACGGTGATTTCAATTATGTTCCATTCCATCCTCTATCTTATGGTATTCTTGATTCTTTTTGCCGTCATGACAAATACAACAATGAAATTCAAATCGGCCATCATTTTGTGGCTGATTCTTGTGCTCATCATGATCATCGGTTATCCCATCCGTTTGATGCGCGCCAAGCAACTGATGGCCATCACCAAGAGCAAAAAGGAGACGCAGGATATCATGAACAGCGCCTACGCCTGCTGGTATTTCTTGGGATAGAACCTATCTAAAGGATACTGAAAGAATAATAAAAAAGATGGCCAAAACTAAGAAGACAGAGGCGGTCGCCTCTCCAGCACCCGAGGCGAGCATTGTTACCGAGCAGCCCGTGGCTGTGGTAAAGCCCAAGGTGAAAAAGACCAAGACGACGAAGCCCAAGGCGGAGGCGGTTGTGATTGCGGCTCCGGTCGAGGTGGAGATCAAGGAGGAGGTGGTGGAGGAAATCAAGACCGAGCCTGTGATAGAGGTCAAGGAGGAGGCGGAGATCGAGATCAAGGAGGAGGTGGTGGAGACAGAGACCGAGGTGGTGGCGGAAGAGGCCGATGCGGAGATTGTGGTGGAGACCGAGGAGGTGGTGGTAGAGGATGGCAAGCCGGTGGAAAAGAAAAAGAGGAAAGTGGTGACCAAGGAGAAGCTGATCCTCTCCATCGACGAGCTCCAGAAGGATTTGATCCCTGTTCTCGAGAACGGGCATAAGAAGCTACTCAAGAGTTACAAGACGATGATCGCAGATGTTTATCGTATCATGAAGATCAAGACAACCCAGAAGAAGGCCAAGGACGCGACCAATTCTGGATTCATGCGTCCTGTCAAGCCCAGTGTGGCGCTCGAGAAGTTCCTTTCGACACTGGGAGATGAGGATAATGTCAAGCCACTGACCCGTGCCCACCTGACCACACTCATCTGCAAATACATCAAGGAGAAGGATCTACAGAATCCCAACGATCGTCGCATCATCTTTCCCGACGAGGAGCTCAAGACGCTCTTCCAGATCACCGAGACAGACACTGAGCCTCTGACCTATTACAACATCCAGAAGAGGATCCAGCCCCATGTGAGCCGTATCGAGGAGACAGAGGTTGCCTAAAGAATAATAGGAGTAATATATTTTTTTTTTCAAATGTGAAGGAAAAAAAAAAACAGATAGGATTAGAAGATGAATGTTACCGCTTTTATCGGAATGTATCCAAGAGATTGAACATAGAATCCCCGAGGTCCATCTGAAGGAGGATCTTTTTCTGGGAGGGGATCGATTCAATATTTCCGAGGACGATTTTCCCGACGGATCGTGCATGATTTACGGCATCTACCCGATCGGTGGGTATCAAAAGACGCGATATTACATCGCGCTTCGTTACCGGGCACAGCGAGAGGTCGACGGGATTTACAGGAACCGTTTGATGGTGATCAGCAGTCCCTTTGGAGACGAGATTTTTTTAGACAAAGACTGGGCGTGGCGGGACATGATGCGATACATGATGGAGAGACATTCTTCTCGTCGCTCTCCACCCTTCTGGGATGAAAAGCACGGGGAATTCTGCACACCGATCTTCCGGAAAGAAATAGAGCACGATGACGAGATGCTCCAGCGACTAATGGTCCTGCTTCCCTTGTCGGAAGAGACCCAAGGGTGGCTGGATGCTTTCCGTCAGGATCAAGACATTAAGAAAGGAAGCAAGACATATCGTCGTGCCCGTAACAGCACGTGCTCAGATGCGATCCGTCTGCTTCATTATCTTCTGAAGACGAACCAGCCTCTGGAGGTGATGGAATTCAAGACGCCTCATTATTATCTGAAAAAACAAGAGGCGGCGGAGGTGGAGTGGTGGAATAAACCCAAGCATCGTCTAGTGGCTCAATTATTTTCCACCACCATTAGATCTGATCGATGAATTCCTTGTAATAATCGGCGTAATCCTTGGGATTTCTACCAGTGCAGGCAATCTCGAGTCGTCCTGCGAGACGGCTGCAGGATTGGAATGGAAGAAGGACATAGAACAGTCCATTCAGGGCGCCGTTGCCCATCTTCTCCAAGACGAGCCTCTTTGGGTCTTGTTGGACACGATATCCATTAAGGAATCCGATGGTCCATAGCATAGAAACAGGGGGAACAATATAACGGCGAATTTCAGGCCACATTTGTGTGTTTAATTATCTTAATCGGGAGTAGGCTGAAAATCATTTTTTTTTGGAGAGAAAAAAAATGAAATCTGCTGAAAAAACAATAATCATAAAAAAAGAGATACACATAAACATGGAGTATGATTACATCATCCAGACCAATGATGGGAAAGAAATCCCGATCCGTAAGACCGATCTGGAAAAGTCGGAATTCATCCGGACGGTGATGGAGAGTTGCAGCGAGGACGACAGGACGATCCCATTGCCGAACGTCTCTTCCGAGACGCTGGAGAATGTGCTTTGTTTCACAAGACACTATGAAGAGGCACCCATGAAAAAGATACCCAAGCCGCTGCCCAGTGCGAATCTCGAGGATGTGCTGGATCCGTGGTATGTTAAATACATTACCTCGATCGGATTGCAGACGCCGCTCTACGACCTTCTCCGCGCGGCAAATTATCTGGACATCCCCCCGCTACAGGACATTGCCTGCGCGCGTGTTGCCAGCCTCATACGCGGGAAGGATGCGAGCGAGATGAAAAAGGTGCTTGGGATCGAATAAATAATTATTCTGGATAGCTTTCATGGCGATCATGGACCATGCTGCCCACCAATTGGCGAATCTTATCACGCTGGTCCGTCATGGAAAAAACGTGCTCCCGATCCCCGTAGCGATCAAAGACCGGGACCGCGCTTCCCGCCCCTTCTCCATCAAATCCTCCTTTGGGAAGCATGGTTTGTGTCTGGTGGCTATCGCGGGACTGGATCGAGTAGATGTCGCTCGTCGCCTCAATCTGTCGTGGATCGATGGCACTGGGTGTAGATTCAATGGAAAGGACGCGTCGACGCTGATGGGGCAGATCCTCGGGCATGACGGTATGAGAGAAAGGCGACTGGGAATTAGTAGTGACGGAATGGATCGGCGTCCTTTTTTGGTTCTCGAGACGCACTGTCGCATCCTGGAGAGTGAGATCCATAAAGGTTTTCTGGGTATTGTGGCTCTTGACAAGGATATCTTGCATGGGATGAGAGAGGACGTGATCATCATTGATCTTCTCACCGCCGATCAGGGTTTTGTTAGTGGTCGCAGTGCCTGTGGTTTTTGAGAGGAGCGTCCGATGAAGGACCGCATTGTCCAGATAAGGCGGGGCGATGTCCTGTGTCTTGACGGCCTGTGCGGCGACATTCAGCTTGGGATTCATGGTAAAGGTGGTTGTCGAGGAATCGGTGGGCATGGCACCACCCTTCATCTGTCTCGATGATTCAGCCGAATAATGAAGAGGATCCTCGTGGATACGCCCGCCGTCCATGCTGTCGGCGATCTTGGAGACATGGATCGATGCGGATGAATGTGCCGTGACATTCTTGGGTTGAGACGGATTTGGTCGGTATTCTCTGGACAAATTCTCGTGTTCGAGAAGAACCCGCTTATTGCCCGTCAGATTGCTCTTCCCGGTGGCATGGAGGGGAGTGGCAATAACGGATTTGCGATCGACAGTATCCGTATCCATATCCTGTTTTAGAAAGACTGATGTGGGCACGGTCTTGACTTTTTTGTAGAGGAAATCCTTGGTGGGTATGTTGTTCGTATCGGCGTCGCGGAACGGGTGCTGGTAATTTTCGATGGTGCGATTGGTTCGCGCGATGCATAGATACTTGTCTTTATTGATGAATTTATTGAGATCGACATTGTCGACAGAGGGACCACCTGTCTCGCGACCCTTGTTGGTAAAGGTATTGTAAGCAAGCTTATTCAGCTGGATCTGTTTAGGATCCTTGGTGAGGAAATCGTTGTCGTTATAAGTAAGACGGTCGTTGCTGAAACGAGACGATTGGACAGGGACATGGAGCACGGAATCCTGGATTCTTCCGCCGTCCATGGAGGAAAAGCCGCTGTTGTCGCCATCCTGTTGGGAAGACGAGAGGGGTGTATGGACCGAGATCGTCTCGCGCCCCTCGAGCACGCGTCTGCCGTCCATGCTGGTAAATTCCTTTTCGGCGGATTCGCCTCGATGATTGCCACCTGGATTGGTGCGCGCGAGGACATCCCGCTTCTCGAGAAGGATGCTCTTCTTTTCAGAGCCGGTGTCTCTCTCTTCGCGGAGCGAGGTGCGAAAGGGCTGCGCCTTGGGGGCCTGAGCCGAGAGAGTGGGCATGAGATCCGAGATGTTGCTTCTTGGGGCATCGCGGATTGCCGTGAGATCGTCTTTTTGGGAATCGCCCTTGTTGGTAAAGGCGCTCGTGTGGATAAGATTCTGTTGGATGCATTTTTCTGCCTCGTTACAGGAAGAGGCCTGCACCAGGTCGGGAAAAGACGGATTGGTATAGGAATAGAACCAATTCCTGGGCAGACGACTGAGTGGCAGCAGATCCTCCTGTCGCAGGACGGGAGGACGGACGTTCTCGACCTTGTAGGGAAGAGAGGCATTGGTCTGATTGCCAAATACATTGCCACCGCCCGAATTATTTGAAAAGTTGTCGTAAGAGACAGAAACCATGGGATTGACACCCCGGGCGTAGACATTAATCATCTCACAGATCCGATCCCCGGACTCGTCCTGTGCCTCGAGGATGGATTGCGTGTCGCCCACCTTGTCGATCCTTCGGGTGTAGAGAGATTTGTATGGATCCTTGAGGATATTCATGTTGGTGCCCCACATCTCCACAGAGGGTAGCGTGACCTTGGCAGAGGTCCGAAGACCCGAGTAACTCAATCCTCCAGCGCTCATTTGAAAAGTAGATTGTTTACTCTTATCACAATTTTTTCTTTTCTATAAAATTGTGATTCTTTTATTATGATGTTTATGTATTACTCGTTATTATTGATGGTGTTGATGGTGGTGCTGGTGATGATGGTGGTGCTGGTGGTGGCTTTTTAAAGAGTATATAATATACTATAACACATAAAATTATACCGAGGACAAAAACACATAATCCAATCAGAAGCCATTTTTTATTTATCGGAGAACGAGTGGATGATGATGATGATGGAGCAGATGGAGCAGATGGAGCAGATGGAGCAGAGGTTGGAGAGGTTGGAGAGGTTGGAGATACAGAAGAAGATGGAGAAGATGTAGATACAGAAGAAGATGGAGAAGATGTAGATACAGAAGATGGCGTGCCAATATAGGTAGTAGTATTGGTAATGGATTGGGTGCAATTATCACCCATGCTACCAACATTTATAGTCGATCCAGTGGCAGTGATCTGATTCAGACAAATTTGTAGGTTGGTGGATGGACATGCCTTTTGACCTGCAGATGCAATATCATTTATCGCGATATTCGAGGTGCAAGGAGAATAGCTACAATATGCCAAAGAACTGACTCCTGGTGGTAGGCCTGATAGTTCGAGTGCATTATCTATCGCTTTATAATATTGTGTGAGAACATATTTAGGCGGATAGCAGTAGCAAATGGAAGGCACATTCTCCGCATAGGTATATGGAGAGTCACTATTGACGGGGTCGACATAGAAGATGGAATTGGCGCATTGTGAGGTAAGGAAGGTGCCGTAATTATAGTTCTGGTTGATATTCTGATTGGAATAGAAATCCAAGCATTCCATAGTGCCCATGACCGACGCATTATCACAATAGGACATGTAGGCGGGCACACAATTATTGGTGGTATTCGAAATACTCGCCGCAACATTTCCTGTGGTAAATCCACAATACTGGTTGCAGGGAGCGCTCGTCAGATTCGAAGCGGAGGAGCTGCAGAATTGAGTAAGGATCTGGTTGATGTAAGCGATATTATTTTTGGCCATGCTAGTTGAAGTGACTTGTGCATTATTCAGATTGTTAATAGCCGTGGTGCTGATAAAGGTGTTGATTGCGTTATCAATCTGTGCGCTCGTCGTGAAATCCGCGGAATTATAGTCGACCGAAAATACAGAATAAGAGGGCATAGATGAAGATGAAGTGGTCGATCCGCTCGAATAATAAAAAGAAGACCATGTCGGTCCGGACGTCGGTGAGGGATTGGTGACATAATTGGAAGACGTGGGTGTATAACAATTATAATTATAATTACAGGTCGTATTTTGATTAAATCCACAATTTCCTGATTGTTGGTATGGATAGCCAGCGACGCTACCTCCAGTGATAACACCAAGCGGCAGAGTATAATTTGCACAAGCTGTTCCTGTGTGATTACTACTGCTGCATGTTGCTGTCTGACCAGCCGCAATACTTGTGCTGTTATTACAACATTTATCCCACCAACCACCCGATTTAATCGTGTATAGGGAATTACAATTGGTCGAACCATCGCCATAATAAGCAAACGTATCCGTGCCACCGCATGTTTGTGTTAATAATTCATTCGTAGCAGGGGATGCAACCCAATTACATTGTTGACTCTGGGAAGTAGATGTAGTATTACTAGTAGTTTGAGGAAGTTTAATCGCAAACCAAAATGTGATCGTCGTCATGAAAATATATGTATTTTATTATTTATCAGAAAAGAAAAAATAATAATATTATATTAACGATTGGTGTCTGGGTGGTCCATGTCGCGGACATAGGTATTGTTCTCCCAACGAATCAGGGTCTCGTCCTGTCGTCCGTGATATTTCTGTGCCTGGAAGAACATGATGTTTTTCAACGCATAGACCGGATGCTCTAATTGTGTCGAGGCCATGATCAGATCGTGCCAGACATGCTCCATCCTTCCCAGCACCTCCAGATGCTCTCGGATCCGCGTGGCAATTTTCCGGATATAGTCTTTGTCCACAAATAAAATGGAGTGTCCCGACATCATTCCCCGCACCCGCACCAGATTATTGTATGCAGCATCATCACACGATGTAAAATCTTGAGGATTTATGGATCGTATATGAAATCCAAATCCTACTGTAAAATATGGATAGGGATAGACCGTTCGGCAGAGTCCCAGATATACTGCACATGCATCCTGCGGAATGGTCAAGGAGGATATAAAGTGATAAATGTCGATATCATCCTCCAAGATGATGAAAGGTTCTCCAGAAGATTCCGATTCCAGAATCTGTAGCACGGTCCACGACAGGCTGTTGGTTGTGGAGATGTTGGGAATGCTCCTCACAAATTCAATGCGAGAAAAACCCCGATCCACCAATTGGATGAAATTTTCTTCAAGTCGCTTGCGATAATGTCCCGTGCCGGGTGAGATGATGTAGATTTTCGTCTTCAATAAATCAATCTCCATGTCAATATACTTTATCTTATGTCATCTAAGGCCTTAAAGGAGATGAGATTAAATATATAAAAAATGAAGATCGTGAGTGTGATGGAGATCAGGGACGAAAAAGGAATCATGCTGCAAACGGTGGGACGACCATATTTTCACGAGATTGCATGTGAGTGTCATCCCTCGAACTATCAGATACAAGAGGAGTGCGAGGCGCGATTCCTGGAGAGGATCGAGCAAGACATGCGGGCACACACCTCGATTCCGGAGGACTACCATCTCCTCCTCCAGTGGCAGTGCTCTATTAACGAAGACAATCACTGCCGGTGTGGCGACGTTATGATGATCAATCATGCTTCCGCAATGGATGCTTGATTTTGACTGATTCCCAATAGATAATCTCTCGGTCGCCATCGAGTGCGAGAAAGGGATGCATGGGATGGATTCGTGTGTTGTATTCATGTTGGAATGTGGCGATGAAGAGAGGACTGCGTATTTTCCATTGATAGAGCTCCAATCGATTCTTCTCGTCAATGAGGACGAGCGCGTCGGGATTGACAAAGCATATTTTATTCAGCCGACGCGGCATCGAGATCTCGTTCCATTCGCTGATATTATTCTTGCCCGAAAAGACCAGACCGAGCTCAAAGATCGTGAGACGATTGCTCCCGATCGCTACCTGGCAAAGAGATGGTGTGGAGGTATGAGAGATGCTGATGGAAGTCGGGATGTCGCCGGACAGATGCGGGATAGGCACGTGGGCTTTTTCGGCCACCCTCGAGTCCTTCATCATGAAGATGTGCAATTTCCAATCCTTAAGGAGAACAAACAAGAATTGACCATATTCACACGCGGTCGAGATCATCGCATCTCGATCAAAATCAAGGCGCGACGCCATGCTGGTATTCCCATCGCTCGTAAACATCCAATGATTCGAAGAGATTCGCACATAGGTGGTGCCCACCATCCCATGGAACATGGTCATGTTGGTCCATCGGTGCACACCAAGAAGAATTGGTGAGTGGATGTGGGAAGAATGAGTCGGTGCGAGGTCAAACACAGACGTGACCTGATCGCCATTGGTCCGATCCCGCGCATCCAAAAGAAGACGGGATCGAACAACCTGGAGAGTCTGAAGGGTGGTCTTGGGAGGCGTGAGAGGAAACGCGGCCATGGGTTCTCCATTTTTTACAAAGTAGACAAGCCCCTTGCTCGAGCCGGTAATCAGGATGTTGGGCTTCATCATCCCCACACCACGAGGAAAATCGCCCGGAGGACGCCATTCTCTCTGAACCATGCGATAGACCGACGCCGAAAAGGCATGGCTCCCCTGCAACCATCCCAGAATAAAAAACAGGGTCCTCATGATTCTTTTCTCAAGGACCGTCCAGCGACTTAGATAATAAACAATGACGATTTTTATTATTATTTTTTTAGATAATAAAAATGGTCAATAAGCCAATTGTTCTGGAGCTTTTTAGTGGCACGGGTTCATGGGGCAAGGTATTTCGAAAAAAGGGGATGAAGGTGACCTCGGTCGACATCCTGGAGAAATTCCAGCCCGACATTGTGGCCGACGTGCTGGACCTGGACTACAAGAGTCTCCCGGTCCCCGATCTCATCACGGCCTCGCCCCCATGCAATTCCTTTTCTAGACTGGCGGTGACCGCCAAGACACGCGATTGGTGGACGCTTCAACCGCTCAAGCCTCAGGCCGAGTTGGGAGAGAAGCTGGCCTACAAGACGCTGGAGATTATCAAGTATTTTCTGAAAAAGAATCCGAATCTCCTCTTTGTGATTGAGAACCCGAAAGCGATGCTGCGGCGCATGCCCGTCTACAATAAACTACCCCTCGAATCCACCAAGTATTGCCTCTATAAATTCCGATACCGCAAGCCCACCGACTTTTTCCACAACTTCCCCAAGGGCCTCGGCCTCAAGGATCCAGAAGAGGAAAAGAATGTCCATTCCAAGCTGTGTGATCGCGCCATCATGGTCAATACCTCATCGGTCCCGCTCACCCAGCGCTACCGCATCCCGTCCGGCATCGCCCATGACGTGAGCGACGCCTTTTTCGACCAGTATAAGAAGCATCCTCCTCTTCCCATTTCTTTCCGCAAGACCAAGCCGATCCTGATGGAGAAACAACATTAGAAATCAAGAGGGGTTTCCTCCATGTCTCCCTCCTCGACAGATTCATCGTCCGAATCGGTATCGACCGTCTCCTTGGCTCGAACGACGGTCGGATCCTCGTCGAGGATATTGGGGAGGACGTAGCGGAATTTGTAGCGCTTGCAGATCTCGATATGATGTCTCTGAAGAGGTTGTTGGGTGCCATCCTCGGCCAGATACCCGATGGCGTTCTTGGTATTATCATCAAAGACAATGTTCTCAAAGATCCAGAGTCCTTTGGCATTCTTGGTGATGATGATCTGTGGAATCACGGGCTGGACACCGATCTGTGTCTTGGTTTCATCCGATGCCCAGCCGCCGATCAGCCGGACGGCCATATCATGCTTGGTGCCGGTGGCGCTGAGATTCTTTTCTTTGCATTTGGCGATCAGATCCGTGCGACTGTTGGATCGCACGAGGCTGTTGACCTCGAGAATCTTTTGTTCATTCATTTCTCCTCTGTTTTATTCTTCCTTGGAACTAATTTCCTTAATCATTTTTCTACAAAAAAATGATTCTCCTTTTTCGCATCCATCTTGAATAAAGCGTAACATGAAATGGTCAGAGGGGCAACAACGTGTCCTCCATGGCTATGAAACAGGCAACAATATATTTATCACGGGACCGGGCGGATCGGGCAAGACGACACTGATTCGCCAGTTATACAAGAATTCGCTGGACCAGCAAAAGAAGATGCAAGTGACGGCGCTGACTGGGTGTGCGGCGATCCTCCTCGGATGCAAGGCGCGGACCATTCATTCCTTTGCGGGGATCGGTCTCGGAACCGGCACCATTGAAGAGGTTGTGGGTAAAGTGGCGGGGAACAATAAGAAGGCGCGCGCGTGGCGATCCATCGATATCCTGGTCATCGATGAGGTCAGCATGATGTCAAAGAAACTGCTGGAGATGCTGGATGCGGTGGCGCGCGTGTGCCGACGCCGTCCCGGCGATCCATTTGGCGGCCTCCAGGTAATTTTTTCTGGCGATTTCTATCAGATCCGGCCGATCGGCAATGAAAAAGAACCGGACACATCGGCCTTTTGTTTCGAGAGCCCGCTGTGGTCGACGCTCTTTCGTCCCGAGCATCAGATCTCTCTGGAAAAGATCTTTCGTCAGAGCGATCCTTCTTATGCCTCGCTCCTCAACAAGATACGCAATGGGACGCTGGACGAGGAAGGATTGAGTGTGCTCCGTCAGCACATCGGTAAGCCGGTCCCGGTGGATCGCTTTTTTCGGCCGACCAAGCTGTTTGCGACTCGTAGGCAGGCCGAAGAGGTGAATCGCGAGGAACTGGAGAAATTGCCCAAAGAGAGAGAACAGACCTATACCACGGAGAATATCGATGACCTCCCGATGACGACCAAGGAATACGAGACGCGCCAGCGATTCTCGGCCGCCGAAATAGAACACGAATACGCCTTTTTGAGGCGCAATCTCATGTGCGAGGACACGTTCCGTCTCCGTGTGGGATGTCAGGTGATGTGTGTCGTGAACAAGCAGGTCCTGGAGAGCAAGTATCTGTGCAACGGTAGCCAGGGAGTGGTGACTGGCTTTACGGATTCCTTCCTACCCATCGTTCGCTTCCAGAATGGACTGGAGGTGATCATGGAGCCTCACGTCTGGGCGAGCGAGACGATTCCGGGTATCGGGATCCGCCAGATCCCACTGATCCTGGCCTGGGCAGTCACCATCCACAAGGCACAGGGTGCGAGCATGGAGACGGCCGAGGTGGACGCGGGGAGCTCCATTTTTGAGTGCGGACAGACCTATGTCGCACTCTCTCGCATCCGCTCCCTGGACGGTCTTTTTCTGACCTCGTTTGATCCGACATCGGTCTACGTCTGTCCCCGCGTGCGCGACTTTTATGCCAATATGAACCCATAGCCGATCTTGGAAAAGATGTCAAGAGTCGCCAGTGTAAGATTGTAATTCTGATTGGTCATACCGGCGGATTCGGTCTCGTGAAGGATCCAGACGATGGGGTAGAACATCCAGGCGATGAATAAGAAGAAGAAGAGCATGCGAGGTGGCTTGTATTGCCATAGAAGCGCAAAGATGGCGAGATAGAAAAAAGTGCCGATTGCAAACATGACGTTCCGGGTGGCGTCGTCCTGTGCCTGGATGCCCAGATAGCCGGCATAGACCATCAAGAGGTCCAGCACGATAAAGAGAACAAAGATCTCCATCCGTCGGATGTTGCATCGAAGAAGCACAGTGAGCAGCAGTAGCGGTGTGGTCAGGCTCCAATCGATATATCGCGGCACATAATCGTAGGTGCCAGAGGGCTGGACGATCTTGCCGATATTCATGGAGATGGCCGAATAATTGGTAAATGCAATTAGACAGATGGCGCTGACAAGATAGGACTGCTTGCTGTAAAAGTAAAAGGAAAAGAAGAAGAAGAAGACGGCGGCCACCTTGGCCGGAGTCTGTGACGACATTTTTTTTTTTATTATCATACTAAAAAAAAATTAGTAGAATCCCAAGATTTTACGGAGACATTTTTTTTTCTATCTTGATATAAAGAAAAAACTAGATGACAACGCAAAAAGAAGTAAAACAATTCGTGTTCCGAAAAAATGCACAACTTACACCAGAAACAGATTGTGGCGAAATGTTGAATCAAGTAAAAGAAAAAATGATATCTGTTCAACCTGAAAAATATACAGAGATATTGAATTCACTTGTAACTATGTTAACTATGTTAGTATCATCAGTGCCTCATCCTGAAAATAAATTTAATCCAGAATTGAAACAGTTATTGGATGCAAACGCGTTGAAATCTATTCAATCGAAAGTGTTCAGCACCAAAACTACCAATAATGCGATAATAAAAGCAAATCTTCTCAAATATTTTAAAGATCTCCGTCGTCTTTATGAAAAATGTCTAATAAAAAAACAAACATCGAAATCAGCCAAAAAACAATCTAGACCATCATCTACCATCCAGGTAACAAATGTGGAAGATGCAAAACAAGGTGGTGGTGGAGGAGCAACATCTCCACTGAAGATCGATAAAGGTAAAAAATCCTCTTCTTCTTCATCTACATTTCCAGCTTCATTCTCTTCTGCCCCATTTGATCCATTATACAATACACAACAGATGGCAATACTATATCCGAGTTCATCTTCTTCTTCGAGCGATATACCGCCTTATTATAGTCATGGTAAAAAATCATCAATAACTCTATCCTCTCCTCCATCCTCGTCATCTGCTTCATATCAAGGTGGCAGTGGTGGTGGAGGTAAAAAATCATCTTCAGCACCAGTTAATATAGATAAGTTGCTGTTGCATACTGATTTAGAACCTGGATATGTTCAACGATTTCGAGGTGGAGGTAAACAACCATCTAGTGGAATGAATTCGCCAATCGTTGCTTCATCCTCTTCTTCGATCAATTTTCCACTATCATCATATAAGGGTGGTGACGGTGCAGGTTCTTCGAGCTCTGGAGGCGGTGGAGGTGATAGCGCCACACCGGCTTACTATAGTCGTCGTAAGAGTGGTGAACAATCAGCATCATCATTAATTATTGGAGGTAAACAAAAACCAGTTTCATCCTCTTTTTCACCATCATCATATCAGGGAGGTGGTGGTGGCGGTGCAGCTTCTTTGAGCTCGTCGTCTTATAGAAATAGAGGTGGAGGTAAACAAAAATCAGCATCATTCCCTATTGGAATAAATTCGTCAATCCTTGCTTCATCCTTTGGCAAAGGGTTGTCTTTTTCACCATCATCATATCAGGGAGGTGGTGGTTTATCTCCTTATTCTGAAGATTCTGAAAATGCCCTAGTTGCCCAGGCTATACGTAGATCTGTAAAGACACATAATAAACAAATAAAAAAGAAAGTGCGAGAGATACTTGGAGAACAATTTGGAGAACAACCTATTGAACAGGAAACATTAAATTTTATTGTGAAAAATCTCGGTTCGGGTAGAATAACACTACAGCGAGTTTTACAATTATTGTCAAAGTCCAGTGATCCAACAGCCATCGCTAAACAACAATCATTAAAGGATGTAACTTTTATAGGTAAACTTCAACCGATAAGATCATTGGGATCTGGATATCCATATAATCAAGAATTGCAACAATCTTTTCAATATATTAAAGATTTTAGTCAATCTGATGGATGGCGAACAATTAGAGGAGATGGTGCTTGTTATTATAGAGCAGTCATGTTTGGAGTTCTTTCCATCTACATTTTGGATTCAATCCCAATTGTATCTCTCTCGGGAAAAATTAAAATATTAATCGAAAAGAAAACCGATCCCCGATTTAAAATTGATGAAGCTATATATAAAAAATTAATTAAATTACAGACATTTTTAGAAAACACGTTGGTGACAATTCGTAATCCTGATCAATTAGCAGAGATAATTAATGCCGATGAAGATCTCGATGAGGCAATTATTTATTTTGCACGGAGATGGGTGAGATATTATACGATCATACAGTCAGAAAATAGAGACATCATAGATTTATTAAAAGGCACCATGACAGTCGCGATTCAAGAAATGATAGCATCAATAGATCGAAAAACATATCACCAGATAAAACAATTATTGAAGAAAGAATCATCACAATCCGTGCAGTCATGGAAACAACAAAATATTGGGCGATGGAATCAAAAGAAGAGACAAATAGAGATAATGACTGATGATGAGATAATAGAAAAATGGATGGGGACCGAAGTTGATAAACTAAACACTGATGCTGATCATGTCGTTACTTTACAAATCCTACCCTTGGCATTACAAATCTCGGGGAATCTGTGGGACATTTGCCAGCGAGTTTGGCGCGGTGACGATCAGCAAGACATCTCCTCTGAAAATTATACAGTTAGTCTCGTAGTGCCCATAACTCCACCAACAAATCCATATTTGAATAGAACTCAATACAATATATTGCGTTATGGAAATCATTATTCCTTTTTAACCCCAACAAACATATCAGAAGAATACAATGAAATGACGTCAGCGATACTCGCTATGATTTCAACACTACAAAGATATCAATTAGAGCCAGATTTTAAAAAAATGGAAGCGAGTTTACAACAATATGGTATATATCAATCGCCGCTTTATAATGTAGCTTTTTATATCCTACATAATAATATGGTCAAAGACATATTACAAAAAAATCCAGATATAAATCTTAGTCCCATAGAAAGTTTAATCAAAAGCCTCGCTCACGTCTTCATAGAAAGATTTATGACTTCGTCATCATCATCCTCCTCGTCAATGACATCAAGATATTATACTGGTGGTGTCGCATTATTGGATAATTTTATTAGTTGTGTATACTTCTTGGAACAAATATTAGACGAAAAACACAAAACTGAAGATAAACTATATGATATTGCTTTCAGAATTTATCGAGTATTAAAAGCAGATTCAAAACAAATAACGCAACAACAACAAACTCAAGGTGGTGGAGGTGGTGGAGGTGGTGGAGCAGTATAAATAGATATACCTCTAGTGGCTCACGACAGAATTGAGGTGGAGGTGGAGCGGCAGCGGTAATCGATCAGACTGCCGATGCTTTTATAAAATATTTGAATGGTGCGTTGAATTGGTCATAAAAATTTGAAATTTTGGAAATCCCTTGGTGGCAATGTATTATTAAAAAGAGTTGGTCTTTAATGTGATTCTTCCCGAGCACGGGCACATTTCCCTATCGAAGTGCTGCTATCGCATATTCTAAGTAGGATGCTACAATATTTTCACAACAACATTGAAATTATTCGAATTACCACCCCAATCATTTTTGGTTGCTGTTGTTATTGTTATTGGAGCCAAATCACATGACGACATTTTTAATTTTTTTTATTTTTTTTCGCAATCGATTCATGATGATGATATGGTATAAAAAATAAATAATAAAATAAATAATAAAATACGATGCGTCATTTAATTGCCCAATACAACAACCTTCCTATACATTTATTTGTCATATCATTTATTGTATTCTTGGTTCTAAATATTGTTGAAAATCTAATTCATTATAATATTGGGATACATAGTGATGATAATAAATTCAAGATCAAGATGCCTACAAAAAGAGATTGGATTCGTATTGTGATTACCATGCTGGTATTCGCATTTTTGCAAGGATTTTTCGTGATATTATTTTCGCGAAATAATAATAGTAAAAACAAAGGAAAAAAATGTTAATTGATCTCTACTGGACGTTCCAAGACTTCCATATTGGATCGATAAATAGTTCTGTAGTCGCTATCGACATTTATCCATTTATCCGGTGCAATAATACGTAAATCATCATGGATGGATAGATAGCTTCCCCACCAATAAAATGTCGAATTAGAAATAATATGATTCTTGAATAATGCAATGGTCAATAATTTTATCAAATCGTCCTGGATTTCCAAATACCTATACTGCGGACCTATAAAATGGCTTTTTACCCACTGTATATCATCCGTCATGATATAATAAACATCCTTTTGCATTCTATCCATGGCATTCTGGTAATAAACCATGCCGCACGGATTATGTATATTGGCATAGGTGATATAATCACCTCTCCGGACACCGATAAAACAGAAATCATTCTCCATTTTCAATTCTGGATAATGTGTAAAAACATCACTATAGTTTTCAAGATACTGTAGAATGCCGATCGAGGGTGTAAAAAATTTTTTAATATCAATTGAATATTCCTCAAAGTATTTTTCCGATTGAAAATATCCATCAAAAAAAATCGTTTTATCACCACCACTTTCCAACAAAGACCTTACATTGTCGGTCAGGTCCGAATATTCAAACGTGGACTCGGTGATAATATGTTTATTATTATTGGATATATCATCAACAAATTGAAGGTTCGCAAAAATGCTCGAGTAATACTTGGATGGATGAGACCCCTGGATACAACCCTCAAATTGATTTTTCTGAAACAAAAGCTCTATATTAAATTTTCTCGAAAAACGATAGGCATTGGCGATCTGAAACATTTGATTGCCAACTCCTCCTTTCAAATTAGTTGTAATAATCATTTATATTTATAAAAAAGAAAAAAATAATTAATTATTTGAATTCTGAGTAATAATCTCATCCAGGATAGTATCAAGCGAATAGCGGATAGACCATGCCGGATAATCTGTCTTTAACTTTGTCAGATCGGATATATACCATATATGGTCTCCTGATCTGTTTTCCTCGTGATACGTATAATTCGACCACGATATATTTAATTTCTTATTAATCTTGTCGATGGCCTCTAAAATGCTCACCGCATTCTCTCTTCCGCCACCAACATTGTAAACGGCTCCGGGGGTGGGACAAGGATCTGTGTGATAGCACCAGAATGCACTGACAAGATCATAAGAATGAATATTATCGCGCACCTGTTTCCCCTTGTATCCATAGATATTATAAGACTCATTATTCATGATACATTTTACCAGATAAGACAGAAATCCATGAAGCCGCGCCCCTTGATGATTTGGACCTGTAATACATCCACCACGAAAAATAGCCGTCTTCATATTGAAATATCGTCCGTATTCCTGCACCATAATATCGGCCGCAACCTTACTGGCTCCGAAAATAGAATGTTTACAATGATCAATAGACATATTCTCATCGATAGCATCTCCGGGAATATCATAGCGGGTTTCCTGCTCTATAAGAGAGAGTCTATTTGGATTGTCTCCATAAACCTTATTGGTAGACATAAAGATGAATGATGCACTGGGTGCATATTGTCGTGTCAATTCCAATAAGTGAAGCGTCGCTACTGCATTGATAGTGAAATCAGTATGAGGCTCCTTTGCCGCCCAATCATGCGATGGTTGTGCCGCGCAATGAATAATACACTTGATATTGCTCGCGTATTTCTTAAAAACTTGCTCCTCTAACAAGTCTTTTTCACGAATATCGATGTTTAGATGCTCGTAATGATCAAATGTCTTTTCTAACTCTTCATGGACAGATCGTGTCGATGTTCCAAAAAAATATAATCTCATATCATTATCAATACCTATCACCTTGTAATTTTTACGACAAAAAAACCGAACCGACTCAGAACCAACAAGTCCAGAAGAACCCGTTACGATACAAATATCTGTCATTTTATTTTTTATTCTTATTTTTATAATGTTAGATCTTCCTATAATAATATAAATAAAATTTTTTTGTTTATTGGAATTGGTAATGATTTCGTAGAAAGCAGGCGAGCAGGACGCATTGAGAAAAGGGATCCTTCCAATCGATCTGGAATTTGCTGTCTTCGGACGGATTGAATCGGATGCGCTGGAGGATCCGATTCACGAGCGTCTCTTTGGATTCCAGGCCCACCAGATCCTGGAGGTGGGGTTCATTGGCATCCAGGCGGACCATGACCTTATTCTGGCATTCATATTCTTCGACGGTCTTGTAAAGACCGATCCGTGTCTTGGTGGGAGCCATCCATTCCAGGAAGACGTTGCCCGAGACGCACACCATATTGTGAACATCGAGCCTGGGCTGCGAGGATTTGGCGGACTCGTATTTGGCCAGGTAACAATTCAGGTTCCACAGGAGCATCTCGCGATTCATCTGGAGGATCACGGCATTCATCTCCCCCGTCTTGGCCAGTAGGGAGATCTGATACTCACCGAGTTCTCGTCGGAAGGGATTGAGGAGACGGATACGGCCGTGCAGTCGCTTGGTCATGGCCATGTAGATCGCGGCCTGGGTAAAGGCGTCTTCTGTCCAATCCGATCCAGAGCACGTCTTGATCTCGTAGATCAGGGCTTCTTGCTCGCTCTCATAGAACAGGTCCGCGATCCCCGTCTGAAAGGGTCGAGAGAGATTCACCTGTGGTTTTAGATGAGAAAGGATGCTAGGATCGGGGCGGATCGCCATCAGATCATTCGAGAGGAAATTCCACGCGCGCTTTATCTCCTCCTTGCGCTCCGGCGAGATATGGACGCGGATCTTTTGGGAGAGCAGGATGTGGTATTCCGTGTAAAGAAAGATGGAGTCGAAACGGTGCGTGGCCGAGGCCGAGGTATAGGGAATGCGAAAGGCGCCTGCAATCTTCTGAAAATGCCGCTCGATGCCGCCCCGGCAATGGGTATACATCGGATTCCCGGTCACCTGCTGCATCCCGCCCACATCCAGAAAGGGCCACCGTCCCGTCCAGAGAGAGGTGATCAGCACCTCAAAGAGGATGCCCATAAAGGACGCCTCTTCTTCGCCGCGCATCGACCATCGGATACGATCGCCCGGGGGGAAGAGGGTGGTCGGCACATAGCGCGCAGTCGAACGCAGCATGGACCGTGTCGCATAGGACAGGATTCCCTGTCTCAGTATCTCGGTCGCCGAGTGCGAGCGCATCAGATAATCCGCCACTCCCTCCTTTCCATTCGAGTCGAGGGGGCGATCCACCACCGAGGTCGCTGGCTGTTTTTTGAAACTGGTCACGGACACCTCGGTGGGCGTCGGACAGTCCGGATAGAGATGAAGAACACGTGAGAATCGATCCGCATACACCGGGACACAGAATCTCACCCGCGTCTTGCACCGACTGAGACCCACGCTGATGAGATTCACCACCAGATCATTGGAAAAATTGGCAAATGCCAGCTCGAGGGGAAAGGTGAGCGCGATAAAGACGTAGGGCCTCTCCAACCCTTTGCTGGAATTGACCGTTGAGAGGAAGAGGCGATCGGCGTCCATGGACTTGTAATTGCGATTCACTGGCACATTCTCACGAACCAGGAATTGCCGGAAGCGGCTCAGGTCGCCCATATTGCCCCGGACGGTGATAGCGCTGCTAAAGGTGAGGATCATGCATTCATGGGGAGGGTGCTCGGCGAGAAAACGCCTCGCCTCCTCAAAGATGGCCGAATAATGACCGATCGGCACCCATTCGATCCGTGTCTCGGTCGCCGGTAGCTGGTTGGAGGAATACCATTCGCGGATCGGTTCGGTATATTCCGGATAATGATGGACCAGTGCGTCCTGGATGCTCATGAGGATGTTGGTGGGGACACGTGGTGTCTTTTTCATGAAATAAATCCTCCGCTCGTCGGCGGGACGGAGCAGGTGCCAGAGGAGGCTGCTACGTGGCTCCTTCTGGATGCACTGAAAGACGTCCCCAAAGAAATAGAACCGGGCATTCGGAAACAAACGTCTGAAAAAATCATAGGCAGTGCGATCCAGATCCTGCACCTCGTCCACCAACACCAAACGGATCTTGGTCCAACTCTCAATAACCGTGTCGTGCTTGGATGCCGCCAACAACTTCTCCACAAACTGCCTTCGACCCTCGTAATCCGGCTTGTCCAGATCCTCCATACCCTGTGCCGCACATACCTGGTAGATCATAGAATCAAAGGTGCGGACCATCGGCCTCGTCTTGAGCACCCTTGTCTTCTTCCGAAGCTCATTGCGGATCGAGATGTTAAAGGCACAAAAGAGGATCTGATCCGGAGGAAGGTCGCCAAAGAGCACGCGCCGCATAAACAAGCCAATCATCATGGTGGTCTTGCCGGATCCAAAGACGCCCTGGACGACATTCTCTCGATGCTCCTCGCCTCCCAGCACCTGCTTCTGATCCTCGTTCCATGGAAAGGTCTCGGTCCAGAAGAGCGATCGAACAAATCCTCTCGCTTCTTCTCGCGTCCGGAAGCTCGTCTTGCAATTCTTGGCCTTGAGGTAGTCACGTATCTCCATCAATCGACCTTCCGTCATCAGACGCTCCGGCGTCTCGTGAATTTTCATCTAAAGGTAAAAAAAAAGATGAAAATGTATGATTAGATTATAATCCATATTGGCAATATAAAGAAATTATTCCAAGAATAATTTCAGTTTAAGAGACAATGCTATCTACTATTCCTTTGTGTGCGTATTGATCGTTTCAAAACGAAGTCCCAATCGAAGGGTTTCCACACTAACAATATCACTCATTTTTATATTCCCTAAATTAACATTGGGTCCGATTCGTTTTATGAAATAACTTTGCAATAAAGTAGAGGGAGCCTCAAAAAGAAGAGAATCATGTTTTATATTGGCGCCAAGAATTTGTTCCATCACATCATGACGAAGCTCTCCATTCGGTAGACAAATCCCTCCATTACCATTGGAACGTGTTTCCAACGTGACTAATTCGGCTCCAGAATCAAAATCAGAACGAATGGCATCTACCCATTCATGTGGTTTTATTAATTTTGATTTGTCGTTGTCCTTGTTTCCTATTTCAGAAATGATTTTAAAATCTTTGGCGAGCTTTGCGATATACTGCGACTTTTCAAAATCCGATAAATCAATTGATCCATTGGAGACTTCAACATAATCTGGACCCATCTTCAGTAAAAGTTGTTTGAAGTCTTGAAATTTTTGTTCCAACACATATTTTTCAAATAAAGTTCCACCAAAATAAAAGGGTATTGAAGCATCACGTAGTATATCCATCTTTGTTTGCATATCTTTAGTAACAAGAGATGTTCCCCAACCAAATTTCACCCCATCTATTATTTCAGAATGACTTTGTATAATGTCTCTGAAATGATATGTAGGTGTTCCCGTATCTATCACAAAGGTAAGTCCTTGAAGACGTGGTTTTATTTCTCTCACTGGAAGAGATAATGTTGTTAACCAACAACAAATACATTTACCTCTCATTTATACATACTTTGAATATTTAAAACACCGATTTTCAAAGTATGTATAGCTTATTGAATTTCTTTTTTCAAAGAAATCCTTCCGCCTTTCTCTCGCCTCGTCAATTCCATCTCAGATATTTCTTTTTCTTCGAATTATCCTTGATCTCCCCAGAATTATGAGATAAACTGTTCGGTCTCTTCGTTCCGCTCCTAAAACACCTTAATATGTTCAAGGCTGCATTCAGATCCCTATTCACAAGAGTGCGACACTTGGTGGAACTACACCATCGCAATCCTCTATGACATACCTTGGTCGTATTATATTCATCCACATAGATTGTAGGATAGTGTTTCGCACACCTCTTTGATAAGAAGGTTGTCGGTGCTGATAATTCCGACTTGGAGTTAGGATTGAACTTGGCCGCCCCATAGGCAATCACCGGTTTTTCTTCTCCTCTCTTTCTCATCGATCCAAAGAACTTGTCCAAAGTCTTTCTTTTCAGTGTATAGACCCGGAATCGTTCTCGTCCCCAGGCCTTGGTCGTCTTGACTCGCCACAACTCTTCATAGACTGAAATATAATCTACTAAGAACAATCGCCATTCTTCTTCACTCGTTGTCTTGAGGCTGTGTCTCCTAAAAATAAGTTCTTCCTGCTCAATCTCCTTCTCCCATATAGCGGATTTCTTCTTCATCGTCTTCATACTTATACGTTTTTATTTCACCATATGTAATAATGGATGTTCTTAAACCAATAAATTTATCGGCGTTTTGAATGTTCAAAGGTGTAAAAGAAAAAAAAGAAAAACATAAATGAGGATTTATGGTCGATGTTTTTTTCTGATGCCTTTATTGGTGCTCGCCCATCCCTTTCTTTTGGGGGGTATATGGAAGCCGATACAATCTCCCCATCAGCGCTTCGAATTCAGCAAAGAAAAGGTGACGAGCGTGTCGGATCGAGGGAGTTCCATGACCATGGATCATGAATGGGAAGAAGGAGATCCCATGGTCATGAGGCTCTCGAACCTTGTCATTCACAAGAAACCCGCCGATTGGTATAACCTATCAAAGTATGCTAAATACGTGCGCTATATCAGAAGTGTAAAGACCCACGGGATCATGCTCCGCATCCGGTTCCTGGAGGAGGATCGGATCCAGGTGACCGCCACCATCGGCGACGAGGATCTTCCGTCCTTCTCCATGACCCGTCTTCCATCAGAGTAAAACACACCATGATTTATTTGTCTCTGCTTCTTGGACAACGCCATGGTCTTCTTGGACAACGCCATGGTTCTGCTTCTTCTGCTTCTTCTGCTTCTGCTGTAGAATCTTTCTCAATAACTGTTTGAATTGTTGATTATTTTTTATTTCGTCCGGTAGAGTCCTGTCTAGTATATTGTATTGAATCATTGTATTTATATCGTCTTCCGTGCTCTCTGGGTTCGCATATATTTTTTGTAGCATTAGAAGTTTTCCGACGAGACGATTGAGATCTTCGTCGGAACATTTTTCCATCCATTCCACCATTCTTATAAAGGATTGGGAAGAAAGAAGATTCATATGTTGAACCAGGTCTGCAATGGGACGGAGAGAACTATAACGACGAGTTGTGGATGGTGTCTGTTGTTTAGTGCCCTGATCAAATTTTCTTGTATATTTGGCCAGGACATCTAGTAATCGAGTATTCCATGTTTCTAAATTTTGTTGTTGTTGTTGTGTATTCCGCATTTGGACACTCGAGTTCAATATTTGCATGGGTCTCCAATATTCTTCCAGAAATTCATTCAATATTTTTTCAAGATCTTGTTTATTCTTTGATTGTCCAATCAAGAGTATTTCCGCAATGTCTGTCACCGTCTTTTGATTTTCTAACAACTGATTTAGTAGATTTTCCATCACATTTACAGAGGTCTGGACTTGTTTTGGGATAGTATGAGATATACACATATATCTTGTGTATATCTCAAGCATTTGTTTCAATAAACGATATTTCTGCAAGGTTACGATCGTATCAAAATAATTCAATCCATTCTTTATTCTATTCTAAATTTTTTTTTCTTTGGAAAAAGAAATATCCGTATTCATGGTGTCTATTAATCACGATCTCAAGGCCATTTACATCCACAATCCCAAATCCGGAGGATCTTATGTGCGCACCAACCTGGCGATCTATGGGTTCACCTTTCATGCCTTTAGTCGACATAATCGCCACGAATTCATGAGTGATTCCACTTCTCTACAGGTGATTGATCATATTGAGAAGCAACCCGATCCCAAGGGAAAGAATTATTTGCTCAAATTCCAGATGTTACCGATCGGGACGAGGAAAATGGGCGTCTATCAATCCTTCCTGGGCTGTCCTATCCAGAATCAACGCACCGGGATGGATCCAGAAAAATGGAAGTCCTACAAAAAGTTTAGTTTTATCCGGGATCCTTATGATCGCATCGTCTCCGCCTATAATTTTATGAAGGTCATCACAAACCATAACATTTCCTTCAAAGACTATCTGACCATGCGGGATACAGTGACAGACTGGGAATACATCCATGTGTTCCTGCCGCAGATCCGTCACTTTATCGATGAGAACGATGTCTACTGTGTTGATTTCATGGGCAGTTTCGAAAATCTTCAGATGGATTTGCGCCGCGCCCTTCGCTTCGTCGGCTATAAGGGTCCCTTTCTTCATTCCATCCAACCGATCAATCATTATCCTCGCCGCCATTATAGCCATTACTACTCCTCTCAAGAAATCCTCGATCGCGTGAATGCGGTTCTCGTAGACGATGATTTTATGCGATGCAAGCGAATCTCGTCTCTGTCCGAATTGCACCGATACAAAAAGATGTCCATCTCTCATCTTTATCTCCTTCTCCTTCTCGCCGTTTTTTTCCTCTATCTTGCTGCATGCTATTTAAAGACATGGAAGTAAGAAGGGAAAAATGAGGTTGATTCTATTCATGACGGGGCAGTATCGGCGCTTTGAGCGATCCTGGGAGAATCTGAGGGATCGGGTGATCGTGCCGGCAAAGAAGGAGGGGATCGATGTCCATGTCTATATTGGGATGGACGGTGATCTTAAGAGCAGAGGAGAGGGATGGAAGGTAGAAGAACAGAGGCGATTGGAGGAAGATATGATGCGATTGAAAAAGGAATCCGGGGTAGAGTCCTTATCGCTCCTATGGATTCATAGGCAAGATCCGCACATGCGAGAGGCAGTTTGTTCGATCAAAGACTACCGAGATCGTGGCAGGCTGGCGGACAGCTGGCTCGATTACCTGGTGCATCGTTCAGGATCATGTTTTGAGTATGCACAATTCAATGTCCTCCTGGACAGGTGCATCGAGGAACAATCCCCTTTTTACGCCGAGGATATATTGATGCGCACGCGCACCGACATCTACCTGAGGCATCCTCTTTCTTTCCGCCGCTGTGCCCGATTGCCTTCTTTTCCGATGAACGATTCCTCCATCGCCGGTGTCCTTTCCATGATGTTTCCCAATAGCATCGATGCTGACTATACACAAGAGAAATCCATCGAGACCTCCATCATCAACCCCCATATCCGCAAGACCTTTTCGGACCGGTGGATCATCACGCTGCGAAAGAATCTTGTTTATCTCCTTCCCCTCCAGCACGCACACATCCTAAGTCAGGTCTGCCGTCATTACGGCGATTGGGATACGATGGACAGGAATACCTATTGGTTCAATGCCGAGTCTCAATTCAGGGGATGTCTTCGCCACCACTACTTTGCCGTCGTGGAATACAGCCAGCACGGCGATGAGTTCCATGACGGCGACATCGATTCCAAGGAGATGGTGGAGAAATTACCCGTCTATGCCATCCTGCGATGAAAATAATAAAAATTATCATGCTAAGAATGCGACTGTTTCATTGTTTTCAGAAGTAAAAACATATATATAAATATATATACAAATATATATAAATATATATGAAGCAGCAGCACCAGATATTGATCATTGGGGATGTGATGATGGATGTGGAACAGTATGTAACGACATCGCGATATGCACCGGAAGATCTGACGATCCCTGTGTATCGCATCCTCTCCACAGAGAATCGATTGGGAGGCGCCGCGAATGTTGCAAAGATTTTGGCACGCTTAGGATGTAGGGTGGAGATAATTTCAGTGATTGGTGCCGATGCGCGTGGCGAGATGCTGAAAAACATGTTGATCCGAGATGGGATCGATTGTCAATTATGGATGGAGGAGGGTCGACCAACTACGACCAAGACGCGTCTTTATGAAACGGAAAGTCATAAACTTCTACATCGTCACGACGAAGAAATCTCGGATGACATTTCTACCTCTCTTGAGGCGCAGATCCTGGAATACATCCATGAAAAAATAGCGTCGTGGGATGCGGTGGTGATTTCTGATTATAACAAGGGTATGATCACCGATCGATTGTGTAGTAAAGTTATTGAGATGGCGAATCAGCATCATCTCCCAACCTTTATTGACCCCAAGAAGGGATTCTTAAAATACAAGGGATGTTTCTGCATCAAGCCCAATCTCCTCGAGGCCCAGATCATGACGGGCAAGACGGAGATGGGCGACATGATGGAAAGTCTTTGTGCCACCTTGGAATGCAAGAACACGGTGATCACCTGTGGCAAAGATGGCATGTACATTAATAATTTGTGGACACATATCCGGGGACGATGGGTGTCCAAGCTGGTGGATGCGACGGGCTCGGGTGATATTGTGTTGAGTGTGCTAGTATATGCCTTTCTGACACACGGGGACATGATCCGAGCCTGTGAAATGGCCAATAATGCGGCGGCCAAGGGTGTCATGTATGTGGGGAATTACACACCGACCAAGGAGGATCTTGAAGATTATGTGGAACCGGTCCTTCGATGTCGGGTCGCCGAGGATTGTGTGCGATTAGCATCGATCCGCAAAACCTCGAGGAACATTGTGTTTACAAATGGATGCTTCGATGTGATTCATTCTGCCCATATACGTCTTCTTCAATTTGCACGACACCTCGGAGATATTCTGGTAGTAGGCATTAATTCCGATGAATCCGTCGGCCGTCTCAAACCAAATCGACCCATCAACAATCTCGAAGAACGATGCCGCCTACTGCAGAGCCTGAATATTATTGATTATCTCATCGTTTTTGATCAGGATACACCCCTGGATCTCTTGAAACATCTCCGACCAGAGATTATGGTCAAAGGCGGCGATTATACTGAGGATCAGATTGTGGGTAGAGAGTATTGCGGAAGAGTGATGTTATTCGAGTATGCCAAAGGTATTAGTTCCACCAACACCATCCATAAAATAAAATCGATTTAAAATATAAAATATATATATATAAAATGGATCGATTGAAAAAGGCGCTTACACCATATAAAATTCGATTGGAGAAGATCCGTATTGGACGTACATTGGATGGAGGATATCCTCTATTTAACCATCGATTGAGTGAGATCACCTCTACCTTTTCTTATGGAATTAGTGACGATGTTTCTTTTGAGCAAGATTTTACGAATCATTCCGATTCTATCATATACATGTATGATCATACGATTAATGGATTACCCGATACTCATCCGCAATTTCGGTTCATAAAAGAAGCGGGTAGCTCTGAGAATTTTATAAAACATATCACAGAAACAGGTAACCTAGGTAAGAAAACATTGGTCCTAAAAATGGATATCGAGGGTCATGAATGGGAACTTTTCAAAAATGTGCCATTAGAGATCTTATCATGTTTTGAACAAATTGTCGTCGAAATTCATAATCTCGAGTTCTTAGAAAATCAATATTTTGGATTTATTGGTATGTCACATGATGAAATGGCGGATATTCTTGAAAAGTTAAATACCCTTTTCTATCTTGGTCATATTCACGGGAATAATTTTGGTGGGATAAAAGACATTCCAAATACCGTGGAATGTTCTTATATCCGAAAAGATCTTCTTTCGGAAATTCCACCTATAGAAACCTCTGCGTATCCTATTCCTGGTATTGATTTCCCAAACGATAGAGGATCTCCTGATTATATTTTGGATTGGTGGTTATGTAAATAATCATCACATTTATTTTTCGCATACACATATGAAACTGTTGTTGAGATCGATTCCTGATACAAGAATGTGTTTCATACCTTTGTCCTTCAAAAATGACTGAATAATGGAGGGGTCAGACAATGATTATGTTTTCGATTATTCCGATATCGTATCCTATCCCTTTGCAGAAATGGAGTGCAAAGGATAATCTTCAATATACGACATTGCCTGAATTGTATCACAATCTTGGACACAATGTTTATATTTCTACGAAGAATCTATTATGGAAATTGAACCCCTATGCGGAACCGAATGCAGGATTATGCAAGGGCTTTCACAATGATCCGTCGGCTGAATTTGTTACGAATCATGAACGAACTCACGGTCTGACGACTGGTTATCGGATATATCCCGTGATTTATTACAATCCCCAATTCCTTCCTGAATTGGCCGGTTGTCTTATTTATGATGTCACCTCCCTCTCCAGAACACCTTCTGACGAGGATATCAAGAACTCGTTCCAGCACATCTTTGCACAATATCCAGAAATACCCATAAAAAAGCTTCAGTATACACAAATCAAGAACAGAGAGACACGATACGTATCCCGTCCAATCGATCTTTCACATGTGCGATATTATTTATTCATGCAAGATCTTTTTATGCTTATTCTCAGGTGATGCAGAGACTCCCCAATATCTATGTGTTTCATCATGATGAATATAGATATCCAACATTTTATAAATTCAAGAATGCCGTCTATTCATCTTTTCTAACTTGACTTAACAATATATGCTTATAATCATAAATATGAGGAGGTATTTTGTGGATCTGGACAATACGATCTGTCGCACAGAAGGAAACGACTATCTCCGTGCCACACCCATCCCCGAGCGAATCGAGCATGTCCGGCGATTGAAAGCATCTGGACATCAAATCACCATCTGGACGGCACGAGGCAGTCGTTCAGGAACGGATCATAGTGAATTGACAAAACAACAATTGCAAGAATGGGGGGTGGAATACGACGATCTCTTGATGGGCAAGCCGGATTATGACGTCTATTATGATGACAAATCCTTTCACATCGACACCATCTTCCCGGTGCCGCCTCTTTCCATCACTAAGACACAAAAGCTGCCCTCCGAGATTGTGGAAAAAGGATGGGGTAAAGAAATCATCTTTGTCAATAATGACGAATACTGTGGTAAGATCCTATGCTTTGAAAAGGGAAAGCGGTTCTCGATGCATTATCATCTTCTGAAGAAAGAGACCTGGTATATCAATAAGGGACGTTTCATTCTCATCTGGGTAGAGACGGCCACGGGGACGACACACACGGAATATTTAGAAGTAGGCAACGTGATCACGAATGAACGAGGTCAACCCCATCAATTGATTGCATTGGAAGACGGTGAGGTTTTTGAAGTTTCCAGCAAACATCATGACGAGGATAGCTACCGGATGTGGAAGGGTGATTAAATAAAGTGGATGACGTATTTTTTATATTTATTCCAAATAAAAAATGACTGATTTACCACATTTCCATATTCTTCTCAAGAAAAAGCTCCTTCTTCATTTTCCTACTCTTTCTCATCTTTTACACGACGAATATCAAAGTGAAGAAGAATTTAGAAATGATCTGATCCAACTCTGTCTCCATTTGGAACTACCTGAACCACCTCCTACTTCCTTGCGTTCTTTTCTTTCCAGGGATGGTGAGATCACAGCCGAATCCAGAGGTATGATGGAAGAATTGCAGAAAAAAATCTCACGCTTGCCTCAACAACAAGTAGTCGTCGATATTCATCTTGATAAAAAAAAGACCACGTCCTTGCCGCTTGTTCAAATCATCGTGATTGTGCTTTTATTGTTGCTGTCCGTAGCCTGCTTCTTTTTTATTATCTTGCGATGGCTCGCCTGTATTTTTCTGATCAGTGCCTGTGTGATGATTTATTATAGGTCGGTAGGTAGAAGGCGAAATGACAGGATCAATCTTTATATTGAGAATGAACCGGAGCATTTGACCAAACATATTGATTTTGAACATCGATTTCATCGTGTGATGCACCAGAGAGAGGCGGATCTGATTATTAGTGATAAATTCGTATGGGGAGTGAGTGAATCAAGGGATACACATCAGGAGTATCTAGATAGCTATCGATCATTGTCGATTCCGGTCCTTGCTACGTGGATCACAGACAATAACGACATGTATGATGTCCCTCCCAATGTCCTCTTTTTCCGGACCAGTCTTTATCGGTCCCTCTCCGATCCACGAGAGCGAGCGCTTGCCTTTGTATGGGAAGAGCTGAGTCACCAGGAATTTCGTCCCAAACCGCACACGGTAAAACCAATAGTGGGCTTTTGTGGCGCGGTATGGGAAGACAGGAAGCCTCTCCTGGATGCACTGGAGGCTCATCCTGATATCGAGACCCAATTCATTCGTAGAGATTCGTTCTGGGGAGGTGGATTGGACAAGACGGTCGTCCGAAAAGAGTTTGAAGAAAATCTTGATGCCTGTCATTATACCATGTGCAATCGTGGTGCTGGCAATTTCACCATGCGTTTCTACCAGGCACTCTCCGTCGGTCGTATCCCGCTCTACATCGATACAGATATGCAGCTACCGTATGAGTCGAAGATCGATTGGGACAGAGCGGTGATTCGTGGTAGGACAATTGAAGAAGTGGTCCGAAAACTCCTTGATTCATGGCAACAAGAGGATGTCACGGAAAGACAGGCGCGATGCCATGCGATCCATCGACAATACTTTCAACCCTCCATTTATGTGAATAATATTATTTGCGAAACAATTCCGTAATGTCTTATTTGCATCAAAATTTTACTCGTTTGGTAGTGGGAGGTAGATCGGGTAGTTCTACCTCCAAATTTTTATTAGCTTCAATTTCACGAAGAATTCTTTTGTATTGTGACAAATCATAAACTCGCATGATGTTCAGCCATTCGTGGAGCGCCTGTTTGGCATTCAGACGCTTGGATGGATCCGGATGGACCATGGACAATAGGAAAGGAGAGAGACCGATCACAGAGGAAGAATGAGAAGATGATAACAGCTTTTGAGCTACGAGTCCCAATCCAAAGGTATCGATCTTGGTCCAGTCTTTTTTTAACTTCTTGTAGGATCCTCTATACATCTTCCAGAACGCATCGAGATAAGGAATACTGGTTATTTTTGCACGATCTATTTTATCCAACATTTTCCAATAATAGGAGATAAATTTAATGTCGGCGATCTGATCTTTTGTATAATTAGTTTCGGCATTATGTATATATTGCACCAAACCCGTTAAAAGATGGTCCAATTCTGCGTGATCGGGAAAATTGATGCGCGCCATGATACCCAGGATGGTGTGCCGGATCCATTGTTTTTCATTGTCCGTAAGAGAGGGAAATATATATTTGACCATAGGAATGATGGAACGGCGATAGATGGACATGATCGATTGTGCATAATATAAGAGACGTTGGTATTCATTGATATCTTTCTGTATCGGATATACTACAAATTTCTTGATAGAGGGTTCATAGTATAATTCGAGGGGGCGTAAAAAATAGGGTTGTTTCGGATGTTTCAATGCATCGAATTCTTTCTTGATGGTTGTATCGGCAAGGAGATCAAAATCAATGAGACCGAGTGTAAAGGGTTTATAGGGAGCTTCTTCTGGAGAACGATCGTCCACGGTGATATTGCTGTCTTTGATATCACCGTGAACCATCTTATGATTCTGAAGCAGAACAAGACCGATCAATAATTGGTAAAAGGATGCCATCAATCCGCGAAAAACTATCTCCGAATCGGGGTTCGCCTCATTCAAGGAATATCCCTGATTGCGCATATAGAGGTATTGGCTCTCCGTGCCTTTATCATGTTGAAAATCGATGGGTGAGCGCAGATAGATTCTTTCAGGATCAATCTTATGGACGCGTTCATCCATTAGAATAGCTTGTTGAAGATCAGTCGGGTGGTGATAAGTTTTCTTGACAAGGATTTGTCGATGGGACACACCCCTGTTTTTTTGTATCTCTTGCATAATGTCCTCATAATTCTTGCCAGATACTTCACCAAAACCTCCCGCACCCAATCTATCATTTTTCATTATGGAGGTTGTGGATTTTGATTTTTTAGACGTCATTCTTCTTGTTGTCATCCCCAGAGGAGGTGATCGTTTCGGCATTTATTTTTTAAATTTATAAAAAAATAAAATGGAGCATCAAGATTTTGAAACGATTGTTTTTCACGGCAAAGTTACGACTAGCATCCCATCCGGTATGCGTAAAATTGTGGAAAAGAATAAGACCAATACCACAAGCACCACACTGACTGCTGATAATATCGACGAATTCAAAAACAAACGCTACAATAGAACCATCCAGAAGAATGTGATGGATCTGAGATTGAAATTGAAGTTGACACGAAAGGCGTTCGCACAATCTCTTAATGTGCCCGAAGCCGATATTCGCGAGATGGAGACTGGGGGTATCATTGATCCTCGTCTCCGTCTTGTGGAAAAGGTGAATCGTCGCTACCGTGTCTCGATCGCTGAAACGGTGTAGATTTATTATCTCATCGAGATAATGGCCAGCTTGTTGATGGACCAGTAGGCCTCTTCATAGGCCTTATTGTTGGCGCCAGCACTGGAATAGGGAATACACGGGCATACGTTAAGACTGGGATCGAAATACTTTTGTTGGCCCGCCCAATCACCACAAATGGCCGTATTAAAGAGGAGCGCCATGTTCTGGAAATGCTTGGGACAAGAGAATTTTATAGTATTGGTCGGGGCCGAGGTCGTCCATGCATCCACCTTGGGAGATGCATCAAAGAGATCCGAGGGTAAGGAGGAATCTCCACGGGGCCAGAACCAGACGGTCACCTTACCGTCCTCCGTGAGGCGGCAAGCATAGGTGCCACCACCATTGGCATTAAAATCTTTACCAAAACTCTTGGAATCCGCGGGGAAGAGAACCGGACATCCTTTGTAAGGACAAATTTGTGTCTTATTCCATCCACATGTTTTTATATTATTGTCGTAAGCTGCACTGCAACTTTCACCATTTTGATTGAGACAATCCGTGCCATTGGAGTCATTCTGGTATTTTTGTGTATGCAATGTGGTCGTATTGCCTTGATTCACATCCGCGTTGGGAACATCCGGATTGAGACTGCTAATACCCTCGATGATATCGATCTCGCCGTGAGAGGACCAACTGTCACCCTCATCGGGCTGGCCATTCAGCCAGAAACTAGGCCATACACCCGGACCGGTAGGGATGTGATCCAGATCCAACACCACTACACCCGACTGTATCCATTCCTTGTAGGCCATACGGACCGCGGGACGCGATTGGAAAGAATTCTCAGGGATGGAAGTTCCCACCCTGATGAACAACTTGTTGTTTTCGACTGTAATCAGGTTCTCATTGTCCTTTTTGATATAGCTCTGACTGCCATGAGTGGGATCGTTTCCAGAATAGGAATCGACCGGTGAGGACGACAAGATGAAATCCGCCTTATTACCATTGGGAATCATATTCTTAAGATCCGATCCCTGCCATATCTTGTATTGCTTATATTTTCTATTTAAAGAAAATGGGATAGACAACCCCATAAACAGGCCAATCGCAATCAAACATACAATCAACAGTATCCATTTCCATGGATATTTTTGATGTCTATGATGAGAATGACTGGAGTGATGTGGAATAGAGTGATATTCAGGATTCTTTTTAGATTTAAAGATTTTTACTAAAAGAACAATACATACAAGGACCAATACAATGCTAAAACTCAAGCATACATAAAATCCTACAGGTTGTGATCTAACGGGGACGCTGGGAGGATTCAGAGAGAGTGCTGTGCAGGTGTTCAGACTAAACATCGCGTTAAATCGATCACCGATCGCAACCGATTTGAGTTTGATATAATTAGCAATACCGAGATTGAGGTCACTTAATACCTGCCATGTGATGCTACTGCAATCGACGTTTGTGGGCATCTTGCTGTCCAGAGGAAAATTATAGTCTGTAATTGTCGAGGTAGGAGAAGGATAGGATAAATAGAGAGTCTCAAATAGTTTGCCAATCTCTTGATCGAACTGAATGACATTGGTATAGAGTTCGTTAAAAATAGGGCAGACAACCGCGATATCAGCCTTATCATTGACAATATAGGGATCGGTAGAAGAATAAAAACAGAGCGCGGTTAATTGCTGGATATTGTCCATAATGTTGTAGCATCGATCCAAGACTTTATTATCATACGACACGGATTTACAATTCAATAGACTCTGAAAGTTCTTATCCCATGTATACATACCGGCACCAAAACCACCGGCGATATCACCTAGATTCTTTTCGAAACCATTCAGTGCATTAGGATCAGAAGCAGGAAATTGAGTGCATGTGGCCATTTTATTTTTTAAAAATAAAAAATTATTTTATATATTACTTTTTTTTCAAGAATGAGCACGCACCAGCGCAATCACATCCTTACCGATCGATGCTAATTTAGTTGGGCCGATCCCGTGAACACTGCTCAGATCATTGAGAGTGGATGGTGCACGGGCGACAATTTCTTCCATCGTCTTGTTGGTCAGGATGCAATAGGCCGGCTGCTGGAGACTCAGGGCTCGCTTCTGTCGCCATGATTTGAGTTCGGTAAGAAGCTTACTATTGATCGAAATGGTGGTGCTGGTAATGGACGTAATGGTCTTTTTCTTCTTGACGACGGAATTGGATTTAAATGCTATGGATGGATTTTGGATGCGTCGTGTCGAGTCACGATGGCACAGGTCGCAATGGCCACAGGTAAGATCACCCCCGTCTTTCTGACGATAGTAGAGGAGGATGCTCCGATGACGGCATTCCTCGGACGATACAATCTCGGCATACTGGACCAGGGTGTTGAGTCGATACCAATGGATGCGCTTCTGATCCTGAGATTCGTCGGAGGACTGGATGAAATGAGCATGCAGACCCTTATCTCGTGGTGCATAAAGGAGCAGACAGGTGGATTCCAGGCCATCCCTACCAGCTCTTCCCATCTCCTGGTAGAGATTGTCGATGTTGGACGGGATCCTAAAATGCACCACTAAACGCACATCCGGATGATCGATGCCCATACCAAAGGCATTTGTGGCCACCAACACCCGCACCTCGCCACTCGAATAGGCATCCTGTGCCTGCTTCCTCTCCTCGGTCGACATGCCCGCATGATAAATTCCTACCGATCGATGATAGACTCGGATCTTGTCCGCAATCTCGCTGCAATCCTTTCGTGTGCCCGTGTAGACAATAATGCGTCCGGTCGGTGTCTGATGAATTGCCTGCATCAACCATGCATGCTTCTCGGCATCGTCACGACATTTCTCTGCTTGGTAATAGAGGTTGGATCGATAAAATCCATGGACGTGCATGTCGGGATTCTTCAGACCGAGCTGTCGCGCAATGTCCGTCAGCACCAACGGCGTGGCCGATGCGGTCAGCGCCATGACAGGCACCTCGGGCCTCTGTTTCCGCAAAAAAGAAAGGCGACCATACTCGGGTCGGAAATGATGACCCCATTGCGACACACAGTGCGCCTCATCCACCGCAAACAATCCGATCTCCTTATCTTTTATGGACGCGACAAAGGCGTCCGACACCATGCGCTCCGGCGATACATACAGTAAAAAACCATCCATCGCCGCTTTTTTCATCTCGGAATACACCAATTGAGCCTCTTCCCAAGACTGGCCCGAATGCATGCACCCAGTCGCCACACCCTTTTCTCTCAGACCCCTCACCTGATCCTCCATGAGCGAAATGAGAGGTGAGATCACAATCACCAGTTTCTTGCGGAGCATCGCAAACAGCTGATAACAAATAGATTTGCCTCCTCCAGTCGGTAGCACTGCCATAGTATCCTTACCCTTCATTGCCGATTCAATCACCTCCCACTGTCCCTTTCGAAATCCACCATGCATCCCAAAGGTCACCCGTAAAACTTCTTCTGCATCCTTTCTTGTCAACATTCTTTATTTATATCTTCTTCCTCTTGGATCTTGTTTCATTTCTTTTTCTATTCCGATAATATATGCCATCCGGGTAGAGGTTTATGACCAAAATTGTTAAAACAATAAATGTGTTCATTCTCATTAAGGATCCCCGCTGCATAAGAAAAGGCGCTTCTTGCCACGACAAGGATTTTCGCTTTGACCATACTATGGAATGTAGTAAAAATATTCTCATTGAGATGAAATTCGATCCCGTCTCCATTCAAATCAAGAAAATCGTCAAGATTTCCATCAGAATAAATGTGTATCCTGTAATCTGGATTTTCTTGTCGAAGCATCGCAATGATTCGTTGATAGGTAACATTGGATGTAAAACGTTCAAAATTACTCGAATCAACATCGTCACGGCGGATGTGTATCGCAATGTCCACCGAGGGTATATCCGGTTTTGGTGTGCTGTAATAATAATCACGAATTTTTTTTTTAACATTGTCTGTAAAATATCCTTTGTCCTCCGACTTAAATATGGTGGTGCAAACGACTTCTGACCTTTCGACATGTTCAAAATTCTTGCCCGCCGGAATGCCTACAAATGTGTTGATCTGATCAACATGGACATTCGATTGATGCATTTCCATTTTGGAAAAAGGTGTATGAACATATTCTAATCCAGCGTATTCACAATAGGCAATACCCATCATGCATCCTAAATATTGTCCTCCAAATCCATCGGTTCTTTCGCGTATCGTATATTGTTCTTTCATGTATTTATTTGTATTCCACAATCACTTAGATTGTTAATTATACGATTGGATAAGAAGGAACAGAGAGAAGGCCGCACTGTCCCTGGCCCTCATTATACTGCGAGCCGCGTGCGATCTTCATGTATCCCTGATCTCCCCAACTCGCGCCCCAACTATTCCGAAGGATGTAGTAGTCCTCATCATTCTCAGAGCCATAGCCCACAAGGACCACACCATGATCCAGGGATGTTCCACACGCTCCGGTAAAGACTCCCGAGGCATAGAATTGGAAGGACCTCTCATCCGCTTCAATCGCGACAACGACCGGCTGCTGGACGAGTGCCGCCATGAGTGCACTGTCGGAATTGGATGGCACATCGATATAGCCTGTGAGATTGCTTCCGACTGCCGGAGAACACAATCCCGCACAAAACTGATCGGTGGCGACATATGGATAATCGGATTCAAGACACACACCACCATTCGCCTCGATCCATTCAAAGGCCTGGTCCATCCATCCACCGCTGCATCCTGAACTCCCTGTATCACAATCGACCAACTGTTGCTCCGAAAGGCTCTGGAGCTTGCCTGTCTTGATGGCCAGCGCGCTCTCCAGGGCACTGATCGCCGAAAACGCCCAACACGAACCACACTGGCCCTGGTCCTTGACAGGATTCACCGCATTCTTGGTGCGCCAGTCGACAGCAGAGGGCAGTGACGAATTCACATGGATATAAGTCCGTTCTTCTTCTTGTTGGAAAAAAAGAGGCCGAAAACCCATCCTGTCCCGGAATTCTAGAAGCGACATCCCCGAAAATCGGTTGTGTCCGAGGCGGTAAGACAGGTTCTTGTTATTCACCTCCTGGATATACTCGCTATTCCACACCCAATTCGAGAACAATGAGACCAGCTCCCCGTTATTGGTCGGTTGAATATCAAAGGTCGCCATCCATTCCGTAAAGTCTACAGGTGAAAGGTTGGCGGTCGTGGTCGTTGCTGTCACTAACAGCATCAGAAAGAAAGTCCTCATGATTTCGTCTTTTTTTATTCTAGGACCAGTCTTCCTTTAAATGGGGTCTATGAAAGAAAAAAATGGAAAAAGAAAAAATAAAAAATAAACGGTTTGTGATGAAAAAAGTTTTATTTCCGCATCAGATTACCGCGATTGAAATGATGGAGGCGAGAGAAGAATCCAAAAAAATTATTCATCCAAGTTATTGTATCGATCTAAACATGAGTATCTATGGTGACATCACCGGCTACGGCAAGACAGCGGCCATGATCGGTCTGATATTAAGGGATCGGATGCCATGGGATACGAATGAGGAGCACATCCAGTCCTTTATCTCGGGTGTCTATGGCAACGGCTGCATCGTGAAGCGCAGTCTCTTGGCGCTGAAGCGCATCAACACGAACCTGATTGTAGTGGCCACGACGATCCTCAAGCAATGGACGGACGAGCTGGATGAGACGTCCATCCGGTATGTCGTGGTATCGAGCCGCAAGAAGCTGGAGCAGATGGATCCAAGCGAATATGAGGTGGTGCTCTGTAGCCCGACCTTTTACAACTCCTTGCTGGAGCGTTTTCCAAGCTATGCATGGAAGCGGTTCATTTACGACGAACCAACGCATACCAAGATTGCCTCGATGAGGCAGGTGCTTGCCGGTTTTATCTGGCTCATCACGGCCACACCAGAGATCCTGTTGCAGCAGCATCGCTATTCGCACAATTTCATCTCGAGCATCTTTACGCAATACATGGACTACAATCTCTACAAGAACCTGATTGTAAAGAACGACGACGACTATGTGAAAAAATCATTCCGATTACCCGCCATGCATTCTCATTATCATCGTTGCTTTCAGCCGGTCTTTCATGTGGTCAAAGATCTCTTGTCGGAATCGATCATCGAGATGATCTCTGGTGGGAACATCGAAGGTGCGGTGCGATGTCTGGGGGGGAATTCGACCTCTAATATCTACGATCTGATCGAAAAGGACAAGAGGGATTCGATCCAGCAGGCGGAATGGAAGGTGGAGCGATTTGAGAGGATCGGTGATGAAACTAAGCTGGAAAAATGGCGCGATCGCCTGGCGCGATTGAATCACGAGCTGTGTGAATTAAAGGATCGCGTGCGGGCCATGATTTCCTTCTCACCCTGCTCCATCTGTCTGGAGAAGCGAAAAGAACCAATCCTTCTTAGCTGCTGCCAGAACATTTTCTGTGGCGAATGTGTGCTCCGTTGGTTCCAGAAGAATAGCTCGTGCCCGCTCTGCCGCAAGCACATTACCACGGATCACCTCATTTACATCACCACCAATACAGACACCTCCTCCAATGAGAATGAGGAATACCGCCCCCAAGAAGAGGTTCTGCCCACCAAAGTGGAAATGATCCTTCGAATCATCTTGGGAAATCCGAGTGGCAAGGTGATTGTGTTTTCCTCGTTTCAAGAGACGTTCGATATGATTCGCGAGACATTCCGCGAGAACAATCTCCGATTCGGGGAGATCCGAGGAGGACCGCACGCCCGTGAAAAGACCATCACCGACTTTAAAGAACGGGACCTTAATATCCTCTTCCTGCATTCGATGGAATCAGGCGCGGGCCTCAATCTGCAAGAGGCCACCGATCTCATCCTCTTCCATCCCATGCCCGAGGCCATGCAGACCCAGATCCGTGGTCGTGCTTATCGTGTGGGCAGAACCTTACCGCTTCATCTTCATCATCTCCAGTAATATAATTTGAAAAAAAAAAAAATGATTTGCTAGAGATGATTTGAATCTATCAAAATTCAAATGGAAGAGGTGAATCAACGAATCCAGAGCGAGATTTGTCATGAGACGATCATCAAGATTTCCGATGAGGTCTTACAAGATACCTATCAAGAATCTCTGGCGGTCAAGAATCAGACACAGATCATGACGGAGCGATTGCTTCTGCACGGCGTCGCCAAAGAACAAATTTCTAGCATCCTCTATGATCCCATCGTAATTTCTAATTTTTTAGTGCCTCCGGGGACCAAGGGGAATCTCCGAGGCAATATGTTCAATCATATCGTCGCTCAGCATATAAGAGAAATGAACCTGGATTCTTCTCGTTTTGATGTTCGATTTGAAGAACAGCGCGACTTCAATCCGACCTCGGAGATTCCGGACTGGAGTATACAGGACAGGGAGACGAAGCGAGGGATTATTGGCATGAATCAGGTCGCATTATGGGGAGGTGGACAACAGACCAATCGGGCCAGCAAGTATCTCACCGATCCTCGATATAATACACCCGACTGCAAACTACTATGTGTGGTCTGTTACGATGTAAGCTTTAAAAGCCAGAGGAGCAAAGTATTTCATTTAGTGAAGAGTGGATTCGAGAACGATACACTCTGTTACATCAAGAACCTCTCCAAAATCATCCGCACCTTTTTCCAAATAGTGGTATAATATAATCGATAATTTTTATTTATGAGAAATAAATAAAAATCATGATCTCTTCGTTTCTCGAACATCCATCCAAGGTATGCATGACCTATGTCTCTCACTGCCGATTTTCTCTTTTTCTCTCTGTTCTCTTCCTCAAGGCCAGTGTCCAGGCCGTGATCCACGCGATGTTTCCTTTCTGGTGCACACACAGCAGCATTGAAAACTGCCACCAAATCATCCTTCTGATTCAGGAGAATGGCTGTCCAAAAGAGGATTAAATTGAGCAATCAATTCCTGCTTGGAGATGGACCTCGGACCGACCGTATTCTCATGATCAAATCGGGCATGGGATAATTGTTGGAGGATAGTAGCGATCGGCTTCTGATGATGGAACCTTAAAAAATAATGGGACTGAGGACTCTTCTCCTCGAGATTTGTGTCCATCAAACCCGCATTGACTCCGACACGTCGGAAAGAGACCTGTGCCTCTCTCTTGTCCACAAATTCAAAATGCAACGGCTCGAGCTTCTCCACCAATGCACGCGGATTGCTCTTCTTGATCCAAACCTGAAAGACACACGGAACATCGTGCTCCACACCATCCACCAGAAAAGATTTCTCGGGCAGATCCATCTGATGCTCCAAGTGAAAAGACAACGGGAATGCCCTCTGAAGGCTATTCTTCTTGAAGCTCCTCGGCAGGATGAACGACAGACTATCACAGAACTCGCACGATTTCTTGATGAACCGGATCGCCATAGAAGATTGACGACCGAATGGCGGATTTCCCACTACATGGATCCGTCGGAATCGTTCCTTTAGATCCGAATAGTCTCCCGTCAAAAAGTCTTGCTGGACAATGGCGGGATGCTCGGGCTCGAGGTCATAAAAGAGACCATGAGAGGCCATCGCTTGGATTCCTCCAATAAAAGCACCATTCCCCGCGCTGGGTTCGAGGACCAGGTCATGCCGATGGATGGTGACATACTGGCGGACGGTCACCAAACAGGAATCAACTACATCTGGACGGGTATAGAATTTGTCGGTGGGATCACGACGCAATCCTTTTTTTTCCATTCCTTTTTATTGTTTTCTCTGCAGAAAACAATGTCATTTTTATCGTTTATCAACAGAGCACTCTTGTCTCATTATAGCCATACAGCAGGAGAGAGGAAACCTCTTTTTTCAATGCGTCCCGAGTAAAGATATTCATGGTGCTGATCGTGAATCCTGATCCATGATGCGCACATGCCCATCGATCCGAATTTTTATATCGTCGGAAGAATACATCAACGGCCGGTTCCTTTTTTGGATCATAGATCTTGTAGGTTCGGAAGGCGATAAAGGGACGGCTCCACATATCTTCTCCCATCATCACCGGGTGTGTCATGTCTTGGGGGGTTAGACGGTCGATATAACCGGTCGCACCCAAAAACCGATCGTTCCATTCCAGTATCGGAAAGGAAAGGATCGTTTCAATGCCAGTAAAGATCAGGACGAGCGGAGGAGGGAAGCGATCCACAATCCATTCGACACGATCTCGCAGACGTTGTTGTTGTCGTGAAGAAAGGTGAGAACGAAAATGATAGAGATCTATCTCGGCCACAAAATCAAAAACATGGTCCAAAAGTTCCGCTGGTAATGCCATTATTTTTTTTGGTTTACGAGCTTTCAGAAATCATTTTTCTAATGTTATTATAGAATGGAATGAAGAAGACAATTTTATTATTCGATGTGGATGGGACGCTCGCTCATTCAGGATGCGCACTGGATGGACCGATGATCGAGGCATTGGAACGACTCGTGGCAAGAGGCTATGAATTAGGTATAGTGGGAGGAGGCACCTATGAAAAGATCCATCACCAGCTGGCCGCGGCACGGCCTCTATTCACGGACTTCTTTAGCGAGTGTGGATGTGTCCATCATGATCGAAACGGTATTCTACTCTCTCGGCGAGAGCTAAGGCTGCATCCGCTCTATCCGGCCGTGGATGTCCTCATCAAGAAGGCACTCGCTTTTCTATCCGCAGTGGACTATCCTCTGACCGGTCATCTTGTGGATCGACGATCCGGTATCGTGTATCTCTCGCTCATCGGCATGTCCGCAAGCGAGGAGGAGCGCCAGATGTTTCTTCAAGAAGATCGCCAGCACCATTATATCCATCGTCTTCTCAACCTCCTCCAGAGCCACAGTCCAGAAGGACTCGATGTGGTGCGCGGTGGTAGCGTCGGGATCGCCATCTATCCGACCGAATGGGACAAGGAACAGGTCCTTGATTTCTATGCTGCGAGCGATGCTGAAATCCATTATTTTGGTGACAAGTATAACATCGGAGGCAACGATTACCGTCTCCTACACCATCCACGTGTGATCGGCCACCCTGTGGATTCCATCAATGACACCTTGGACTTTCTATGCTCCATGTAAATCATTATTACAATTATTTTTTTTATTCCCATCTAAGAATAAAATAAGAATGAACGATCTCCATGCATTTTTGAGATATGTATATTGGAAATTGGATTTGGCGATTCCTTGCGATCAACATTTGGAATTCTTTCAATTTTTACAGGATCAACCAGAAACTGCCACGATATTGCTCCACATGCTACCGAAATTGGTGTGCGACTTCCAAAACTTTTCCAGATCTGGCTCTTGGATGGGGAATCATGGAAATACAGCAGCGCAAGAAAGGAAACAGAACAGAGATATCCTAGCCCTTAAACGTGCCATCGATGCTGCCAATAAGAGAATAGAGAAGGAAAAGAAGGAGAAGGAGAAGAAGGAACAACAACAACAAATGGAAAGAGAATGGACTCGATTACTAACACAGATTGAGATTGAACGAAACTGTAAATCACAACAAAAGAGTGTCAAGAAACAGTCTGAAAGTGGTAGCACTATTACAAGTAAAAGAAATCAATCAAAGAAATCAAAAAAACCTTGTCAAAAATTCTTTGATCCATCCGGATACAACGAGTGTGATCAATCGAAATGTCAAAAATGGCATGGACAGTATATGGAACAAAATTAAATGATCTGTGCAGCTGCTGCAGCAGGTGTAAAGATCGGGATTCCTAGTCGTCGAGCCTCTTTCAGCTTGACGGTATCCTCGTCAACATTGTGTGCGATGACGGCGGTCGTCTTGGTAGATACGCTGTTACTGAGTGTGGCGCCATTTTGTGCAAGGCGATCCATCAATTCCTTATTCCGGACGCCCGTAAAGACATAGATCTTACCCTCCAAAGGCCGACTCATCGTAGCAGCCACTGTATGCAGTTTATGTTCTAGGCCACATTCCGAGAGGAATCGAAGGAATCGGGGGATGTTCTCTACGAAATTCTGGGCCGAGAGCGCGGCCATGCCTCGTATCGCCGACACCTTCTCCATCTTGGTAAGAGGTGGGTCCGTGGAGGTGAGAATGTCCGGGATGCTGTCCAGGATCAATCCGAGCCGCTTGTCGCTCAGGCCGCGTCCCATCAGATTGGACGAGGACATGAGAAGAGGAAGAGAGGCCTTGTCGACCGCTTCTCGAAGATTACAGTGCAATTTGGTGGCGATCTTCTCCTGGAAACCGTCCACAGACTGGAGATCTTCGACACTCATTTTGAGGATCTCGGGAATCGACCGATATCCGGCCGCCATCATCCGGCCCACATTCCCCGCACCCAGCCCTACCACACCGATGCCCTTGAAAAAAAAGGCCAGATTCTTCTCCAGCACCTCGTCCACCCCCACATCCTCCAGCACCGCATCCACTCCTTTCCACCCATACCTATGCTCCGGCATCATCGTCTCGACCGCCGGCTCCATCACTTCCACGATATGTGGGATCACATCGCCACTCCGAACCACACGCACCATCGCCCCCACCCCGATCCGATGATCCCGGATGTAGCCGGCGTTGAATCCTGTCGCATATTCGATGCGCACTCCTCCCAGCACCACCGGCTCGATCTGGATCCTCGGCTTCAGGTAGCCATCCTTGCTCGCGGACCAGAGAACTGCGAGGACACGTGCCTCGGCCATCTGGTCGGTCAGCACCATCTTGAACGCAAAAGCGTGTGGTGGATTGGAAGAGGTCCTCGGATGGATGCCGTCGGCGACCACCACCACACCATCGATCTCATACTCTGCATTCTTGCGCCAGTCCAGGAGGAGATCGGAGAGGAGAGAGTTGTGGAGCTCATGTGTAATCTGATGTCTAGGAAGAAGGAATCCCTTCTCGGCGAGAAAGCGGAATTGGTCGGAGGGTGGAAGTTGAGGCTGCAGGACCTCATAGCAGACAAAACAGAGATCCACGGCGTCCTCCTTATCGTGGCAGAGACGATTCACGATCCCCGACACCAGATTCCGAGCATTGGCATATTCCGAGGCATACTTCTCACGAAAGAGGTCTTTGCGAAGAATGAGCTCTCCCCGGATGGTGCACTCGCCATGGACCTTGGGTAGATGGAGGAAGCGGAGGAGCGCACTGACATCCTGCCCCACCGATCCATCCCCACGAGTAAAAAGATGCGTGCCATCCACATACAATGCGCTGACACCGTCCAGCTTGCAGGAGAGCAGATACGGACCCTCGTATTTCTGTGTCCATTCCTGGAGCGCTCTGGTATCGGGCTTGATCTTGTTCAGAGAAGGCATGGGGAACGGCAGCCTCACCTTGCTCCTCTCCACCACGGCACCGATGCGATGAAAGTCGACGCGATTGCTTGGAAATCGTTTCCGGGCGAGATCCAGCAATAGATCATATTCGGCGTCGGTCATGATGGGTTGTCCTCCATCATGAAAGGCCTTTTCAGCATCTCCGAGCAGCTTGGAAAATTGCTCCTCGGTCCAGCCATGAAAGGCCCGGACTCCTTTTTTTCGATAAAGATCCATGTATGTTTATCTTTATCCAATGATGTTTCTATATCAAGATCAATTTTTGTAAAATATTTATTTATTTATGTATTGTTAGAGAACGAACTATATGAAAGGAATCAAAATTTATTCTGGTGTCCAACCGGATCGTCGGACGATTACCTGTCCCGAGACACCGCATTGTCAGAATGTCTCTCGCCCGGCAGTTCAATCGTTGGTGGACCAGATATCCCAACCCCACAAAGGCTCCTTTTTTTATGGACAAAGCGAGTATTCTTCCTTGGAATGTCCTACATTCGCGTCTTCCAAAATCGCCAATTCGCAATCCGAACCCTTCACTTCAGAAACGATCTATCCATGGGCTTCGTGTGGAAAAATCCTGACAACGCTTGCTCTTACCAAGATGATGGAAGAAGGTCTGATCACCTCGACCACAACGCTGAATTCTATCGATCCAGTGTTATATTCTGGAACCTCGGATTATTTTGATACCATCACAGTCATTTCTCAAGCCGCATTTCCTTATTCTTCTGCTAGCTATTCTTATACCACAAAAAAAATGGACTGGACCACGATCACTATAGAGAACCTGCTCCAATACAACATAGGACTGAGCAATGACGCGTTTTTTCTTCCTTCTGGCAATCTTTTGTATTTTAATACTACACAGCGCGATCTTGTTTTTGCCGAAAATTCGGTTGAAGGACTGGGTATGATGATCCAATTTGGGATCGCCTACCGGGCATTGGTCAATGGGACACCGATAACACCAGGATGCAGAATATACAATGGAGAGTCCATAAGCTCTGTAATACCAACCTCCCTGCAATCCTACCTCCAATTAACCAAAAATGGGACGATCCCATTACTGTATAATAGCAATACATACAGCAATGACAGGCTTCCCTTTCGTATCCGTTCACTTCCCGCGACCTATGACTTTTCCTATGCAATTCTAGGTGATGTCATGGAAAAGGTGTTGAAAAAAAATAATTATTCCAATTTCTCTGAATATGTCCATCAGAAGATATTTGAGCCTTTGCAAATGACACGAAGCTATATTCTTCTTCAGGATAGCATACCCTCCTCTCTCTCCATGGCGGAGAATAGTTGGCGACGATCTCCTGTTCTTTCGCTAACCAAGACTCTAGTTCCAGCTGATCCCAGCACATGGCCAGGGTGTAAATGTTCTCCCGAATATGCCACACTCGCCAACAGCACGGTATCCACAGATCCATGGGGGCCGTTGGTCTGGAATTCTCAATACCCGACGGACGGTATTTCCAACATAAGTTCTTTATTTTATTCTAGAGATCAGATACCCGGTATCAGCTTTATAGGTAATGCCCCGTTTATTTCCAGCATCAAAGATATGGGTAAATTACTGGATTGTATTGTAAACAGGAAGAGCATTCTGAACCAAACAAGTTGGTCGTATTTCCTTTCCAACAAAGTGATGTCCTCGACATATCCTTCCGGTGCTCCTTACCCTATAGAGAGTGTCTCTCCTTCCTCTGCGTCGACCGCGACGGCGCTTACTCATGTCAATCGAGATTTCTCTCAACGCACATTGTATGGATTCGATGATTCCACCTATTATAAAAATGGAATCACCGGATGTTCTATTTATCTGAATACATCCACAGGCCTATGGATGGTCTTTGGCTATCCAGAAATCCTGTTGTCCTCGACCACAATTTATTACCCTCCTCCTACCATACCCTCCGACATCGAATTAATGTCCTTGTTTGTAACAGCGCTTAATTCTTCTGTATCATAATGGATTCGAATGATTTTTTTTTGTAACAAATAATTTTACTATAATCAATATCATAAATACGAAAAAAGTTAATCATATTTTTCCGAGACGACGATAGACGAATGTCTTGTATATATTATCAAGCATAAATAGACAGTATACAATTCGGAGGATAAATTTGTCTTGATGATACGAGAAACGAGAATAGCGGAAGAAAAAATGAATTAAGAGTATTGTTTTCTGAGAAATAATACTATAATAAAGAAGAATAAAAACTCACTTGAAATATTCTTCTCTGCAAACAAATATTACAGATATGACCAATACAGACTCTTACCAAGTTTTGCCCGACTTCTTTTCTTCGAAGGAGGAGGGGAAGAATGCGGTGCGTGAGAACACCAATCCTCGCTACAAGTTCTTCCGCCAGACTCACTTCACTGCTGGAGATTACGAGCAATTCCTGGAACACTGGGATAGCCAGTCGCACCGGCGCGACGAGAGGACACCGGACGAGACGATCCTGAAAGAGATGTCGCCTTTGTATCGCGACCTGACGACGGACGACATCATCGCGACCTTTGAGCACCTCTTTCACAAGTTCAAGAAGGGGATCTATGTCAAGATTGTGAGCGGGGAGTTGAGGGTCTTCCTTCCTTTTAGCAAGATCGATTACACGAACGAGTGGTCGGAGCATGTGAGGGTGGATCCGAAAAAGTATCCCAAGGGTGTCTTTTCGATGATCGAGGCCAGCACGGTCAGAGCTGGTTATCACTACGATCCAAGCAAGATTCATTTCATGATGGACCACTGGTATGGGAACAACGGGCTGCTTCGCTATGAGTATCCCATCTCCGAGAGCGATTCGGGCATCCCGACGCTGCATGACATGCTGGTATGCCTGGTGCGTGAGCGACGGATTCCCGATGCCGAATTCTTTATCAACAAGCGGGATTTTCCCATCCTTCATCGGAGGGGGATGGAGGCGTATGATTGCATCTATGGCGGCAATACACCGCTCGTCTCACACAGGCACGAAAAGTATGCACCGATCCTGGGGATGACCACGACCAAGGATCATGCCGATCTGGCGATGCCGACCTGGGAGGATTGGGCGAGGGTGAGCTATCCGTCCAAGGTGTTTGGAAAGGAATACACAGCCTTTCCCGATCCATATGTGGCGGACTATCGCAGTAAGAAGTCGACCGCGATCTTCCGTGGTGCCTCGACCGGTCTAGGGACGTCTCTGCGAGACAATCCTCGGCTCTTCTTTTCGATGCTGTCGATGGAGGAGCATCGGGATGTAGATGGCGAATTGTTTCTGGATTGTGGGATCACCAAATGGAATCTGAGGCCGCGTCGTGCACCGGATTCTCCCTATTACGACACGATCGATGCAGAGATTATCAAGAAGCTGAAGCTGGCGTCCTACATGGATTACAGGGAGCAGGCGTCGCACAAGTTTATTCTGCATCTTCCCGGGCATTCTGAGGCCTATCGGCTGTCTTCGGAGCTGGGTATGAACAGCGTGATCCTCCTGTATCCGTGTCGCTACAAGATCTGGTATCGCGACCAGCTTCTGCCCTACGTCCATTATGTGCCTTTGGAGGGGGGTAAGGAGGACCTGTGGGCCAAGATTCGGTGGTGCAAGGCGCATGAGAAGGAGTGCGAGGCGATCGCAAGGAATGCACGTGTCTTTTACGAGACGGTCCTGTCCCGAGAGGGTATCCTGGACTACCTGGAACGCCTTTTGATTGCCACGTCGTCATGCACCGGTCCACTCGTGTATCCGAGACGCAACATGCTGGATTTTCAGGATTCGCTCGAGGCCGAGTTTCTGAAGATCGAATCCAACGTGATCCTGAATCACGGGATCCGTGTGGAGGACCTGGATACTTACGATCTTCGCGCCATGCATCCGAGGACATTCCAGGTCCTCCTGCGCCAGATGGATCCCACCCTTATTCAGAAAAAGATGCGCGAGGCGCCGGTCCTCAAACAGAGTCGGAGCATGAGCATCCGGAGGATCGAGATCGCCCGTCGCCCTCTGTGCGTCAAGACACCTCTCCGGTCCTCCGAGTCACTGATCGGCCATGAGTGTTTTGTGGGACAGATCGGGATGAATCGAGTCGCGAATGTCCTGCAGATGGTGGTGTTCACGTATGGCCGTTGGGAGGATCACATCCTCATGGATTTTATCGAGGGTGAGACGATGGAGCAGATGCTGACCACAACACCGACTGCGGAGGTGGTGACGCGTTTCCTGACGATCCTCCAGCAACTGAGCCTCTTATTGAACTATCTGCAGAACGAATTTGGGTTTATCCATCTGGACCTGTATCCATGGAATGTGATGATCCGGAAGAACACAGAGGGCCGTGAGTTTGAGATTCCCATCGATACTCGGACCAAGAGCTGCCGTTTCACTCCGGATTATTATCCGGTGCTGATTGATTTTGGCAAGAGTCACATCCTCTACCAGAACAGCCATTTTGTCCGCGTGTCACCCTTCAAGATCCATCTGCACCAGGACATTCTTTCGATCCTGATCTCGGGCTTGTTCATTGTTGTCCAGCAGCACAAGATCAATTCCCTGGATATCTCGAGGGTGTTGCGCCTGATGAATTACATCGGAGGGACCTCCTACACAGGCTTTAAGACATTTGATCGGATGGGACAGCTCAAGGCGTTCCTGAAGCTCAAGAAGAAGTATTCCAATATGCTGGTGGACGACAAGGAGGAGTTTCGGCATCATCCACCGATCCGCTTCTACAGCTACCTGGTCGGGAGCGGATTGATACCTGCGCTGCAACAACGAGAGCACGGGTGCAATCTCGGGGTGGACATCGAGGTGTATTATTCTCGGTTCGTGGTCGCGCATGAGATGTCGAGGTTCCATACACCGATCTATGAGGTCCAGAAAAAGACGTCCAATCCGATGAATCGTCTTTATCGCGACTACATCGAGTATCACATCATGGGCATCGTGGATCCGAGCCGCCAGGAGGAGATTGTGAGAGAGATGACCAAGACTGCCATGATGCCATGGCCCGAATCCACCATTACCACTACTGCGGTGGTCTGTGAAGATATTTGTTTTCCCAGGTTCATGACGCATCCCAACATGAGGGAGATCCGGAAGCACGCCGTGAAGCGCTCCTCGAATCATTTCTTTGAAAAACACAAGATCCTTCGCATCCTTCTGCATGCCACACATCATTTTCGTTTCATGGAGCCGCTGCGATCCCGGATAGGGGCAGGAGAATTTACCTATTTCTTGGGGGGTATTTTAGGACCGAATCGGGTGGTGTCCATCTCCAATCACATGTGCCGCTATAAGGAATGGGAGGAGAAGAAAAATTAATATTATTTTAAGTTTCCAAGAGAAAAAGAAAGAAACATGCGATTGGAAGATTTTATACCCGAGTATCCTCCCTTGGAGGAGGAGGATTTTTTTCGTCGGATTGTGGAAAAAAAAGAATTCTGGTCGTCGTCGGTGGATGTGTTGATGGACGAGAAGATTGTCCTTGAACCGCATCAGATGAATGTCGCACGCTACATGTCGCAGTGGACCATCTATGATTCGATGCTGCTTTATCACGAGATGGGAACCGGGAAGAGCGCGGTGACCATCTCCATGGTGGAGGTTTTCCGGATGCAGAACCCGGAATATAAAAAGGTGATTTATATTTCTCACAACCAGACGCAGATCGATAATTACAAGCGAGAGGTCTTTAAATTCTCGACGAGGCTTCAGGCCATGCTTGATCTGGAGACGGTGACGATCCAGGATCCGATCCTTGATGCCAAAAGGAAGGAGTCCAAGCGAAATTCGATCCTTGCGCGGGACGGGTTTGAATTCATTACTTATGGGACGGTCCACAGCGAGCTTTCCCGGATCATGGCCGGCAAGTTCATGTCCCACTACGAGCACAGCATCATCATCCTGGATGAATCGCACCATCTCGTGCTGACGGACGATCAGACCGAGGCCAAGAAATCGTATGCGGCGATCGAGAGCTTCCTTGGTCTCTTGAAATATAAGAAGTTGCTTGTCATGTCGGGAACGCCAATCCGTGACCAGCCACACGAGATTGTGCCGCTGTTGAACCTGGTGCTCCCGGACGATAAGAAGTTTCCCAAGAGGAGCGATTTCATGCACGAATATTTCGAAGTGGCCTCGGAACGCGAGGTGATGCCCGGGATCTTTCTCAAGATGTATGAATGGAAGGCGGGGATGAGAAGGAGATTCCAGGACGCGCTTCGGGGACGGATCTCGTATGTGCGCCGCGAGACGACGAGCGTCGAGGTGGAGTATATGGGAAGTATCCAGGAGCCGATGAAGAGCCTGAGGCTGGCGATCAATACCATGAATCCGACGGATGTGCAGAACGAGGTCTACCAGGAGGAGTTTGAGAAGGAAACGAGACGTGTCGAGGCGGATGTTGGAAAGGAGGACGCGGAGGCTACGGAGGCGACGGTCTTTCGCAAGATCAAGAAAAAGAAGGAAACCTCGGTCTATAGCAAGTCCAAGCAGGCCAGTCTGTTTGTCTTTCCGAACGGTGCGATCGGGGACGATGGATACAAGGCGTTTGTGAACCAGGATTTTACGATGAACAAGGAGTTTATGAAGAATTTTGGGGATAGCACCGCCGAGATTAGTGCCTTGGATCAGGCGACCAAGCTGGATCTTCTCTCTCAGTTTTCTGTGACCTATGCACGATTGATCGGGGAGATCATGGCGCATCCGAACGAGCTGGTCTATGTCTTTTGTGATCTGGTGAATGGGAGCGGTGTATTGTTGCTGATGTCGATCCTTAAGAGTTTATTCAATTTTTCACTGGTGGCGAATCGTTCTCAGATTCGCTATGATCGTCAGCAGGCGAGGATGATTCTTCTGAACGAAGAGGTCACACCCGAATCGGATTTCCAGGATCTGATTGCCTATTTCAATAATGTAGAGAATAAAGAGGCGGCCTATTGCCAGGTGATTTTGAGCACCAGTAAGACCAAGGAGGGGATCAGTCTGAAGAATGTGCGCCAGATCCACATCACGACGCCGACCTGGAATATGGGAGACATGTCGCAGGCCATGGCGAGGAGCCTTCGTGCCAAGTCGCACGCGGACCTTGTGGATCCCAAGGTGAGGATCTTTTTGCATTGTGCTATTCCTTTTTATGAGGAAGAGGGAGACACAGAGCAGCGCGATCCCACGCTGAAGGAGGTGAGGAGCTCGGTGGATTTTCAGAGATATTATCGTTCCGAGATCAAGGAGCGGAACGCCAAGCTGATCGAGCGCGTCTTCCTGGAATCGTCCTGGGATTGTGCGATGAACATGCCCGTTAATAGCAAGACGGGACGGATCGTGGACGGGTCGCGAGAGTGCGAGTATTCTCTTTGTAACTACCAGTGTGAGGGGGTCGATGAGGAGGCGATGGCGGCGCGCGGCTCGGATGTCGCCAATTACAACATCCTTTATAGCAATGCAGTCATGGATCAGATCCTGGCGGCCCTCCGTGGTGTGTTTCAGAAAAACAAGATCTGCAGCCTTTCCACGATCCTTGCTGCTACGAATGACATTGCCGATGCCAATCGCATCCTTGTGGAAAAATGTCTTGTGGAGATCATCACGGAGCCGATCGTGCTTCTCGACGAGCACCGCTTTCCTCGATTTCTCATGTCGAGGGGCGATCTCTTTTTTCTGACGGACAGCCCCTTTCTTGCGTCGCCTTCCGCGTCGTTTTATTACCAACAGTATCCCGCCACCGTCCTTGATTTTCCCATCGAGGAGGTGCTGGATGGTTTCTATCATCAGAATCTGGACATGCTGACCAAGCAGCTAAATAAGATTCTTTACACACGGAACAGCAATGCCAGGGCCTTTTTCCAATGCTTCCCTCTGATGTTCCAGCGTGAATTCTGCGAGCTCAGCATCCAGAACGAGATCCTTCATCCTGAGCGGTTCACTCGATTCTCCTATCGCCAGTGGTTTGTCGATAATTTCCGCACCGAGATCACCCAGATCCCCAATGTCCTCCTCGACCATCACTTTGTTTCTGAAAAAAAGCAGCTGCGTCGACTTGATCTATCGCGCCCTCAAAACGGCTGGGAAACCATTTTTATCGAAGCTGCCCAGTAAATGTATTGGCAAGCATCGGTTACGGTAAAAATAAAAAATGAAACTGAAATGAATCGAGAGAATGGATAAGAAAGAAAACGAAACATGAACAGCGCGATTCAGAAGATTATCAAGGAGCATAACGACCTCCTCTTGTCCCAGATTGCCGAGAAGTTCTCGGTGAATCCCGACGAGCTCAACGAGCTTGCCGAGAGTGTCTTTAATACTAAGTTGGGGAGGACCAATGCGCCTCGCAAGAAGAGGGAGGTGGTGAGTGCGTATCTGGCCTTTTGTGCCAAGACGCGTGATTCTATCAAGAAGGAGTCACCAGAGATGAAGTTTGGTGATGTCTCCAAGAGGCTCGGGGAGATGTGGGGCAAATTGACACCCGAGGAGAAGGCCACCTATGCTGCGGTGACTGCTCCTACTACCACCATTGCCACCGAGGAGGAGATTGAGGATGTCATTACCGAGAATATCGAGGAGATTGTGAATGAAGAATTGCCGCCTCCCATCCAGGAAGCCCTGCGTCAGCAGCTGGAAGCCTCCAAGATCTCCGAGCTGCGTAAGATGTGCAAGAATTACGGCCTCGATACCTCGACCCAACGCCAGGAGATGATCCAGAATATCCTGGCGCATCGTGCCACCACCGCCACAGCTTGAATTTGACATAGAAATGATCATCAGTATTGTAATAGAATAAAGTAAATAAATGAAATATATTTTCTAATTATGGATTCTTAATTAGAAAATGAAGTTGATTCGCATGCTAGAACAGCGTCAATATGGACATCATCCCGACATGCTTTCCGCCATGGATCTGGACATTGAAAAATCTCGCGATGTGTATCGATTCCAGCAATTTCTCGAGATGGATTATTATGACTTGGAGGTAAGACGAGAGAATGCTCATCATGATGTGGTGCTCGTCTTTGTCAATCACATCCGCCATACCGAGAAGATAGTCAAGCACCTGCGATTCATTCTCACCGATCGAGACGGGTATTATTTCTGGAATTCGTCTGATGTCCATTGGGAAGATATCCAGGTGGCCACTTCTCTGGAGGAATGCACCAAGGAGCGTTTCTATTCCATCATCGATGACGCCTTTATCAAGAATTGTTTTACTCCTTCCAATTTCTTGTTCACCCTCTTTCGATTCTTTTCCTTTATAATGACTTAAAAAGATGAGACGGAGATAAGAAATAAGAAACAAATACAATGGACGTGCTTGAATGGAAGGCACGAAAGGAATGGGAATCGAAGAATCATCCACGACTGATAAGGACCGGATGTCGTGATGTATGGGACGCGATCTTCTGGTCGATGAGGGAGTATCGTGAGGCAAAGGAGGATCAGAGAAAGGAGATTATCCGGAAGCAGACAAGGATGGATCCTTACAAGAAGATATGTATCGATCGGATGAAACGGGTGCAAGAGACCATCATGGAAGACTATATTCGGGAAAAGGAGGAGCGGTCCCTGGAGGAGACGGATCGCAAGATCTTTTTCTATCTGTTTCCTCACCGCCTCCTCGAATCCGAGTTGTTTCCCTACATGGACGAATTCATCGAGCAGGTGGAGGATGTGGATTGGAGCAAGGTGCAAGAAGAGATGGTGGAGAAGAGCCTGCTATTGGGTGAGTATCGTCTCCACAAGAAGAAGATGGATGTTGACATGATTGAGATCTCACCGAAGATCGAGGCCTACTTAAAGACACAGATGGGGGGATTGGAGGATCGTGTCTCCTATGACCTGATCTGGGAGGCCTGTATGATGCTGGATTACCACGTGATGATCATCTCCTCGGACGAGACGCTGCTCTTTGATTCCCATACATGGAAAGAAGGCATCCCCGAGAGCGATTTCCGCGAGCGTATCGTGGTCCTGGCCCATGCGGACGGTCGTTACGAATCGATCGGAACCTATTCTTACACCAAGGACAATCATCAGAAGATCTCGAGGCTCTTTGGCCACGACGACGATTTCATCTGTGCCCTCACAATCACACACTAGAATACATACTCTATATTACTTAATTTGTTTATAAACAAATCATTGTTTATAATCCATTCGGAGATTTCCAAGTGTATTTTTATTCATTACTTTTTACCACCAAAAAACCAATTAAAAATTCCTTTACTGCCACCACCACCTTTAGTAGGACTTGGTGCAGGAACTGGACTGTTAGTAACAATCGTTGAATTATCCTTAATGATTTCTGCTAGTAGTGCTAGCATCTTGACTATAATTATGTTATTAAATCGTTTTTTATTAAATACATAGTTGTGATTTATAAAATGTAATATTGCTCGTTTAAAGATTTCTTCGAATAATTGCGTGGTGATATAAGAAATCTTCAACATATTTGCCTTCAATATTCCATATAATCCTGGACTTTTCATAAATTCAGATTTTATGTTTTCTTTATTTTTTAGTGCATAATCAATCATCTGCTTATACTTTGTTTTTTGTGTTTGTGATAGTGCTGCTATTTGTGATTGAATAGTCTTTGGACCTGTAGTAACAACTACCGGCAATGGAGAAGTAGCGGTGGTCGTAGATGATGAAGAAGAATTTGCATCTCCTTGCTTTTGGGGGAGAGAAACAGGTTGCACAGATGATGGAATTGGCAATGAAGAGATGGAAACTTTATTTCCTCCACGATTCCCGGCTTGCTGAGTTGATGGTTTCACTATTTTAGAAGGGGTATTAGATGAGTCATCACCATCAAATTTAAATCTGAGAGAATTATCTCCACCACCGGTTACAGTATGAGATGACTGACTATCTTGAATCTGTTGTCCCGTCTGCGATGCTGAACGTGACGATAGCCCTGATATATATTGATCAACCTGTTGCTGTTCCTGTTGCTGTTGTCCCGCCTGCGATGCTGAACGTGATGATTTCGTTTTTTTCCCGTAATTTAATTTTAAATAGTCTATAATTTGTTCATAGAATGGTTTAGAAGTGGAAGATGATGATGATGATGATAATAAATATCTTTTATAAATTTCTTCATATTCTTCCCAATTTTTAATAGTTGTAAGCGATTTAATATGATTCCAAATTAATTCTTTTTCCAATGCCATTTTGAATGTATGCCATTCATATATCCTTATACTTCTTCCATGAATAATTTGATTATTAGAAATTTGTGATTTTAATACTTTTTTATATATAGTATTATCCCATATGGAGTATGAACCTAGTTTAAATATTCGTTTTAATATATTTTTTACAATTATCTCGGGAGTTAAATCATCTTTTCCATTGACAGAAAATTGTAATTGATCACTATCACCACCATTACTACCACGTCTACTATCACCACCATCACTACCAGCAATCGATGACTTACCACCACCACGTCCAAAATTACTACCATCATCTTCAGCTCCATCACCTTCACTACCATGACTATGTCTACCGCGTCCATCATCACTATCTGCAGCCGATGATGATGTATATAATGTAGAATGTTGTTGTTGTAGGTATTGTTCTAAATTTTGTTTAAATGTATCGTAAAGCAAATCATGCTGCTCCAAAGTAATAGGTGGTCTTTCTGTGCCTATTTTACGGAATAATTTAATGATTTCATAATCCGTTACAAGTTTTATCAATTCTTGATTTAAATACAATAATTCAAAATATGTCTCGATTAACTTAAAATGCGGATTTAATTCTCCAGAATCTTTTATGGCAATATCAATAGCTCTTTGACATAGTTGCTTTTGCTCTGGTGTTGGCTCTTTGATTAAAAGTGATTTGAATAGTTTCTCACATATTTTGTCTTTTGGTCCATTAATTAGTTTTTTGAGATATAATTGACGTGCTTTTTGTTGAGAGGGTAATATAGGAGGGAAGTCGATTTCATAACTCAACAGTGGTCTATTTGTGACATCACTGCTTGTTAGACCAGAATCGATCGATTGTTGTTGAGGGTAAGGAAAAGAAGGTGGAAATTTTTCTGGTCGTTTATCGCGATATAATAGGCGTGTTGCTTGTGCGTCAGAGGGTGGAATAGGGAATAAACCTTCCAATTGTGATCTCTTTGTGACGTGATCCAAAGGTTGTGCTTCACCGCCACCTAATTTATGTTTTGACACCAGATTGGCATCACGTTCGGTGTGATCCAAAGATGCAGGCAAGGTTGCTATAGGTTGTTGTGATTTCTTCTTACTTTTTGCTCGCCTCCTCAAATCGGATAATAATTTTGATTTTTGTTGTGCATTTTTTTCCAATAATTTTTTAAATTCTTCAAAAAGCTTGAGTTTGAATTGGGTATCATTTTTGATATTCATTTCCAATACATTTTTGAAGGCCTCTTCAAACAAATGACTCACCTCTATCCCCTTGATTTGTGGTTTAATATCTCTATGACCGAATATTTCTTTGCGTAATGCCTTTTTTCGTTCAGCATAAATTCTATATAACGGGCTAAGTGTGACATCTGATTGAGTTAGAGAAGGATCAAAAAAAACTAGAAATTTAAAATATTCTTGTAATAATTCACCAAAGGATACGGTTCGATCCGTATTGATATTTTTTAATGCGAGATCATAAGCCCTTTTAAATAATTTTTTTGCATCACTTGGTGTTATCTTCTTAGACTCTAATAATGCTTTATTGGTAAATATCAAATAATGAAGAAGTTGTTGTTTATCTTTATTTCTTAACAGAGTCTTAAAATTATCATCGAGTCGTTTCTTAAAATCTGGTAGTAATGATGTATCATCTTGAATCTCTTCGTATGTCAGCTTAAATGCACGCTCAAACACAAAGACTAATTCTTCCAATGTAATAATCATTAATGATTTAATCGAAGCTGGATCCGGTGGAGGAGATGATGATGTTACCATATTGTATGCTACTTCGAATAAACGTTCAATGATTTCAGGGGTAATATCTCTTGGATTATATATTTTAAGAATTTGTTTCTTTAATTGTTCTTTATCCATTTTTATTATCTATGAAAATAAAAATTAATCATGTTCTAAAAAATTGAGATTAAATCTACAAAAGAAAATTAGAATAGAATAGAAATGATCCGTATTTTTTGCATGGCTTTTATGGTGCTGATCGCTGTGTCGGGAGGAGTGGCCTTTCATCCTGCCGCCGCGTCACAGTCGTCGTTGGTCGAGGTCAAGAGGACGCAGATGGATCGCTACCTGCACTGCAAGAAGATGTTTGGCGAATGGACTGTCCGGTTCTCGGACGATCCGAGGGTGCCGGGGAAGCGGGGGATCATTCCCGAGACCGGTCTGAATCGTGTCATTATCAGCATCCGACCGGCCGGGCACTTTGATGTGAGTTACCGGTGCTACCGTGGCTTTTGCCTCAACGAGGTGATACGGAAGGGGGTCTACAAGGTGACGGAGAATGTGGATTCCACACTGAAGCTTGAGGTGTCCATCCGATCGAGCAAGGAGACCATCATCTCATTTTGTGGCATCGAGATCGACGACATCCATCCTGTCATCCGCGACGAGACGTATGAGCAACCCTATCTCCTGGATGCCGAGCTCATGGACAATGATCTCTACATCATGGCCGTGGATAATACCGACCAATTCTTTTACTACCATCTGGTCCGTTTCCAGATGCTCGATCCGACCGCCTCTCAATTGCCCGTCTCGAATCTCATCTTTAGCAACATGCTGACCATGCTGCTCACCTACACCCTCCACATCTTTCTCCATACCCCTACCTAAATCAGCTCTTCTCTTGTTCGGCTTCGCGTGCAAGAAAGGACACCAGTCTTTCCGTCGCTCTCGATTTGATCTGGATAAACATATCGCAATTCATGGTGTCCAAGTTGCTATTTAGAAAGATGTCGAACAGATACCGATTCCCGCTCGCGTCCTCGTAATACAGGGTCTGCAGGCAGTCTTTCTTGAGCTTGGATCCGAGACGCGCCAATGTTTTTGCCATGGGAGATTCATCCCCAATCCGCTGTGGTGTGGAGTTCCATCGTCTCAGATCGATAAAGGGATGAGAAGGTAGGGTGTATTGATCCTCTTTGTAGTAATTGGGGGAGAGGGCGTAGCCCGTATAATGGTTGAGCATCGTTGCTTCTCCGGTAAGCGGGATGGCGCCTGTAACATCAATCTCTCCTCGGTCCTCGTTTGTGAGAGGTAATTCGAAATGTCGGGCCATGATGGGCGCGACGCGATCATCTGTCCAGAAGCCGCCGCCCATCATCCAGGAGGCGTGCATGAATTCGAGCGTGCCGAAACGCGTCAAGAGATTGAGGCACTCCTTGTCGGTCTTTAGACCCTTGATGCGGAGCGCCTTGAGTTCTCCCAAAAGTTCCTTCCTCTCGGCCATTTCCTTGCTGAATCGAGTATTGCTGAGCTTGGGATAATATAATTCCCCGGTCTCATAGTGAGAAAATAATCCATTGCACGGGAACCAGGATCCCTTCTTATGGGTATTGTAACCACTCGATCTATACATCAATTGGTAGCATGGCTTCTCGTGATCGGGCAGACGATACCTCAAGATACAGAAAACCCGTGCAATCCCGATATCACCATCCACCATCATCCTCGTGCTATAATAGAAATCGCCAAGCAGCTTGCGAAACGATCCCCAATTGTCTTTGACAGAGGGTGATTCATGGCCAGCACTATCCGTGGTGGCAGCAATCGGAAATGGTGGCGACATGTCCTCCTTGTCTACCTTGGATCGTGTCTTCATAAATTTTTCTTTACTGTAGAAAAAGAAAAAATTTCGATAGTATTAATTTGATATACGTTGAACTAAAAAATGATTGATTTTTTTCTTTAGATCCACAAAGGATAGAGATAGTAAAAAAAGAAAATATTTTCAACAAAATAAAAAAAAGAATAAAGAATGTCTTCTTATTCCAAGTTTGCTCAGTTCGGGTCGGCCATGAATGACAATGTCAAGAATCCTCTGGATCCGAGTAATCCTCTGACTTACTGCATCACACCGACCTTCAGTTCCCAGTTTACACACGGCAGCACGTCGACCAATCTGGTCTACACACCCCAGGGTCCCGGATGCATGAATTACATGTCGGAGCGATGCTCGATCGTCTACGACGGATTCTGTCGCGCCTATGACACCATGAACACCGACACGTCCTGGCCGAATCTAGGTGTGATTGATTCTCTCACATATAACATCGCCAAGGACTACATGAGGATCAAACCGACGGTGGGTCAGATGATGATCCGCAATGCCGCAGAGCGCCGCTTCTTTGTCTACCCGGGCATCGTCTCGACCTCGGAGCCGTTCGATCCGAATGTCGCCAATTCGCCCCAGGTCATTCGCTATGATAACTCCTATAGTCCCGGTGTCATCCGATTCAAGAATCTCAACAATCCAGGCAACATCGATAACGATCCTCTAATGAATGAGGTCAAGAAGAATTGGAAGACCTCTCTTGATATTCTTGTCAAGATCTATCAGGGCTACAAGAATAAGCATCCCGACATCCATCTCTACCCCAGCCAATTTGAGCGCTTTCTCCTGGACAAGGCACCCGTCCTGGAAGATTTCATCTGCTATCTGAATCAGATCCCCAATTACAATTATTCGGTAGAGAATGCGGATTACACCCCCGAACTCAATGGATCGTGCATCTAATACAATTACAGTTATAGTATGTGAATCAAGACAAACAAATAAACTCTCTTGATTCATTGAAATTCATAATAAAGATGCTATTCAGAGGATGCTCTGATTGTATTCTGTGGACAGAGGGATGGTTTTGAGGAGGAGGGTGATTTCTTGTTGATTGAGGGTCTTGCGATCAAGAAGCTGGTCGACAATGAGATTGAGGAGCGCGCCATTCTTGCGCAGCACGTCCTTGCTTTTCTTGTAAGAAGCCTCCACATATCGATACATCTCATCGTCGATCCTCTTTTTATATTCCTCGCTAAGGAAGGGGTAGACGACGTGCTCGCCCATCCCAAATTCCAGCATCATCTTCTTGATCAGCTGGAATGCACTCTGGAGATCCGCTACGCTCCCCGAGCTCATCGAATAGCCAAAGACAATCTCCTCCGCCGCCCGTCCTCCGAGCAGGACACGGATCTTTTCATCCAGATAATCCCGAATAAGAATGCCATCATCTACATCCTCCTTCTCAAAGATGGTCATACCAAGGGAGCGAGCATCCGTGGTATCGATGGTAATCTTGACGGGCTTTTCATAATACCGCGTTGCCAGGGCATTGATGAGATGCCCGGCCTCATGGACCGCGATGCGTCGGAGCGTGTTGGCAGTAATATTACGCTTCCCGAGCGAGACGCCAAAAACCATCCTCTGGCGGATGGTCTCGACGGTCTCTCGGCTCACCGGAAGGCTAAAATTACGGATCCCGGTCAGGATCGCCTCGTTCAAGAGATTCTCGATCATGGCACCGCTGAATCCCGTGGTCATCTTGACTAGGTCATCGGAGGGAACCTCGATGGGTTTGTTCTTGATATGAATGTCCAGGATCTCTCGACGGGTGTCGATGTCTGGATTGGGAACATGGATGATCTTGTCAAATCGTCCGGGACGTGTGGCGGCAGGATCCAGGATATCGACACGGTTGGTCGCTCCCATCACCAGCACATTCCCCAGTGACTCAAAGCCGTCCATGAGCGTAAGAAGTTGATTCAGCGTGGTATCCCTCTCACCCCCGGAGGCATCGTCACCACGCTTCCTTCCGATCGCATCAAATTCGTCGATAAAGAGCACGGCGGGCTGATTGTCGGTCGCCAGCTTAAAGAGTTCTCGAAGCCGCGACGAACCAACACCGATATACTTTTCATTAAACTCGGCACCGGAGCAGCGGATAAAGTTCGATTTGGCCTCACCGGCAAAGCACTTGGCAAGCAGCGTCTTACCATTCCCTGGCGGACCCTCCAGCAGCACACCACGGGGAATACGGACATTATACTGGGTGTAATTACCGGGATGATTCATCATGTCGACCACCTGCATCAATTCTTTCTTAATGCCATGGTAGCCTCCAATCCTTGTAAAGTTATACAGGCTGGAATCTCCCTCGACACGAAACATACCGGACTCCGAGACCTTTTCGACATTGGATTTACGAGCCATGGCACGCCGCACCCACGACGGGGCTTCTTCTTCCTCGTCTTCTTCAGTTTCTTCGTCTTCTTCCTCTGAAAATCCAGACGAGATCCTCAGATTGGCGCCAATTGTGATGGTGGGACGGCGTCGTCTTTCTTCCGCTATTTTCCTATTCTCAATCGTATCCATGTAGGATCGCGTATTGACGGGGATTCGTCCCAACTTTTCAATATAATCCAGATAAAGATTAGAAAGGGTCTCATTATTATGAAGGAGTGTCCTTGGTGTAGCCGCATCGGACCTGAATCTCTGTAATAACGACAAGGGTGTCCTATAAGCAAAGGCTAGGCAGATCATAGAAGATAATCCTTTCATCAATCTTTTTTTTTTAATAATCAAAAGGATAAAAATTTTTCAATCATAATAAAAATGACCAAGATGGAAAGAAAAAGAAAGAAGCGATTGTTGGTAATGGATTGGGATGAGACCATCAGCAATCATCAGATGCATCTTTGTCAAGAAACGGCCAATCGTCTTGCCACCAAATTAAAGATATTGAAACGATACTGCACCCTCATTATAGTCTCGCTGGCCACCAAGTCATGGATCGAAGCCAATATCGAGAGCAGCCAATCCATCCTGCTCAAGCATGTCTTGAAGGATGTCCTAATCATTACCGAGGATTCTCGCCATCCCAACGATGAGAATCGCATATGGCCCCTCCTCAACAAGGAGCGAGGAGAATCCAAACGAGCCATGGATGCAATGATTCTATCAGTGACGAAAGATGAAAACAATCTGCTCGAAGATACCTACCGGTATGCCTATAAAAAAACCAATTCATTGATCCGGCTCTCCGCGGAGTATGGTGTCCCGTATGATCATGTCTATTTCCTTGATAACAATAAGGAAAATATAGATTTTGCGCGCGCGAGCGGCTTTCACGCCTTTCTCGTCAATAATGATCCTTCCGCAATTCATAGCAGTATGGAATATTATCTAGACGAACTTCTCTTGAAATTCCAATCCCGATCCCGATCTTCTTCTACTCATCAACGATCCAAAACCAGTGAGATTTAATCTTTGTTTTCTTCCTCTATCTCCTGTTTGGTATTGTTCTCGGTCACGACTTGAGGCTTGGTCGAAATCTTTGCCTTGGACTTGGGAAAAACCTTGCCCGGTTCCAACAGGCTCTTGATCCCAGAATCCAGGAAACGCACCCTCGCCTCGAAAAGCTTCACCTGGAAACGAGGCCGGACACGGTTTCCAATGTTGATGCTCTCCAGACGAATGGCGCCATGGATGAAACATCGACGATTCACAAGCTTCATGGGATCGATCATCTCCTTGGTCACCTCGTCCGTGAACAAGGTCCTCACCTGGATCGCACCATCCTGGCGAAACACATTCAGTTTGGTATACAGCAGCGGTGCGCGATCCTTCTGCACCTCTCCCTTTTCCATCTTGTAATAAAGAGGATTCAGCCGGTTCAATTCCTCTCTCTCCAAATTGGGTCTCTCCAAGTCGTCCTTGTGTTCCATGATGAATTCCTTGGCCATCTCAGTGATGGCCTGGATCGTGTCGATGAAACGCTTCTCATCCTCCGAAGGCCCGTTCTTTCCCCACAGGATCAGAGGCAATTGATATCCCACCAGGGCCTGTGTATGGGGATCATACTGCTCCTGGAGTCCAAACGTGAGGAGCCTTGGGGTCGAGAGAATCAAATCCCCCCTTGTCCCGTCCAGATGATGCGTCATCACACGGATGCGCTGATAGCCCTTGTCCTCAAATCGTCTCTCGGGTAATTGCAAGATCATATTATCAAGATCATAGTCGCGATAGTCTGAAAGCTGGGTCGAATACATGATGTCAGAGTAGATTCTTTTTTTCTTTATAGGATATGCTTTCTTTAGATCATTTTCAATTCTCTTTTTTTTCAATATTTATCTTCTAGCACGACAAATTCGAACAGCATTTTCAAAATTCCAATAAAAAAATTTATATAAAGAAATAAATGGAGGATAAAGATTCCAAGAAAAGTGATTATACGGACCAGGTATTTTTGTTGCGATCGCAGCGACGTTCATTCAATTGGCAGATGCCCCATCAGCCCATCCAGAATAACGAGCAGTCAAAAGGCACTGCATTTTATATGAAATACAAAAATAAGATCCATCTGGTAACCTGTTTCCATTGCATCAGCAAATCCTTTCATGTGACCATCTCTTCACCCTCTGCAGGTGCCAAGGAGTATCCCTGCCGCGTCCTGTGGATCTGTCCGGAGCTAGACCTTGCCGTGCTGGAAGTGGACGAAAAACAAAAAACTCCACCTAAAAAATACCTCACTCCCTGGGTCTTTCCCAAATTTGTCAATGGTAAGATCCCCGCCCCCGATATCGGTGCCGTCACACTCACGGTCGGTTTTCCTCTCGGCCAGACCCATTTAAAGATTACCAGGGGCATCCTGAGCGGACAGCAGTCCGGTTTGTATCAGACGGACGCACCGATCAATGGTGGGAATTCAGGAGGGCCTTTGATGTGGAAGAATAAGGTAATTGGGATCAATGCGCGGGGCTATTTTATGGCGCAGAACATTGCGTATGCGATTCCCATCATGTCACTACTTCATCTGATTGATTTCCACCAGGCACATCCTGAGATTTACCACATCCGATTTCCCAGGAATTGGGGGATAAGCATCAGCCCGCCTGCCACACTGCTTCTCCCTTCGACTAAAAAATCAAATAATGCGCTTTCCGCATGTTCGGTGAATAATCCATCGACATGTGGTGTAGAGGTCAAGGAGATTTATGGATCGCAGCTGATGAAGGATCTTTCTCTGAAAAAGGGCGACATCCTTCTTACCATTAACGGCATGCCCATTTCCTCTCTTGGTGAAATCCCTCTCTTGTGGCTGAAACAGCGAATGACCCTCCACAGCCTGCTCTATCATATTTTTCTAGATCAGAAGATTGTTCTGGAGTATCTATCGGGAGGCAAACGGAAAAAAGCGACCATTGTCGTCCACCCGGATTCGGATGCGGTTGCGTTCCGTCAATGGTATCCGGAACACGAGCCCATTCCCTATCTTTATCTGTGCGGCATCGTGTTCGTGCCCTTTAATGAGACGATTACCGAGGAACGATTTAAATACTTTCGCGACTCGCAGCAATACCGAGACGAGAATCCGATCCTGCTCGAGAGCATCGGTTCGGATGATCTGGAGCTCCTCAAGAATGCAGAGCCCAAGTATTGGGACAAAGGGAAGATCATGATCATCAATATCATGAAGGGAGGACTCATGCATGAGACTCATATTCTCAAGCTTGGCGAGCTCATCGCCTCTATCAATGATGTGCCTGTCACAACAATTCAGCAGGCCGAAAAAATTGTGAGAGAGAGCCTGAAAAAGAAGAAGGACATTGCCATCGAGACCACCTCGGGCAGCCGACTGTTTTTATCATATGACACTATCTGCAAAGAGGAGCAGCGTCTCATGGCCATTTATAATTACAAGAGCACCTTTCAAAATCTTCTTGACCCCAAGCTTCAACCCACCCAGAAATTTCCGATGACACCCGTCCTCCAACAGCAATCAAAACAAGAAAACCCACAACAGCAATCGAATGTATAGCCGGAAACTAATTAAAAAAAAATGATTTTAGAAAAGAAGATCTTCTTCCATAAGAAGAAATACAAATGCAAGAAGAGATTGTTTCCGTTGGTGTGGAAGTGAATATCATGGATCAGGAAGAGAATCTGAAGATTCTGAATTATATAGAATGTCATAACACGAGTTCAGACGAATTAAAGAAGATGAGGGGGGTGGTGCAGGAAGTGGATACGGGCAGAACGCTATTCGAGACCTTTCCCTATACGGATGAGTATGATGCGGAACAGGATCGGGAAAAGATTGCCGAGGTGCTGGGAGATAATTTCCTGGAGGAGTGGGATGCCTTTTATGCGGTGGAGGGTGCATTGCTTCGTGTCTTCTGGCACCAAACACGGTGGTATGTGACGACGAATAAGAAATTGAATGCATTCAAGAGCCGCTGGTCGAGCCGGAAGAGCTTTGGAGAGATGTTTGCCGAAGGATTGGCGGCTCTTTCACCACAGAATACTGAGAATGTGCTGGAAAAGATGCTGGATTCGATGGATAAGGAGTATGTATATTTCTTTCTGATCGGATACAATCAAGAGAATCGCATCGTATGTCAAGTAGGATCGCCTGTTATCTTTATCGGTCGGTGGAACCATGACAAAGTGTTGGATCGCGACTGGAAGCATAGTCCTGCTCTTCCGGGCTCAATGGCGGTGGTGTCCAAGACGACGGACGAATTGATCGAGGAGGCGGCGGCGGTAGATATCAAGGTCTACCAGGGAGTCATTCTTTTCCACAAGACGGAGAATCGTCAGATCAAGATCCATTCTCCCGATTACCACAGGTTTTCTCAGATTCGGGGCAACAATCCCAATATCCGGTTCCGCTACCTGGAGGTGCGCAATGATCCCGAGAAGAAGAAAGTGCTGATGGATCTTTACCCCATCTACCAGGATATGTTTCTGGAGTATGAGAACATCCTGTATCAGATTGCCAAATTGGTGCGATATTACTACATCCAACGCTACATCAAGAATAAGTATGTGACGCTCCCCAAGGAGGAATATATCCTGATGAAGAAATGTCACGATTGGTATCTCTCCGATCGCGAGGAAAATAAGATCAATGTCACCAAGGTCTTTGACATCCTCACCAAGGAAGATACCCTTGCGCTCTACAAGATGATCCGTCGGTATCAAATGAATCAGTATTCATCGACACACACTGATGAGAATTCGTGCGAATATCCAAGGATTCATGCGAATGAAATGACAACCATGACAAGCACAAACCTATAAAAATAAAAATATATTTTTGTTGAAGAGATAAACCATGGCTACAACAACGACCGCAGCACCTTTTGTTTCTCAATATTCCAAATTATACGCAAAATTGCTGACCGTGCTCTCACCTATCTGCGACAAGAATTCAACACTGTGTCAGGATATAATATCCTCTTTTGGATCAATCAATGTTCAGACAAGATTCACAAGTCTACCTCCCTCTCAGATGCAATTACAAAATAGACCACCCGTAATGCTGGTAGATATGACAAATGTTAATCGGAATATTGCTTTTACCTCTTTTCAATATACGATCAATAACATCAATTATCCCATTTATGTCATCCTCTACAACCAGCCATCGTCTGGGTCCACATCAACATCCAATCCCATGACCATTATTAAATTTCAATCGAATCCCTCTCCGGATTCGAGCGATCCTATCTGTTCCATCGTCTATGAGGATGCAGGTGCCATGACGTTCCAGTGCACATCGACAGGTTTCATCTATAGTCCACCTAAATCTTCATTACCATGGTGGGCGATATTGCTGATTGTTTTAGGCTGTCTGTTTGCTATGTTTATTGTGGTGATACTATTTATTAGACATCGTCGGCAAAATACAGTCGTCAATTCCACATAAATATGAATTATTACAAAAAAATGATTTTTCCGATAAATATTGATTATAATATTTATAATTGGAACAATTTCTGATATAATTCCTTTTTTTTTTTACAGATCCATGGATGTTTTGCAACGGATGCGGCAACAAAGCGTGATTCAAGACGACGAATACTGGGACATCAAGCTCGATGGAGAAATCGTGCTTCCGAATAAATATCCATTAAAATGGTGTGGAATGATCCAATTACAGACCAAAGACGATGTTCGTATCGAGTTACGATTTGACTCCAACTCGTCGACCGGCCTATGTGTTGAAATCTACATCCCAAGGAGAATGGTCCATCCTCTAGTGGTCTCTGTTATCGCTGAGGATTATGGAGTATCGTGGATTCCTAATTATGATGATTTTAACGGAGTCTATATAGAATTATTATCCTCTTCATCGGCTACAGACCTATGTTTTTTTCTGGAGGTTCCATCGTCGGCAGATTTATTCAAACAATTGAATAATCCGTCCTTACCCATTCTTGGACCGGTGCAAATGCTGGACATCTCTAGGTGTTTTATACGCACATTGGCACGGGAGGAAATACGGTTTTTATGCGAAAGAAAAAGCAGAGAGGTGAATAGGATACGGGAGGAGCTGATGATAAAGGCCTGTCATCCCAAGCGTATTGCGGTATGGATCGAGCACGGATTTGATCCTTTCAAGTAAATTGAATAGAAATTTAGGGCGAGATGTAGACACATGCCGAGGTATTATGTTTGTATTTGAGACTATCAGGGGTGCAGGGAAGGATGGTGCTGCATGGGATCTGGAAACATCCTTCGAAGGGGGGAGGAATAGAAGGCTGGACGGTGGGTTTGTAGAGCTCCTGTCGCCAGGGACGATGTCCGGCCTCTCGATCAAAGATCCGTGGTTCGGTGCATGTGGTCAGGCCACGATAGAAGCGATTGTAGGGGAAGTTGTCCATATCGGTGGTGATGGGAACAAGTTGGGAGCTTGGAACGATACCCGGCCCCTTCTCGATATTCTGTCGGATGTATCCCTGGACGATGGTGTTGATAGGGGTGGAATTTGGACAGTGCTGCATGATAGATAATTGATTTTATGATGGAAAAGAAAGAAAATAAATAAAAAAAACAATGACCAAGAAACATTATTTTGTCCTGCGTGGGATCGATCCCGTCGAGATTGATGCCAAGTATTCTTTTTATGTGCCCACAAGTGCTATCTATTCTCCGGCACCCGTGGAAATGCAGGAAAAAGAAGAGACACCCAAAATCTCCAGGACCAAGATCACTGATCTCTCTCACAAGCATAAGGAGCAGCACACGTTTTCTTACCTGGATGAATCCAAGAAGGAGCACACGTGCATTGTGACCATGATCCATCACGCCGATCAGAAGTCGATCCCCGAGAAAACATCAATATCTTGTTTCTGGTGTCGCCATGGATTTGAGACACATCCAATCGGCTGTCCGATCCAATACATCCCCGAACGCATCGTCAAGAATTATTATTCCGAGATTACCAAGGACAATTATACGCTTCGTGAAAACATCTCTCAGAAACAGCTCTCCGAAAATATAGAAGCCTATAAGAAGAACAAGATGGAGATGAATAAGAGGGATTTTTATATCACCGATGGCATCTTTTGTTCTTTTAATTGCTGCCTTGCCTTTATCCACTCAAGTCACACCAATCCTCTCTACATCAATAGCGAGAACCTCCTCAATCACCTCTATATGACCGTCTTTGGTGACAAGGCCCTACCGATCGAACCCGCCTCTTCCTGGCGCCTCCTCAAATCCTATGGTGGGATGCTCTCCATCGAAGAATTCCGCAAAAACTTTTACAATGTCGATTACAACGACATTGACAATATTGTTGTCCCCTTTTCCACCTCACGATCCATCGGGTTTCTCTTTGAGAAGCAGGTCCGTATCTAGATATTCACCATACATATGCTTAGATTGAATCAAATGAATCTAAAAAATAAAAAATATTGATTAAAGAAGAGAGAGAGATAATGTTTCAACAAACCGTGATTGAGATTGAGAAGCATTCGAATCAGAAGTATGAATATTGCCACGAGACGGGCACCATGAAATTGGATCGTGTTCTTCCCTATCCTTATTTCTATCCATATTCGTATGGGTTCATTCCAGGCACGAGAGCTGAGGATGGGGATGAGATGGACACAGTGGTGATTTCGGATACGAATTATAAGCGCGGCGAGACCCTCTCTTGTTACATCATCGGTGCATTGGAGATGGAGGATGAGAAGGGTATGGATATGAAATTGCTAGTGCTTTCACAGGAGGACTATGAAAAGAATGCCATGATACGCGACATCAAGGATATCCAAACCGAGATCCTTGAGGATATCAAATGGTTCTTTTCCAACTATAAATCCAAGGACTCTACTCGCTGGTCGAAAATCGGTAATTATCTCTCTCGCACCGAGGCCTTGTATCATTATGAACAATCCATGGTCTAATTTGTGAAAAATTATCATAAATTTTTTATCATGTCTTTAAGAAAAGACATGACGATTATTTTCTATGCCTATCATGAAACGGAATCGTGTCATTATAATCTTAAATATTTTCTTAAATATGCCATTCTTCCCCAATATCGCTATGTTTTTATTGTGAATGGTAGGAATTGCACGGTAGCCTTTCCATTTCTACCAAATGTGAGGGTGATGTATCGCGAAAATGAAGGTTTTGATTTTGGGGGCTACAAGCATGCACTGGATCGTCTTGGATCAGAGGTGCTGTTACAGCATGAATTCTTTATCTTTATGAATGCATCGGTGATTGGTCCGCTTTTTCGCGATCCGTCTTCTACACAGGATTGGGTGGAATTATTTCATGGGCGGTTTAAAGCGGATACATCGGTTCGATTGATGGGGACAACCATTGTCTGTCTACCTGATTGGGATAAAAGTGGTAAACGAGGTCCAAGGGTGGAAGGCTTCTTCTTTTGCACCGATAAGCAGGGATTAGAATTGCTCATGGCCGAATCTGGTATTTTTAGTCAGCATCCCACCAAAGAATCAGCTATTATTCACGGTGAGTATGCAATGTCCCGATGTATACTTGATAATGGTCACAACATCGGCTGTATGCTGAATAAATATCGAGGCATCGATTGGCGAAAAGAAGAATATTGGGGTTTGAATGAGAACAAGCATCCTTCTCGTCTCGGAAGCTATTTTGGAGGCACGATCGACCCATTCGAGGTTGTCTTCCACAAATGGTTCTGGCATGATATGCCGCTCGTCAATTTTGAGATTGTGCGAGAGCACGTGGAAAAACGAGAGAATTTATTATCCAAAACATAGTATCATTTTTTTATTGATAATAAATAAATGTCTGTATGGATCCATTCCTTTATCGATGCGGCCGAGACGCCTTCTGAAAAGAGCATCGTGCGGGCATGGGTAAGATGGATGCGACAAAAGGAAACCGATGAAAGGATCACCGAGCGGATCGCGATATTTCGGAATAAGACGCTTCTCACCAATATATGCATCCTGAGGTGGTTGGATCTATGTATCCTCCTTTTTCTGGATCAAAGGCTTGTAGAAAAGGATGGTTTCCATTCCTTGAACAAGCTCTATTCTGAATTCCGCAAGACGATTTTTTATCGATTCATGGATCTCTTGCCAAAAGAAGAGCTGGTCCGAAAGGTGGCTTCATCCATGAAGCGACGATTCACCTTTTTGTATTCGCTTCCATGGAAGAACGATGGCCCTGAGCAGCTAGCTCCTTTGCTTCCCACTATGGGATTGCCATTGGAACACACCATAACGACACGAAAATAAATAAATTGCCAATGCATAAAATGCCATCACCGCGTGAAAAGATATATTGCGGCCTGAAGCCGGATCTTCCTGACGGCTATGCCCGTTTTGGTCTGGCCTTTGAATGCCTAAAGAAAGGATACGGTGCATGCCTCTATACCGGAAAACTCGGTTCTAAACGAAGCCTGTTTAGCGGGATCAATCGGTGGTTGATTGTGATCTTGATATTGCTCTTCCTCTTTGCGGTGCTGGGATGGGTGGGTATTGTGGTGCTCACAATCCGAAATAAAAAAAATAAAAAATAAATCCTTTTTTCTTGCTTGAAAAATATATATATATATTTTTTTTTTATGTAAAATAAAAAAATATGATTCCACAATGGTTATTGATAATAGGTTTTGTTCTTGGTGTTCTCCTGATATTGATTGGTGGTGGCTTGTTTTTGGGCACACCGCCTGAAACAAAGGGAAAAGGGCAAGCTGCAGGTATACTCATACTAGGTTGTGCACTTTTTGCTGTGAGTCTTGGGCTATACATCGATTCAAAAAACTCAACAAATAGTAATCTTACTGGTTCTTCTCCATCGATGGTCGGATATTACAAGGTGCTGAAAGGCAACGAATTGACAAGCATCAGCGATACCGACGTGACTGTCTACAATGTCTATATCAGCACGACCGATCTATCGATCCCAACGACACCGACCTCTTTCACAAGCTATTATAGTTATGATCTGAATGGCAATACCGTGATCAATACCGATACGATCGAATTCCTGGTCAATGTCCCTGTGACCCTGACCTCTAATTTCCCATCCGGTCCGCCGTCCACCACCACAATGATCGCGACGACGACGGCGGCACCATTTACCATTCCCAACATGCCCTATGACGGCCAATCGATCGTGTATTGCATGCCGCTCCTCGCCATCCCCACCACCGCCACCGATCTGCAATTTGGATACCAGATCACCTTTGAATCGAGCCCGACCGTCACAAAGACCATCCCACTCACGGATATGTCGGTGCTGACCATGCACATCTTTGACAATGCGGCCTGCAACTACAATCTCCCTCTGGCTACGGTCACACTTCCATCGACCATCACGGTGCCGTCAGGACCTTTCTCGGTGGCGGACATTGCCAATTGGATGACGACGGCCATGGATTCCACCGCCGCCAGAATGAATATCACTAATTATTCCACCGATCAGACGACCGCCCTCCTCGCCAATCTTATCTACATGTCCCCCTTTGATGCCCAGGACACGATATGCAATACGGGTCGATGGTTTTCCACAATGCCTTACTCTTCAAGCAGCACGAGCCTCATGAAAACAACCGCTAGTCCGTCCTCATATACCACGACCTATTTTGTCAGTAATGAAGAAACGCCTTACCTGTCTATGAGTGTCAAATTTGACAATTACTGCATTGTAGGACTCAATACATCGTCAGAATTTAAAGCCCAATATGTGGTTCAGCCCACATCTTCCACGACCATGTCCATCACGACGAATTCTTACCCCGTCCATCCCGTGGGTGCTTTTCCTAATGATGGGGATTTTACGACACAGGTAGCCTCCTACTGCGATGCGAATAATGAGCAGGTTACTGCGATAACCACTGAAACACTGGCGGTGGCTGCAACCGTCAGCACCAGCACCTTTAATCCCTTGAATATGGATCAGATAGGATATGCCTTTGATAACATCATTCTCTGTCAGGCGCTGGATTCGGGTGGGAATAACCCGCTTGCTCTCGAATGCCTTGACATTTTTGGTGCGCATCCTAGCCCGGAGGATTACCATCGCCACATGATCTCACCATGCCTCTTTAACTGGATTTTGGACAATCAGATCCGTGTGGCTGGAATTATGATCGACGGCTACCCGATCGTCGCACCCTTCCTGGTCACAGACAAGACCACCGGTGAGACACGTGTCGTGCAGACCAGTGATTTGAATTCAAATCACGGCATCGTCGCGTCGATCACCTTTTCCATGCCCACACTCTCCTCCACATCCTCTTCCTCTTCTCCATCCACCACGATGACCTTTCCATTCTTTTATGTGGCGACCTTTGATTGGCCCTATACAGCCTTTGCCTTTTACGGGACCGCTGCGACATTACCTTCTCCTTCTAGCAGTGGAGGTGGCAGTGGTCCATCTCCACAGAATGGTGGTAGTGGCAGTGGCAGCAGTAATGGATCTTCTCCTCCACCTCCACAAAATGGTGGTAGTGGCAGTGGTAGCAATAATGGATCTTCTCTTCCTCCACAGAATAGTGGTAGTGGCAGTGGTAGCAATAATGGATCGTCTCGCAATCGTAAGATATAAGTCGGTAAGTCCGTTATTTTCGGACATCCACATCATAATTCTTATGGAACCATTCCACGGTTTCCTTCAAACCGTCGTCAAGTGAGGTAAACTTGAAATCTGGAAAAAGGGAGAGGAAACGAGCAGGGGAACACGTCTTTTTCACGATCCCTTCTTCTACATCCTCAAATTGAATGCGGATGGAAGGAAAAAAGGCGCCGATCTTCTTGGTAAGATCCGTGATCAGCTCATCCTCGGTGGCGACAATCATGTGGTCGTGAGAAATTGTGTCAAAATGATCCATCACCAGGACAAGAGCGCGAGCAAGGTCTCCGGCCAGCATGAATTGACGGAGCGACTTGGACCCAGTCCGCACCACCATCTGGTCGGTGGCCAGATAGAATCGATGGATGAGCGCAGGCACAACATGCGAATCCTGAAGATGGTAATTGTCATATTTTCCGTAGAGATTGCATGGAGAGATGCATTTGTAGCATGTGTTTTTCTCCTTGTTGTAATTCTGGCATTGCAGATAGAGCATTCGTTTGGCGTAACCGTAGCCTGCATTCGAGGGATGAGGAGGTCCTTGAATAATATCTTCTTCCTTCATAGGATACGATTCAGGAGTCATCGGAAAGATACAGGTCGAGCATAGAAAAATGCCCTTCCGGATCCCCGCTTCATAGCATGTGGTAAGGATATTCTCATTCATCAACATATTGTCGTGAAGCATGGCTACTGGATGATTCAAGTTCTTGTAGAGACCTCCGACATTGGCCGCGAGATGGATTACAAAGTCAAAGGATTTTCCCACCAGATAGTTTCGGATGGCCGCCTCATCCAATAGATTCATTTCGGAAGATGTAGGAAATACCCATTCATCGCGTTCAGAATTGAGGATAAGATCTTGTAGATACCTCCCTACCATCCCCGAACCGCCTGTAACGAGAATCTTCATTCTTTGTTTTTTGATTTAATAATAGATGAATATATTATTAAACCAATTGAAATGATTCTAGAATTTGACATCTTTCTTGAAGATAGGTGCGAGGTGCGGGTAGAATGTGATGGACATGTCACGACCGCGATTCGAGGAAAGATCGATGGTATCCAGAGAATGCCCTCTAGCATCATCGATCATGTGCATTCTTTTGCCGCGGTGGAAAAAAGAGATGTTTATGTGCTTGTTGTATCCAGTCAAGACGAGAACGTAGTGATACGCGACATCCGACTCAACGGCACATCACTGATGGGCAAGCCCTCCAACCTATCGAATGCCTGTCGCTATCCTCTGACCACCAATCAATATGACCAGGAAGAAACCCTGCTCCTCTGCCAGCACATCGCCAGTGGCAAAAAATTGACCATGGATGTCATGGTGCAGAAATTCGAGAAGGAATTCGCCGCACGCGTCGGTGCTCCCTATGCGGTCATGGTCAATTCCGGATCTTCCGCAAATCTGCTGGCCTGTGCGCTACTCACCAATTTTCTCTTTTCTAAAAAATTATCACCTGGAGACGAGGTTCTTGTCCCCGCGGTCTGCTGGTCTACGAGCGTCTGGCCGATCCTGCAAGTCGGTCTTCGTCCTGTCTTTGTGGATGTGCGACCCGAGACGCTCAATATTGATGAGGATGATCTTGTGCGCAAGATCACCTCTCGAACACGCGCATTGATGCTGGTGCATGTCATGGGCAATTGTGCCAATATGGACAGGATCTTGAAGATTGTGGAATCTCATCCGATGCTGCTGATCGAGGACACCTGCGAATCTCTGGGTTCAATCTACAGGAATCAATGGCTCGGCACCTTTGGCCTCTGTGGCACCTATTCTTTTTATTACAGCCATCACATGACCACCATTGAGGGAGGTATGGTGGTCTGCCATGATCCAGCCGTGCACGATCTTTTGCTCTCATTGCGCGCTCACGGCTGGACGCGTCAATGTTCGGAGGCTACCCAACAACAGTATGAAAAACAATTCCCCGCCATTGATTCCCGTTATATGTTCTACAATGAGGGATACAATGTCCGTCCCATGGACATTCAGGGACTGCTTGGCAGAATCCAGCTTCGAAAACTAGAGGCCATGAACGAGACCCGTGTCCGCAATTACAATCGATTTCGTGCCCTCATCGAGACCGATCCTTTACTTTCCACCATCCTTCGTTTCCCACAGGAACAGGAGCATGCACGCGCGGCGTGGTTTGGGATCTGTCTCTTTGTTACGGAACAATATGTGCAGCATGTTCCCTCCCTTAAAAAGACCCTTACCGAACAATCCGTTGAGAATAGACCAATCATCACCGGTAATTTTGCCAGACAACCTTTTTTCCAACTTCACCCCGACTACAAAGACAATACCAACGATTCTCTCTTTCCCAAGGCCGATCTTGTCGATCAGAGCGGACTTTACATCGGTCTTCCCTGTGACGACTGGACCCAGGAGGACGTTGTCGGACTCGTTTCCATCTTTTCTGAATTTTTTCGATTCGGTGGATAAACAACATAATAATATAAATCATCATACCGTAACGAAAAGAATTCATGTAGAGTCATCGCGGCGATAAATAAGACTATCATCGAGGACTGAACCATGTGCTCATAAAAAAATGAAAACATCGTTGTATAGGGAGGAAGAAAAACAGAAATATGAAAGCATATGTTGTTATTCAAAATGCACTCCTTGTGTCTCTGCTACTCTCTCTTTGTATTAGTGGATACCTCTTTGTTTCCGTCATGATCTTCAAAAATCCTTATCATACGAAATTTTTTAATGCCTGGCAATTTCCCATGCTTTTTGCATTAGTGGCCGATATATTTTTTATCCGATACAGTGCACCATCGTCATAAAAATTGAAATCAATTTTTTTTGCAGAATATAAGTATATTTCACCAACAAACACATAACGATTTGTTTTTTGTTTTTATTATTATCCTATCCAGAATCAGATGTCTTCTTCTTCCGTCGTCAGGATGGTGCTCCAGCCGAGACGCGTTGAGAATCCAGACGATGTTGTGATGAGAGCAGAGCACCCGAGGATGAAATTGGAGCGAGAGAATGTGAGGGATCTGAGCGAGACAACGTCGTTTCATCCGGAAGGGACTGCGAAACCGAGGCTGTGTATGGACCGTCTGACAATGGGATTGAACGGGCGCAACAAATGTGCGGGCATTCCATCGATCAGGAGTCGCTCCTTGAATGGGCGGATGTCAGGAACCTTTGGTCAGGATGCGGCCTCTATGAACAGGATCGAGGGAGACGGTCTTGTTGTGGTGACCGGCACGATCGCGGATGGACATGGGATGGAAGGCGAAAAAGTATCGAGGCATTGCAACAAGGATCTCTTTACACGGACGGAGTATCGTGACCTGATGGATCAGCTGCTTCTTGAAAAAAGCGACGAGGTGCGCGAGACGCTGCGTCTGCGTTTTCTTGCCCTGGACGAGGAGGCGTGCAAGCTCACATCCACCGGTGGATCGACATTGTCGGTATGGATGATCCTTCAGGACGTGAAAGAAGGGAGAATCTTCCTGGTGACGGCCAATGTGGGCGACAGTCCGATCCTCCTAATAAGGGCATCGGACGGGCGGGTGGGGGAGATGGCCACGATGCATTCCTGGGACTCGATCAAGGAGCGTCGCATCCATAATGAGGCGTGCAAGAATGCCGACCAGCCCGTCCCGATCGTGATCTACTCGCGTGCGAATACCAATCATCATGAGACATTTCCAGACACAGAGGGCGAATTCAAGCCTGTCCCCATGTTTGTAGGGTCGTCCGATGTCGTCCATGAGGCCAATCGCGATCATGTCGTCCGCTTATACAAGACGGCAGGCAGAGTGGGGGGCATCCAGAGCCGCACCCGGAAGCTGCAGCGTGTCCACAGGGATGGACGATGGGAGGACGAGGCACTGGAAGGGACTGGTCATGAGAACTACGGATCGACACCGCTCGAATACGATGAGGAGCTCGGTATGTTCGTCGGTGGGACACAGATGACAAGGGGAATGGGCGATCGTCGCTACAAGAAGCCCCTCCATGATCGCATCCCTCTTATGGTCGCAACCCCAAGCGTCTCCATCATGGAATTCTTGGGACCGATCCATCTCGCCCTCGTGGCCTGCTCAGACGGTCCTGGCGATGTCCTCTACAGCAGCGAATTTGGCGAGAAGGTCTCCGACTACGCTCGCACCCACAAAGACGGCGATGCACAGGGTCTCGCGGACCATCTCCTTTCCATCGTGGAACGAGAGGGTGCCTTTTTCTTTGGTGAACCGAATTGGGATGATCTTAGCCTCACATGCACCATGTTCCACGTTGTTCCCAGCAAGTAAAATTTCATTCTTACAAAAATAAAGCATTTTTGTAAATCACATAGCGGGCCGCTGAGGGAATCGAACCCAAATGAAGAATCATACCACTAGACCAAGCGGCCAATAGTTTTTATTCTAGAAAACTCAAATTATTAGATGCTTTTTATAATAAATCAAGGATGTTTTCAATCTCACAGACGATTCGTGTGATGGTGAGCTCACTGAGCTTGACCCGGGTCTTGAAGAAATCCATGCCGATGTCCTTGTTCTTCTGTAGGATGTAGTAGCGGACCACACCACTCGCCACCGATTGTGGTCGAGATCGATTGAGGAGCGAGGAGCGGTTCTTGACGCGATCATAGATACGAATCGCCTCTAATTTCTGTGTCTCGCTGGCATTGAATTTGTCCATGATCTCACGGATGATGTCCTCGGTCGAGATCTGGTAATTACGGAATTTACTGTCCTTGGGTGAATTCAGGTTCACAAACTTGAGCCCCTTCAGACCAATCTTTCTCTCGATGCCAAAGATCTCGATCAGCTGCTCGCAGCTCTGGGGATTATCGTTGATCTTGTAAGCATGAAAGATACAGGCAAAAATAATCCCCTTTCTTGAATTGCCACGGAAAATCTTACCACCCGTGACCTGCTCATACATAAGACTGGCAATCGAGACGATCTTATCGCTGAATCCCAGCTTTTCCACATCCTTATAAATGCCCTTTTCCTCATTACGTCTCGCGTGGCACCGCTTCGGATCCGTATTATACTTGGCGACTGGGTTCAAATCGGTGCTGGGATCGTCTTCTTTGGTGATTACCACACCACAATCCTCACAGATCCTATTGAATGATTCCATCGACCAATTGGCATGAATGCATCCATTCTCTGTCTTCTTCTCCTTGCCCGTCATGTTCCTGTCGTCCATTCCTTGTTGTTTTAAATACTCTGCCCATTCTAAAAGTCCGGTATCCATGTTTAAATCCATTCTTTTCTTTAGGACGCTATCCTCTTTAAATCAATTTCTAGACAAACTGGAGAAGGGGGAGTTGAAAGAGACAGGAGGGGAGGTGGTTGCGGATATAACGGAGCAGACGGAATTGGTGGTGGAGACGCCGTCGATAAAGGGTGGTGAGAAGGAATCTACGGAGCACGGCGCGAAGGTAGGGAGGGAGGATATCGGAGGCGTGGAAGTGATTCTTGGACAAGAGAGAGAAATGCCGGGTGATGGTGAATTCTCGTCGGGCAATATTATAAAATTCCCAGGAGATCCGAGGGTGCAAAAGGCAGTGATCCCAGCGCCAAAGAGGTCTCAGGACGGTGTCATGAAATATTTTCTGGGGAGGAAAGGCCGGATGACGGGCCAGCGCCTTCCAATCCCAGGGTCGATCCAGATGCTGACAGAGGATGTGTCGATGTAGATGGGGATTGAGAGAGAGGAGCGGGAAATCAAGGAGGAAGCGAGAAAAGGTAAGGTGGTGAGAGGAAAAGGGCAAGTGGCGCATGGCGTGCTTTAGGTCCCAATTGAGATTTGGATGATGATGGAGGATGCGGAAAGAAACACCCTGTCGCCGCGTCACCAGATGCCATTTCCAGGACAAGGTGGCATGAGAAAGGATAAAATTCAACGGGGCGGTCATGGAAAGGGTCTTCCAATCCAATTCATTGCCGGGAGTCGTGGCCAAGAGGATCTCGATGCGACGAGGAGGGATCGTTCGTCTTGGATGCATCCTATCGTAGACGATGCTGTAGGACCATCCAAGACGAGGATGCTGGAGGATAAATTCAAGAGGAATCGTCGAGGAAAGATGGATCCAATCCCAGTCCTTCTCTGGTGTCTGAAGAAGAGAACGATGGATCTTGATAAACTCCTGCCGCGAGAGAGCCCTCCAATCCCACGGATGATCCGGGTTGTTGGCGATCATGCTCTCGGTGAGAAACGGATGACCCGACATGTTCTTCCATTCCATCCTCGAACACTTGGTCGGATTCTTCATCATCCGCTTCCAGAATTCACGACGCATGTGCTCCACCCATTCCGCCTCGTGTGCCATATCCTTTTATTATCTAAAAGGATAAAGAGGATCTTTATGACAACGAAAAGAAAGAAAAAAATACGTATATAGAATAAAAAATGGGATTTTTAACGATCCTGACAAGGGCCCTCTACCTATTTCCCCTTTCCACCATGCCACGGACTCGGACTCTTTCCACGACATCGATTCCTGTGGTGCTGGTGGCAACGCATCCCAGCCAGGCTTTCCCCTCCGAATGGATGCAAAAACATCATCGCGCCATCTATCTCAATCCAGAAAAGGCCCTCCTTAAACCCATCGAGGGACTCGAGGTCCAGGATGTTTCTCCCTCCTTCTCTCTTTTTGCCAAGACAATGGATGAGGAGACAGAACAACGATATAAAGAATGGACCGAGTGGAGGAATCATCTTGAAACAACTTCTCCTTTGTATTCGCGAACCGAATATGTTTCTCTGCAGCACAATGTGGCAGAAAAGATTGACAGGATCATTGCCGAATCTGAGCAACAACACATGGATACCACAATCTTTATTTCTTACCTCTGGATGCACCCCCATTCCGTATGGACCGAACTCCGTCGACAGGACCAGATCCTGGTTGCCTCACCCTACCTAGATGACCATCATATCCCCTTTGGCGACATGCTCTATATGACCGAGTCTCAGCTTTTGAAAAATAAAATCTAAACAATCATCCAGAATAGACGATCAAGCGGGGACATTTCAAGATCATTGCACACATCTGCAAGACATCTTCCGGTGTTATTTTTTGGTAGGTATTATAAAGACGGGTATAGGTGATGATTGGCTTGCTCATGGATACCTGTTCGCTATAGAAATGGGCGGAATTTTCGGGAGATATATCCTGACGGTCCTTGTAAAAAAACATCTTGGTCTCATTCTTTATGCCTTCGAATTCATGGGAAGGAATTTTGATCGTGGAGAGTTTCTTCATTTCTTTGTGCACCAGATGGAATAAGCGTTTCCGGTTTTTCTTGGCGGTTTCCGTTTGAATCGAGAATACTCCGGAGCCGTAATAATCCGGATAAAAATTAACATTCACGCCATATATCATCCCTTCTCTTGAGCGTAAAATCTCAAATAATCTCAATTGTAATACGGAGGTTAAAAGATAGGTGGCGGCGCGTTGTTTCAGATCGGAAGGGGTGACCTGATTTCCAATACCCCAAATCATACAAATCTTGTAATTCGACAAGTGATTCTTATTTTTTACATTCATCACGGTTCCATCTTGGAACACCAGTGGAAACTGAGGGATGGGTATTGGTTGCTGTATTTGTTTTTCATTCTGATGGAGAAAGGGCTTTACAAACTTGTCTTGAATCTCTCGAAGAATAACAGAGGGTGAGAAATCACCCGCCACAATCAGCGTATACCTCTCTGGATTTTCATAATATTTTTTTCGATAGGTGAGGAGGTCTTGTGGTTTTATTTTTTTCACCGATTTGATCCGCTCTTCGGGTGTCGCATACGCGAATGGGATCTGAGGGCCATATAATTGTTGTCTTATAGTCGTAAAATATGTTTTCCAGATGTCTGCGATATGATTCTGCTTGATTTCTGTGATCACGGCGGCCTTTTCTGCTGAAAATTCTGAAAGATCCATCTTGAAATGAATAAAACTTTCCAGAAAAATATCAAGGACTCGAGGAAAGAATTCTCGCAAACATGTGATGTGATAATTGGTCTGTCCATCGGTGGTAGAAGCATTCATATAACAACCCCAATCTTCAAATTCCCGTCGTATTTTTTTGGCAGATGGATATTTTACAGAGGTAAAATTACCCTGCATGTGCTCTAGAAAATGCGAGATTTCCACCACCTCCTCCATATAGGAACCACAATTTACAATCATCTCGATATAAATGGTTCCCACTCTCTTTTCCGGTAAAAAAAACACCCTTGGACCCTTCTCTGATTGATAGAGCTTGTATTTCTTATCCATCTATTTTTATTACATACAAGGAATAAAAATTAACCATCTAAATAAACAGGAATGGATCTTGTGATGGTCTCGGAGGGACATGAGTTCGTCCGGGATGCAAGAGATCAAGAGCGATTAGAACAATTATTGGATGAATTCGATGGATGCGGTCGGAATGTTCTTTGTTCGATGGCGGGGACGTATCAATACTACATTCGCAAACGCAATCGGGTAGTGGCAATTCTTTCTCTCAAGGATCATGGAACCTCTAGGAATGAGACAAGGAAGATGACCAACGTGATCTACAATGTCTGCACCGATCCTCGATGGCGGGGTCGAGGACTGATGACGGCCATCCTCCAACGAGTGATTGTGGATTGCTGTAGACGGGGCAAGAAACGGATGCATCTTGAAGTCCTTAAGACCAATGTGTCGGCCATCAATCTTTATCTCAAACTGGGATTCCGATATGTCCGTGACGCCGGGTTTGATGGGGACAGTATCATTATGAGACGGACACTTAGCGACGCATGTCCTTGGCGAGGAGCGCATAAAGGGGACGATGGATCGCCTCGGTCCGTTTCTGAAAAAGGATGTGCTCGGCGTAATTCCGATCCAGTGGCGAATTGATGTTCAGGGTCTCTTCCTCGGTGAATCCCGAAAAGACATGGGCAGACTCTGTCCATCCACAGACATCAGTCAATTTCTTTTCCCTGGTGACAGGGCACTCCTCAATCTTCTGCGTCTTTTGCACCAGCTCTTTTGTCATCAGATAGATTCCCGTGTTGACCTCGCACACCTTCCTAGAAGGATCGTTGGAGGGCAGCGCGTCGATCTCCTTTTGCTCCAAGATCTTAATACCACCTCCCATCCTGACCACACGACCATATCCAGAAGGATCCTGCATAAAAACCGTGCCCACCACGAGATCGGCATTCGGTGCCGCCATCATCATTTTATGGAGCGTCTCGGCCAGCACAAGCGGTGCATCTCCATTCAATATCATATATCTGTCGTCATGGTAGGCGCTTGTCGTGGAGGCAAAGGCCTGCAGGCCCGCGGCTGTCCCATATCCCATCTGCTCTTCCTGGACACAGAACATCACCTTTTGCATGAAATGGCTCGACATGTATCGACGCAGCTCTCTGGAAAATAAATCCTTTTCCTCTGGGCGCACCACAATCGTAATTGCATTCACCTCCAACAGACTGCTCTGGAGCGTTCTCAGAAGCCGGACCAGCATCGGGGTGTGATCCAGCGGCACTAACGATTTGGGGATGCCGGGAAAGGCGGCTCTCATCCTTTCTCCTCGCCCGGCCGCCAGGATCACCACATGAATCGGATACGACGACATTCTTTTTGCAATTTTTATTTATCACCATTTAAATAAAAATTAAATCATCCTCATGCCTCGTGGTGTAAACGTCAAAAACAAGATGATTAAATCCGACACCATGTCGACCACGGATTGGATCGAATTGTCCATTCATACCTCGATCCATTGCATCCTCATGATTACATTTCTTACCCTCTTTTACTTTTTTTATGTCTATCCGATTGAAAAGGCGACACTAGAAAAAACCTTGAAAGATCTCATCACCAAGCAGGTCCGGGAAATTCTTGCCATCGACAATCCTTTCCTACTTCCCGAGGATCAGTATATGGATAAAAAGATTGAAAATCTCATCGCACAACAGATGAACGAGATCGCCATCAAGGCGGTCGAGGCCGAGAAAAATATCAGCAAGATACGAGGCCGTGTTATGATCTTTTCCTTCAGCCTGATCGGGGTGATCACTGTCATCCTCTTTCTTATCTATATCTTTATCTTCCGGATCACCAAGAGACTCAAGATCCATTTCCACAAGATTGCCTATTCAGTCATGTATTCCATCCTCTTTGTCATTGTGATCGAGATCTTCTTTTTCCTGACAGTCACTAACAAACTCCAGCCCGTCTCCTCCGAGCAGCTCCAATACCTCATCTATACCAACACCCAGCAGATGCTAAAGGAGTATCTTAACAATCACCGCACCACCAGCAAACCGAAATTTCCCATCCTCCCCTCATGGCCACCGGGCATGTTGTCTTAAGAGGAAGAAAAGACCCAGGAATAACAGAATAAAAATACAAATAATATAGAGAGGTGAAGAGGTCTTTTTATTTTTCATGGCTTCGATAGATCGATAACGATTATAATGAAATACTTTGAAATCTTTTTCAAAATATTGATTACAGAATGTCAGGGTAGCAGGTGTAAGAAACATCCATGTGGGTCGTGTATCCGAAGCAGGATGAAACTTTTTTTCTCGGATCGAATGATGCCTCGTTGTATCTTCAAATCCAATCTGACGCAGGATCCTGCACAAGTCGTTTTCGAGAGATTCGAACCTGCCGATTGCCTGTAAATGATCGATCCCTTGATCATTTCTCAGGTTTTCGAATTGAGTAATAAACAGATGGAAGTAGCTATATCGACAAATCTTATGCATGTTGTGGATAAATTCCTCTAGTGTCTCATAATCGCACTTCTTACTGTGGTATTTTTTAAGATACTTGAATGCAGAGACAAAACGATCATAAGGATTTCGAATAAAAGTAAATTTAAAATAGGAGTCCCACTTTTTATCATCAAGATTCATTTCGTCATTCCCATATTTAGAAGACTGATAATACCGATAGATTCCTTTCTTATGAAGATGAAGAAAGTTGTCCTGAAAGGGAAGAGAAGAATGGGGTGCTTCTTCCATGAATTCATCATGATCGGGGCGTGAAAGATAATACCATTTGAAACCATAAAACTGACATAATACATTCTGAATGTATTCTCCACCGGTCTTAGGAGATCGTATAAAAATTGCCTTTTTTTCGTGATTCACCGAACACATTTTTTATTATGGTATAAAAAATTAATAGAAGAATAAGATCTCAGTCCTCATAGAGGTCGCACAAGGTGATGAGGAGAGGGTGTCGCTCGATATGCTCCTGCTGGAAGCGGAGGAGGGCGATCCCCTTGGCATACATGTCCTTCGATGGCTGATTCTCGATGCGCTGGATCAGGTCGTCCAATCCATTGAGTCCCTTGATGTCCGATTGGGCGATGTCGCCCGTGACCACCATCCGAGAGTCATCGCCGAGACGTGTGAGCATCATCTTGGTCTGACCCGGTGTGGCGTTCTGCATCTCGTCCGCGATTACAAAGGCCGTCTTGAAGGTCCTCCCCCGCATGAAGCTAAGCGGCGCCATCTCCAGCAGACCAAGTTCGAGCATGTTCTTCACCTTGTCACGTGTGTAGAATTCCATAAAGACGTCCAGCGCCGGCGCTAGCCACGGAGTCATCTTTTCCTGCAACCCCCCCTTCAAATAACCGATCCCATCGTCCGCGGCAATCGTTGGGCGCGTCACAATAATCTTTTTAATCTTTTTTTCTGAAAGGAGGCGGAGCGCGTGCTGGCACGCCATCATCGTCTTGCCCGTGCCCGCCGGTCCCTCGGCAATGATGAGAGGATGCCGATCCTGCAGCAGCCGATCATACTTCTCTTGTCTCGTATTCCGTGGGGTATAGATCGATTGGAATGCGATCGTCGACGAGGAGGTCAAGAGGAGCAGCACGGAAAGTATCGTCTTCATCTATTTGTTTCTTACCCATCATTTCTTAGATCGTCATAAAAAATGAATTCTAGATATTGATGCAGATATATCTAGACTTAAATACGATATACTGATATACTGAATTTTTTCTAATTGCCAATACACATACCAGATGGACAAGATATATCGTCGTCGCCGTAGCATCAGCTTCAGCAAGAAGAAGTGTTTTTGCGACGCGATTGATGCACGCGATTTATTCAAGGCGGTTCTTCATTGTCATAGGACATGTCGATTATGCCGCCACGGCACGCCTTCGCAATGGTATCGCAAGTTTTTCGTATCGATGGAATATTTTCAGATCAAGAGCATCCTGGGAATGGAGGCGATGATGGCCTTGGATGTCAAGACCAGGATGGATTTATTAGAGAGACACGGATGTGCCATGTCCTTCGAAGATCTCCTCTGTTTTATGGAAGATGAGAGGATGCCGATCTCGGATGCGTGCTTCCGAAAGATTCTTGCCTCCCGGAATCCAGAGGCGGTTACGATCTTTCTTAGGACGGTGGATCGGAAGGATCATCTGTCCTTTGATCTGTGCGGGATGATGCGATGCTGTCTCGAGGAGCATCCAAATAAAATCTCGGAACGAGTCCACCAGATCTTTATCGAGCATAGCATGGTGCGAGGTCTCTCGGATTGTCTTGTTCTGTCACTTCGTGCGCTCGATCGTGTGCATATTCCTCGCTGCTATTTCCATCTTCTGGATGCATGGAAGCATCTCGTATTACCCAAGATGATCAATCTTCCTGAATACCTCGCTCATCGTTCGGAGAACGAGATGTCGGAAGAGCTTGTATTGAACATTCATCCACAACACGTCCTGAATTCCGTGAATCAGAAGAAATATTTTCCTCTGCACGAACCGATCGCCATGACGATCCGTTATCAGACACCACGAGGATATGTGGGTAGCGATATGGGAGGACTGACCAAGGACTTTTATGATCTCCTCTTCCGGCAGATGAGGAGCCGGATGGGTGGGAGAGACGAGGATTATCTGCTGCCGACCTCCTCGAATGTTTTCTGGCACAAACTCTGGTATCGCCTTGGCATCCTCTTGTGCCGCGCCGTCTTTTACGATAACCTCTCTCCGCGCCTGCGCCTTCATCCCGTTCTTTGTTATTTTATGAAGCATGGGTATGAAGGCACGATGGCACATTTTTTCAAGGCCATGGAGGGCTACGAGATTGACTATCTCCGGCACCTGAAATCCCTCACGACCATGGATCACGATGAATATCGATCCTTTCTGGAGCTCCAGGACGAGCCCTTTCTTCCAAGGGGCCAATACATCCGTCGGCAGTTGAAAGAGCGATACCTGTCCCCATCGGCCCAAGCATTTATCGAGGGATACCGACAGACCGCATCGGGTATTTATGATGCGGATATATTCTCGCTGCCTCTCCTCCTATCTTTTCTGCATGGATCGAGGTCGTATTCGATCCTGGGAGACGAGAGCGGCAGTTTGGAGAAGAATCTGGTTGTGATGGTCATGAATAATAATCATCTTCTGAAACAGAAATTCCTGATGGCATTGGAGGCGCTCGAGATCGAGACACAGGAGAAATTCTTCCGCTTCTGGCTGGGGAGCGCCTCGATCTCTCGCTTTGATCTGGAGCATCGACCGACCCTCGTGGTCACAGAGGCAGTCGTCCCTGGATGTATGCAGAGCAGCACGTGCTTCCATCAGCTTAAGATCCACCCGGTGGATACAAGAGGAGATTTGACAGACGTGGTGATGAGGACGCTTCGTAACCAGGATCTGAATGAGAGCGTAGGGATGAGGATGCAGGTGGAATAGAGGCTTCGAACCATTCTGCCAGCATCTCGTGGGGATGATTGAATTGTCGGGAGGCCGGACGGATCTGGAATGTGTGGGGATGGACCAGAACTGGTCTCATGCCCCGCTGGTAGGCGCAGATCCATCCTTGGATGGAATAATAAGAGGAGCACATGTCGGGATTGTCGATGAGCGTGTCGGGGAATTTTAGAAGGAGGTCGTGATAGGTCTCGTAGGAAAGAGGCAGGAATCCGAGACGGAGGTAAAAGTTATTGAAGATGGAAGGCGTGGCTCGTTGGAAGAGATGGCACATCTCATGGGCGAGGCTCTGCCAGGAGGCGAGGATGATGGTGGATCCATCGGTCCAGGAAGAGCCGTTCTCGATGCGCAGATCGGTCAGAAAAAGGATGTTGAGGTCCATACGAACACAGTGGAGGATGGGAAAATGGCGAAACAGGTGTGTGGAAGCGGTCTGTAGAGTATTCCGGGCGCGCTCCAGTTCCTCTGTGTCGAGAATGCGGAGGCCATCGGATAGATCGTGGAGAGGCGAGGAGGTGGGATATTTGTAGGCGAGTTCCGAGGGGCGTTGGAGGAGAGAATGGAAATAAGGTGAAGATGCAAATCGTGCAAGAAAGAATTCAAGATCGGAAAAGATCCTCATGTCTTTATTTTGTATTGGACAAAAAAAAGAATATTATTGTTGTTGTGCTATAGTAAACGGGGAATGAGCTGCCTATTCCGATCGTTGTCCTTTTTTGTGAACGGGATGGACGAAACGGCGCTCCGACAAAAGATTTGTGACTTCCTGGCCACCAATCCTACCAGCCTGGTAGAAGGTCTCTCGTTCCAGGACATTACCGCCTTTGAAGCCTCCGATCCAGGAACCTACATCCAAAAAATGAGGCACAATGCGACCTGGGGTGGAGGCATCGAAATCAAGGCGTTTTGTGAAATCTTTCGTGTCGCGGTCGAGATCCGTGTCCATGCCTCGGGAGATACCATCCTCTTTGTTCCGGAAGACGTTTCTATCCCTCCAAGCAAGATCCGTATTGAATGGACCGGTAACCATTACGAACCGATGCCGTATTCGTGATAGAATTTATGCTCTCAACCTCATCGGAGAGGCAGAGGATACGATGGAAGGTGTTAATTCATAAAGACATGTATAAGTGATGACCACCACAACAGATTGTGTCTGATTCGTGATGGTATAAGTAGTAGGATCACTGCCACTAATGCTAGAAGACCCAGATGATTCGTAAATAAAATTCACATCGGGTAGCGGAGGAATAGTTTGCGGACTCGCAAATGCACTATACAACATAGAACAACCATTAACTCCGTCATATTCGAATATTTGACACTTTGCAAAGGTGCTCGCGAGTTTCGCAATGCCCCTGGCTGTAGAAATTGTGGCAGGAATTGTAGGAGTGCTGGAATAATTATTTATTGTGGGAGACGGAGTTATTGAATTAGAATAAATGAGTAGTGGAAGAACATAATTATAGACAGCGGATGTTTCCGAGCTATTGGTGAGTTGCATAGAACCTACACCCAGTGTTGTCTGAATTTGTAAACTCCAAGGAAAGGATGATGGTGGCAATGTAAATGAAGTTATGGTTTTAGGAACAATAATCCCCGATGTCGAAGGAACAATAATCCCCGATGTCGAAGGCTGTGGAGATCGCGTAAGGACATAGTTTTCGCGCTCCATACGGTCCGCCATATAATTGGGAACAAACATTGTTTTTCTTTTTACAAAAATAATTTAAAAAAAAAAAATTATTCAACGGAATCTGATTTTCATAAATTGATGTTTACGTCATTGATAAAATTGATTTGTATGAAAATAAAGGTCTATGGTAGGTAGAGATCAGAACGAAAAATCTAACATTTTTAATTCCTTTGATTAAAAAACAACAGATCACAAAACAACATGACGGACTGCTCTATCTGTGTGGAAAAGTTCAATCGCTCGACGCACCGCAGTGTGGCGTGTCCCTACTGCCAGAAGACGGCATGTCACCAGTGTGTCCAGACCAATCTCCTCCAGAATACGGTGATGGTGCCCAAGTGCATGTTCTGTCCCGCCGAGTGGAACATGGAGTTCCTGCGCTCTACCTTGAGCCGGTCCTTCATGGACAAGGAGTATCGGGACCACCAGAAGAATGCGCTACTGGCGGAGGCTGAGGCTCATGTGGGCAACTTCCAGCAAGCGGCAAGGAATGAGGAGCTTAAGGAGGCCGCCCGTGAGGAGATCATTCGGATCAAGCAGGAGATTACGGATGCCAAGCATCGCCTCCTTCGCGCCCAGCTGCGCTATAACCGTCTCGTCTACCAACCCGACGCGCCCGCCGAAGAAGAGGCGATGATAGAGGCAGAGGCATCCCGCGCCGACTTCTTCATGGCCTGTCCCCGTAATGAATGCCGCGGTCGCATCTCCACCGGCTACAAGTGCGGTCTCTGTGATCACTTCTTCTGTGCCCAGTGCCACGGCTGCAAGGGGTTGACAAGGGATGCCGCACACGAGTGCAAGAAGGATGATGTGGATACGGTCAAGGCACTCCGTGACAACACCAAGCACTGCCCCAACGAGAAGTGTCGCATGCTCATCTTCAAGGAATCGGGGTGTGATCAGATGTGGTGCACCTCGTGCCAGACGTGCTTCTCGTGGCGCTCCGGCAACATCCTCAACGGCCCCATCCACAACCCGCACTTTTACGAGTTCCAGCGGCGCAATGGTGGCGAGGCGGCGAGGCAGCCCGGAGATCTCCCATGCGGTGGCCTCCCCTTTGTCCGCGAGATGAATGGGAGGGCCCGTCGCTGCACCGCCGCCGACAACAAGCCCAATTTCCTCTACGACGTGCACCGGTTGGTGCAGCATCTGACGGACATGACGATGCCTCGTGTCTTTGCCAAGTTCAATCAGCGCACGGTGCTTCACCGGACCACGGGGATCAAGTATCTCCGCGGCCAGATCACCCGGGATGTCTGGCGTGATCAGCTCTACCGCGCGGTGCGTCAGGAGGAGAAGTTCCGTAGGTATTACCAGGTGTTGGAGATGCTCACGACCAACATCGCCGAGCTCCTCCGCCAATACGTTGCGGGGGAATCATCGGTCCTCATCTCTCAACAATGCGAGGAGCTCTTTGCCTACAGCAATCTCGAGTGTGCCAAGATGAAGAAGCAATTCAACATGGTCCTTCCCACCTTTTCCCCTCAGATGAATGTCGCCCACATCTAATTCTAGTTTCCTGATACATACAATTTTTTAAATAAGAATAATCTCAAAAGAAAGAAGATTGGATTTTACGAAGACAAGGTCTGAATACGGCGAATTAATTCTTGAAAGTGAGGTTCGTCCTGGAAAAGATTGAAGCGGGCGAGATGATGAATGGGGTATTTACATGGATTAAAATAACTGCCGTCTCGATAATGGATCTTGAGTTTCTTGCACTGTTCCTGGATGTTTTTGGAGAAGAAAAAAAAGTAGGCTGAATGAGGTTCACAAAGGACCGTCCATTGGAGTCGCTTGGCTTCTTTTCGAAGTATCTGCTGGCGACGATCGATCATTGTTCGCAGGATAGAATTGAACAGCGTATTGTCATCAATCAACATGCGCTGGAGTCCTGCTCTGGCATTAGGTTCTCCGATGGAAAGCCAGGCGATCATGGCTCGTTCTGAGGCTTTGGTGTAAAGATTCCGTGTCTCCTCATTGCTGTTTTCCGGCAGAATAAAGAATCCGCATCGTAGACCGGTGGCGAGCATGATTTTAGAGAGTGAAGAAACGACAAGGACATTTCTCCCAATGGCGATCTGATTACGGATAATGCCCAGGATCTGTTCCTTATGGTCCTGTTCAAGAAAGGCATCCGAAAAATAGCACACGTCCACACATAGCCATTTGGCCCTCGTCCCCGGTGTGAGGATCTTGCCGGACGGTTGGTCCGGTAGGATGAGCATCTCGACACCGTTGGTGGATGGTTCTGTGCCGATAGTATAATAAGGGACAGAGAAGGAGCGCGAATCGGCACGATAGGATGCCGGATGGCCGGTGATGTAATCGATCTTTTCCTCTCGGATCAGGCAGTCCGCCATCAATCCCAGTGCACCCGACGCTCCCGGACACATAAAGGCCTTTTCCGTCATGGGAAAAAAGGTGCGCGCGGCCTTTTCTAACTGTGGAAAGATCAATTCATTGTTCTCCTTGGCCGAGAAGCCATAGGTCACATGAGAAGATGCGGGAGGGAGTGGAAGATCGATGCCCGCCTCAGCATAAACGGAAGGTGCACAGAAAGTGTCTCCCAGTGCGAAATTCAACCATTCGTCCGAGAGACGGACGGCTTCTGATTTTTTTCTTCTTTGTTGAACCACAATGATGATCACAATCAAGATCAATACAAGAAAAACAGACGTCCATGTTATGATTGCATCCATTTTTTTTATATTTCCAATCAAAATATTTTCTTCAAGAGAAAAACATACGAAGCGTCCTGTGCATCTTTTCCACATACATGGAATTGTCTGAAAAATTGGTAAAGAGATCCTCGTCAAAATGAACCTCGTCCACAAGTTTTTTTTTCTGAAAGATACGAAGCACGGGATGGAGAAGGGTCGCACGGCTTTCTTTTCCAATGCTTGTTGTGCGTATGCCCAATTTATAAATATCTGTGACGGGGGTATCACCGTATTCTAAGGTTAGCAGAAACATTGGTATGTGTTCTGACCAATTGGAAGAGTCAGAGTGGTAATGATGGATGGGAACGTCGCGGATGTATTGAAATTCGGTTGCGTCTTTGTAGAACATGTCACACATGTAACCATACATCTGATACAATGCGGACGATGTATTGATCCGTTGGATGATGTGATTGACCAGTGAAGATAACTCAGAGATTCGCACCGCATCCATCTCCTGCTTATAATGATACCTGAAAAAATAACGGATAAGATAGCGGAATCCGTGGATGAATCCACCCGAAGTCTTGTAATGATCCACGGAGTGCATCAGGGAACCAATAAAAAACAATCCTTTGTTAATCACGCTCTCAAATGATCGACGATCAATCAAAGGGTATCGATTCATTATGCCCACACCAAAATGAAAGATGGAAGGATCAAAGAACCATCCCGTGCAAAGAATAACATGGTCCCACGAAGGACGACTATGTTCTAGATAGACATGATCCTTTTTGCATGCCTGATTCTGGCATTGAGTAGATACAATATACTTTTGAGAACCAGGTTCCTGATCGATAATAAATTGAGGGTGTAAACACGTATCCAAGGCATTAAGGCTCTTGAGAAGGAATGTATCATGAAATGGCAAATAAACCGATCGCAGATCTCCCGTGTAGTGCGTCGACATCGCCCACGGTTTGTGTGTTTTACCCACGATATTGATGCTGCTGCACCATGGTGTCAGAACATTGGCGAGCTCATGTGCAGCATTCCCATTCCCAATAATCAAGAGTGTCTTATTGCGATAGGCTTCGAGATTTTCCTTTTTCTTGAAATGATCCTTCTCAAATTCGCCGTAATGCAGAATCTTATTCTCGGTCCGATTGATAATGGTAGGAGAACTCCGAGGATTGGAGATCCCCATGGCGACGATGAGTTTTTTACAGACAAATTGACGCGGTTGATTCTCACACAAACAATGGACATGGTATTCACCGTCCTCTGGTAATTTCATGACATGGATCACCCTGGTGTTATAGAGGATGGAAGGACAATACCTCTTGGCAAAATCGCCAAGATACCGGGTCATGTCTTCTTTCTTGGGATAGTAAGCATCCGAATAGTCTGTGAATAACAAACGATCTTCCTCGTCCTCCTCGGTAAGGAGCGAATTCCAGTCGTGGCGGAGGTTGAATTCACGGTTGTCGCTTCCCGTATGCTTCTTATTGATCGAGATCAGTTCGCCCGAATGCGGGAAGACATCAAAAAAGGATCCCGCCATGGCATTCTTTTCCAGAATAAGATGGGGAATGCCCTCCTTTTGAAAAAAATATCCTAATTGGAGGCCCGCCGGTCCCGCCCCAAGAATGATATTCTCATGCACTTCTTTTTCCATAAATCGTTTATGGAAATCGGATCATTTTCTTAAATACATATCTTATTTTAGTTCGTAAATGTTAAAATAATATTCTATATTTTTCATTTATTTTTTGATGGTTTTGGTATTGGTAATGATTTTTGATTTTGGTGTTGATGGTGTTGATGGTTTTGGTGTTGATGGTTTTGGTGTTGATGGTTTTGGTATTGATGGTTTTGATTTCTTTACATGGTAATACAAAACCAAACCGATCAGAAAAAGACCGATTACACCTAATGCAATATACAGAATGAGGAGCCAATCGGATTTGGTCACCGATATATTATTCTTCTTCGTTTCGGTTACCTCTATGGATGGTGGGGGTGTGGAGCTAGATGGATTGACGGGAAGAGGTGGATTTTGATTGGAAGAGGATGGATTCACGACAGGAAGAGGAGGTTGTGTATTTGTATTTTGATTGGAAGAGGATGGATTCACGACAGGAAGAGGAGGTTGTGTATTTGTATTTT
>Ga0114971_10000003_pt1 | contig 185098 bp, 164 predicted proteins | sample M_140625_MF_Meta_FD_87320 | JGI IMG/M metagenome (GOLD analysis project Ga0114971, IMG submission 87320) | Freshwater microbial communities from Lake Montjoie, Canada to study carbon cycling - M_140625_MF_MetaG | ecosystem: Environmental > Aquatic > Freshwater > Lake | place: Lake Montjoie... | reverse complement strand
AGTCAAGCCAATTCGCTAAATATGTGGATCGTTGCCGATAATTTAAGAAAAGGTGCTGCTACCAATACCATTCAAATTGCCGAATATTTAGTGGCGCATAATTTGGTGTAAAAAATAGTTTTTACTATCTCAAACCATTGAAATTAAACATATTGTTTGTTAATTCCAATGGTTTTTGTTTTAGGTTCATTACTTTTGTCAAGATGATTAAAAAGATTTCTTTAGTAAGTTTTGTGTTTGGGTTAGCACTATTGTTTGCAATAGTACTGCAGTCTTTGCACTTATTTGTACATCTAGAAAAAGAACTTACCCAAAAGCAATGTATTCACCATTACGCTAAAAACCAAAACCAACTCACGCACGAACACCATAATTTAGAACGTTGTTTTGTGTGTGAATTTGCATTTAGTACTTCTATAAAATCAGATAGTTATTCGTTCCCTTTTAAGAAAGTGGCAATTCCATTTTCCTATTCTTATTTCTATTCTAAAGAAATAACCCAATCGTTTCGAGGCAGTCTTTTTGCACTTCGAGCACCTCCAAGTTGTATTGTTTAAACCCAAATTAATTCTGAATCAAATTCAGATAATCCAGTTTTAACAATAAACCATCCATGATGAAATCATTTTTATATGCCCTTCTACTAGGGTTTTCGATAGTTGCTACAGCACAGAACAAAGTAAGCGGCACAATCACCAACAAACAAAACGAACCTATTTCGGGCTCTACCATAGCTATTCCCGAACTGCATAAGGAAACTATTTCCGACGAAAACGGAAAGTATGTTTTCAATAATGTCCCCAACGGAAAATTCAAAATGGTGTTTTCCTTCATCGGATTTGCAACCCAAACTAAAGAGATTACTTCTAATTTAAAAGAGCAAAAAATAGACATCTTTTTGGAAGAATCGATGCACCAAATGGAGGAAGTAATAGTTTCGACGGCGTTTAATAAAGTGCAATCGCAAAACGTTATGAAAGTAGAACACCAATCTATGAAGTCGCTTTCACAAAAAGGCACTTCTACTTTAATTGAAGGCTTGGCAACCATCCCAGGCGTTTCGCAAGTTTCAACGGGAACATCCATTGGAAAACCTGTAATTCGCGGGTTGAGTGGCAACCGAGTTTTAGTTTATTCGCAAGGAGTTAGGTTAGAAAACCAACAATTTGGTGAAGAGCATGGTTTAGGCTTGAACGATTCTGGAATTGAAAGTGTTGAGGTGATAAAAGGACCTGCTTCATTATTGTACGGTTCCGATGCTATTGGCGGTATCTTGTATTTTAATCCTGAAAAATTTGCTTCTCCCAATAAAGTGGATGCTAATTTTAGTCAGAAATTATTCTCCAACACCAACGGAAGCAACACATCTTTAGGACTAAAAACGTCTTTGGATAATTTCAAATTTTTAGCTCGCGGAAGTCACAATACCCATGCTGATTATAAAATTCCAAACGGAAATAGAGTTACCAATACCCGTTACAACGAATCGGATTTTAAAACTGCTTTGGGATATTCTAATGCCAAACTCACTTCCACTTTGCGATACAATTTCAATAAATTGGATTTGGGAATCCCTGAAAATGGTATTGCAAAACAAACGTCAACAAAGAATACGGACTATCCAAAACAAGCCGTTTTTGCAAATATTATAAGTTTAAATAGCACTTTTTTCTTTAAAAATTCTAAGCTAGATGCCGATTTGGGCTACATTTCAAACGATAGAAGTGAGTTTGTAGATAGTGGCATGGCCAATTTGCACATGAAATTGAAAACTTACAATTATAATGTGAAGTACTATTTGCCAAAATTCGGAAAATTGGAATCAATTATTGGTACCCAAGGAATGCACCAAACAAATACCAACTCGGGCTTAGAATATTTAATTCCGGACGCTACTACTAATGATTTTGGGATTTTTGGCACCTCCAATTACGAATGGAAAAAGAGTATTCTACAAGCGGGAATTCGTTTTGATACTAGAAATATAACTGCTGCCGAACATGGAATTTTAGGCAATGAAGGCTATTTCCAAACCCTAGACAAAAAATTTCAAAGTTTTAATTCGTCGTTGGGATTCAAAACCAATCTTAAAAAAGATATTATTTTACGATTGAATTTTGCTTCTGGGTTTAGGGCTCCAAACTTAGCTGAATTGACATCAAATGGCGTTCACGAAGGAAGTAACCGATATGAAATTGGAAATGTGAATTTGCAAAACGAACAAAATTTTCAAACCGATTTGAATTTGGAATACCGAAATCCGCATTTTGAATTGTTCCTTAACGGATTTTACAATAATATTAGTAATTATATTTTTACTGCTCCAAATGGCAATAAAATCGATGGCTTGGATGCTTTCGATTATGCTCAAGAAAACGCCAATTTATATGGTGGAGAAGCCGGAGTTCATTTCCATCCCCATCCTTTAGATTGGTTGCATATTACCAGTAGTTTTGAAAGCGTAACAGGTAAAAAACAAAGTGGCGATAACTTACCTTTAATCCCGGCTAACAAATGGAATAATTCTTTTAAAACCGAATTCAAATCAACTAAATATTTAAAAGATAGTTTTGCTGTTTTAAATGTAGAACATACTTTAAATCAAAATAATCCAGGTTCGTTTGAAACTAATTCCAACGATTATACTTTATTGAATTTATGCTTTGGCGGAAAAATTACGTTAGGAAAAATTGCTTTTGATATTAATTTGAATGCCAATAATTTATTGAATAAAACTTATATTTCTCATTTATCCAGATTAAAAAATGATGGGATACCTAATATTGGGAGAAATATAGTTTTAGGAATTAATTTTGATATTTAAGAGTTTCCCGTGAAGTATTGTTCAAATTCTATAGGATGTTTCAGGTTATTAATTTATAAAATATTGACCGTCTTTTAAATTTTTTTTAATATTTTATTTTACCAATATGGCGCATGTTCTGCATTATTTTTCCTTTTCTTTTATTAATGTAAGCTGAGGAATTAGAGGCTTTAAATTTTCTAGGATTTGGCAAAATTGCTGCAATGCCGGCTGCTTGAATTTTGGTTAAATTATTAGCATCGGTTTTATACCAATAGTTTGCTGCCGCTTGAACTCCATATACGCCGCTTCCCATTTCTATAGAGTTGAGGTAAACCTCCATAATACGCTCCTTGCCCCAAATAATTTCAATTAATACGGTAAAATAAGCTTCCAGCCCTTTACGGATATAACTTCGGCCTTGCCATAGAAAAATGTTTTTGGCCGTTTGTTGCGAAATAGTGCTTCCACCTTTTATTTTTTTTCCTCTTTCGTTATTTTTAAATGCTTTTTGCATTGCTGAGAAATCAAAACCATGGTGGGATAAAAAAGTACCATCTTCACTAGCTATTACTGCCTTTTGTATGTTGGTAGAAATTTCTTGTAAAGGAACCCAAGTATGGCTGCAACTCATTTCTTCTCCTGCAAATTTTTGTTCTAGAGCTCGTGTTAACATCAGCGGCGTAAACGGAACTGGCACCCATTTGAATAACAACACAAAAAAGAAGGAAATTCCTAAAAACCAAAGAAAGGTTTTCCATAGAAATGTTTTCAATTTTTGGAAAAAAGGCCTATTAGATTTATTTTTTGTTGCTGCCATTTATAGTAATTCTGCTAATTCTTTACCTATTAAACTTCCTATTGCGACCCCCATTCCGCCCAAGCGAACACCACAATATATATTTTCAGATAATTGGGTAACTATAGGATTTTTTTGGGAACCTATACCCATGATGCCACTCCATCTGTGGGCAACTTTAAATTCTTGATTTGGTAAAATTACATTTTTTAACAAGTCTTCCAATTTATTTTGAATTTTTTCTGTTTGTGATAAATCGGTGGTAGTTTCCCCTTCAAAATCCAAGTTTCTGCCTCCGCCAAGAAGAATCCGATCTTCAAAATTTCTAAAATAATAATAGCCTTTATCTAAATGAAAGGTTCCTTTTATGTCTAAATTTGGAATTGGTTCTGTAATTAATACTTGAGCGCGCGCTGGTTTCACAGCATTATTTGTTAAAGCTCCAGCAAAACCATTGGTTGCAAAAAGTAATTTATTAGTTGAAAAAGTATACTCATTTACAACTAATTCCACCGAATTATTTTTGTCTATAAAAGAGGTTACTTCTGCTTGATTTAAAATTAAAATATCCTTTGAAATGGTTTCTTTTAGTAGTGCCTGCATCATATTTCCGGTATCGATTTGTGCTTCAAACGGATTGAAAATGGAATATTCTTTAATATTTTCAAATGCAAAACGATCGATTTCTTTAGAAAAAATATCCGACCTAAAAAGTGGTTTTAGAATTTCATTTAAAAATGGAAGTTTTTGTAAGCATTCGTTATATGTTGCATCATCGTCTTTTAAAAATAGCTCATAACCACCGTAAGGTTTAAAATCAATAGTGGTATCTCCAAGTCTTTTTCGCAGTAATTGCAATCCGTTCCATCGTTTTTGAACCAACTGTATTACTTCTTCTTCAGAATGAGATTTTAAATCATCTATAATTTCTGATAAACTTCCTAAACAAGCAAAGCCAGCATTTTTAGTGCTTGCGCCTTGTGGTAAAATTCCCTTTTCAAGAATTAATATTTTACTACCGGGATGCCGCTCTCGAAGTTGCAAGGCACAATGTAGCCCAACAATACCGCTTCCCACAATAGTAAAATCAACATTAGTAAACCAATTTTTTATTTCCCAATAACTAAGTTGCATGTGTATTTGTATAGTTTAAAATAACTATTTTTTTTAATTAGTAGATATGTATTTATTAAATTCAACCCGTTGGGTGTAATTATTTAAAATAAAAAAAATATTGCTTAAATGTTAGTCAAGATACTGAAATTCAGTATCTTGAAATAGAAAAACAAACCAACATTTATGTCAAATATAATAAAAAATTATTTATGAGTTTTAGAAATTATAAGTTCTTTGAATTATGAATTAGAATTCATGTCTAATATTGGAAGAATCAGAAAATGTGTGATTTAAAAATGGTTGCATGGTTTTAACTTCTGAGTTTATGTCGATAGATAGTAAAAACTAACTTCTCAAGCAGATTTACTCCAATTAAATTCCTAGTAACATAAAGCATAGTCAGTTCAATAAAAGAAGAAAAAAATTGTTTTTCTTTTCAGTAGAAGTAACACCAAAATTAGCTTCTCGATTTTTAGAATTTGAAGATTATTTCCTAGTTGATAATATGCTCTATCAAATGGCAAAACTTATTATTAAAGTCAAACAATAAATGGTTTGGAATCAATAAATCGATTACAAATAGCCGTTTTATAAATTGTTCACAAACTTCAGAATTGGCGAATAATCAATACTTTTGTAATCACGCGAAAATAAAAAATAGTGTATATGATGAACAAAATAATATTCAGTGGTGTTTAATGGCTTACGTAGAAACTAAGATAAATGTGTAAACAAATGTGATTTCTGGAATTAAACATTACTCAAGTCAAATAAATAAATGGATTTGAAATTCAGTCAAGAAATCAAGTAATTGTAAATTTAGACGAATATTATGTTACAATTCACAATTATATATATTCTAATCCTGACGTTGTAAATGAATATTTAAAATATTGAAAAAAATGAAAATTATCCAAATAATTCTATTCAAGTATATAACTGTTTGGAGATTTTGGTGAATGATGTTGGGGGTTTTATAATAATGATTCAAAATCCTTAAGAGGAATTTCCGAAGGAAGGCTTACCTTTAAACAAAATTCTAAATTACCAGAAGGAACGTATTATTATTTATTAAAATACACAAAATCAAACGGAAGTACAATAGAAAGAACAGGTTATTTATATATTACACTCAAATAAAAAATAGATGGAAACAAAAAAAAATTTCTTAATAATTTTATTTATTGGATTTGCAAGTTATTCACAACAAGATGCTCAATACACCCAATATATGTACAATACAGAAACTATTAATCCTGCTTATGCTGGTTCAAGAGGTGTTTTAAGCATATTTGGATTATATAGAGCTCAATGGGTTGGTCTAGATGGAGCTCCAAAAACAGGTGCGTTTTCTATTAATTCCCCTATTGAAAACACTAATATTGGAGTAGGATTAACGGTTCTTAATGATCAAATAGGACCAACGGTAAATAGTTCTATTTCTGCAGATTTATCCTACACAATTAAAACTTCCGATGCATATAGATTATCTTTAGGTGTTAAAGGAACTGCAAATTTCTTTAATTTCAATAGAGATAAACTAAATCCACAAATTATAACCGATCCTACTTTAGCTAATTTAAATAATTATTATACTCCAAATCTTGGAGCAGGAGCCTACCTACATTCTAGTAAAGCCTATTTAGGTTTATCGGTTCCTAATTTTTTTCAATTTAAGATGTATAATGACAATGAATATGCTATATATGAACAGAAAATTAATTTTTATTTAATTGGCGGATATGTGTTTGATTTTTCTCCAGATATAAAATTTAAACCTACCTTTTTAGTAAAAACTGTTGAAGGCGCGCCAATACAGTTGGATTTATCAGGAAATTTATTATTTCATGAAAAATTTATGCTTGGGGCAGCCTATAGATGGGATGCAGCAGGAAGTTTAATGGCTGGATTTCAAGTAAGTGAAGGTCTTTATGTTGGTTATGGATATGATTTAGACACAACACAATTAGCACATTATAACTCTGGATCTCACGAAATATTTTTGCGCTATGAGTTTTTTAAACATAAAAATCGTATAGTTTCACCACGATTTTTTTAAAATATATTGTATGAAAAATAAAATAAAATATTTAGCTATTGCATGTATTGTTTCTATGAGTATTAATGCTCAATCTTTAAAAATTGAAGAAGTTAAAGCTGATAAACAATATGAAAAATTTGCTTATGTAAATGCAATTAAAACCTACGAACGTATTTTTGAAAAAGGGTATAAATCACAAGATATATTACAGAAATTAGGAGATTCCTATTATTTTAAGGCAGATTTGGATAATGCTGCAAAATGGTATACTGAGCTTTTCAATTATATTCAAAACGTAACCCCTGAATATTATTATCGCTATTCGCAATCCTTAAAAGCGGTAAAAGATTATAAAAAAGCAGACGAAATGTTAGCTGTCTTTATTAAAAAAAATGGCGCAGATTTAAGAGCTAAATTAGCATTTTCACAAAAAAATTATTTGGAACAAATCAAAAATAATTCTGGACGTTTTATTATTAATAATGCAGGAATAAACTCAAAATATTCTGATTACGGAAGTACTTTTTATAAAAATAAAATAATTTTTACATCCGCTAGAGATACTGGAGGCATTGTAAGTAGAACTCACGATTGGACAGGAGAAAGTTTTACTAATTTATTTAGTGCTGATACTCTATCGGATGTTAAAAAATCAAAGCCTTTAAAATTTGGAGGCAATCTAAACTCTAAATTCCATGAGTCAACTCCAGTCTTTACTAAAGACGAAAAAACCGTCTATTTTACTAGAAATAATTATTTAAATGGAAAAGAAAAAAGAGACAATCAAAAATCTACATTATTAAAAATGTATAAGGCTACTATAATAGATAATAAATTTACTAATGTAACTGAATTACCTTTTAATAGTGACAATTATAATGTTGCTCACCCTGCACTTAGCTCCGATGAAAGAACTTTGTATTTTGCATCCAACATGCCAGGGACATTAGGACAATCTGATTTGTATAAAGTTGCAATTAATGCAGATGGAAGTTATGGGAATCCTGTAAATCTAGGAAACGTAATTAACACGGAAGGAAGAGAAACGTTTCCAATTATAACATCCGATAATGAAATTTATTTTGCTTCAGATGGCCATCCGGGACTTGGAGGATTAGATGTTTTTGTGTCAAAAATTGAGAAAGACGGAAATTATAAACAGGTTCTTAATGTGGGTGAACCCTTAAATAGTTCGCAAGACGACTTTGCCTTTTTAATAAATGATAGTTCAAGAATTGGGTACGTAACATCCAATAGAGAAGGCGGAACTGGAAGTGATGATATTTATAAATTTAAAGAAACAAAAAGAATTGAATACCCTTGTGAACAGCTTTTAAAAGGAGTTGTAACAGATAAAGCAAATGGCCTTCCATTAGCGTATTCTAAAGTAACCCTTTCGGATTCAGAATACAAAATGCTAAAAGAAAGTACAACGGATGGCGGAGGGAAATTTGATTTTGAATCGGTTGCTTGCAATTCAAAATACTATGTTAAAGCTCAAAAAAGTGAGTATACTACTGATGAAAAAACACTTACAATTCCTATTCAATCGGGAGAAACCTTCGTGGCTTTAGAACTTGAAAAAGAAATAAAAAAAGTAAAAGTTAACGATGATTTATTTAAAGCTTTTGCTATTAAACAAATTTATTTTGATTTAGATAAATCCTTCATTCGTTTTGACGCAGAAGTTGAATTGGCTAAAATATTAGATATTTTAGAACAGTATCCAACTATGGAAATTGATGTTCGTTCGCACACCGATTGTAGACAAACTGCTGCATATAATCTATCTTTGTCTGAAAAAAGAGCCAAAGCATCAATTTCTTGGTTAATTAGTAAAGGCATAAATAAATCAAGAATCACCGGAAGAGGATATGGCGAATCGCAACTTGTAAATAATTGTGGTTGTGAACCAACCAATGACTCTAATTGCACTGAAGAACAACATCAATCCAATAGAAGATCCGAGTTTATTATTACGAAGTTATAATTTTTTAGTTCTATTTTAAACATAATCTAGTAAATTAGTTTAATATCTACTAACGATCATAAACCTATAAATATTACTTAATATGTTAGGATATCCTATTGCATCCAATAATTTTGGACTCAAAATTCATTATATTTGCAATGTAAATATTTTTTAATATTTAAATTTCTTTATTAAATAATATCCAATGCGTTTTAAACTTCTACTATTATTTTTCTTTACATTTTTTAGTGGATTTGCACAAGAAATGGCCGAGCCAGTCAAGGTAATTGATTCCTTATACAGAGAGGATCAATTTTATTTTAATTTCACTTATAATAAGTTACAAAATTTTAAAGGCTTAAGTCAAACAAAATTTTCACCAGGAATTTGTCTAGGGTTTTTAAGAGACATGCCTGTTAACAAAACTAGAACTATTGCTTTTGCTGCTGGTTTAGGATACTCTATAAACATTTACAATAATAATTTACAAGAAATAAGTACAAATAGTAATAATTCTGCTAACAATTACAATTTAATTTCTGATGCTAATTTTACGACAAACAAATTTGTTCAACATTATTTAGATTTACCTGTTGAAATAAGATGGCGAACATCTAAAACTTATTCTCATGAATTTTGGAGAATTTATACAGGATTTAAATTAAGTTATTTAATTAATGATCAAAATAAATATGATGCTGCTGGTTTATCAATTAGTAATAATTCCAATCCAGATTTCAATAAATTGGTTTATGGTTGTTACTTGGCTGCAGGTTTTAATACATGGAATTTGTATGCTTACTATGGTTTAAAACCAATATTTAAATCAGTGGAAATTAGCGGTGAAAAAATAAATACTACTACTTTTAATATTGGATTGCAGTTTTACATTTTATAACCAAAAATACCACAATAAAATCTGAGGAAGCATTCCTGCGCTATATCCAATTACTAATTCTTTCCCGGTGTGCGCCTTCATTACCAATCGAGAACTTGCAATGATCCCAGTAAGAAGAAATAGAGAGGCAATAATAAAAGTGCTGTTCAATTCGAAATGTACACTCAATCCAATTACAAAAAAACTTAAGGCACTTATTGCAATCATATGAATACTAGCTTTTATTTTAAGGAATAATAAAACATAAGCAACTAAAGTACTGCAAATTGCTCCAAAGAAAAAGTAAAATAATTCAGGAAATCGATCTAAAGTGATGCTTTTGCTAATTAATATTACGGTTAATGCAATTTGCATCAATAGTGGTGTTTTTCTTTGTGAAATATCCGAAAGCATTATGGTGTCCGCTTTTCCGTATGTCCGAAGCATATAAAAAAATGAAAGTGGTAAAAAAAAAGTTATTATTATAACCTGCAAAAGCAATATTAAATATTGTTCATTAGTATAAGAATTAGCATCATAATAAACAAAAAAAAGAGTTCCAACTATTGGAATAAAAATAGGATGAAACAGATAAGAAAAAAAGGGGATTATTTTTTTCAAAAGAAACAGGTTAGTTTAGCAAATATAATAAAATCCCAAACCAATAAACTTTATTTGAAAGAATACACATAAAAGTTTCTATTTTACGAGGATACTTTTACCTTTGCGAGTTAGAATGTAAAAAGACTATTAATGAATAAATCGAATAAACGTAGAGAAGCACTTTTATATCATGCCAAGCCTACTCCAGGAAAAATACAAGTTGTTCCAACTAAAAAATATGCTACACAACGAGATTTGTCTTTAGCGTATTCTCCAGGAGTAGCAGAGCCGTGTTTAGAAATTGTTAAAGACGTAAATAATGTTTATAAATATACCTCCAAAGGAAACCTTGTTGCCGTAATTTCTAACGGAACTGCTGTTTTAGGATTAGGAGATATAGGTCCAGAAGCATCTAAACCGGTGATGGAAGGAAAGGCACTATTGTTTAAAATATTTGCCGATATTGATGTTTTTGATATTGAAGTTGGCACAAAAGATATAGAAGAATTTATTGCAACGGTTAAAAACATTGCTCCTACTTTTGGCGGAATTAATCTAGAAGATATAAAAGCCCCGGAATCTTTTGAGATTGAAAGACGTTTGGTAGAAGAATTGAATATTCCTGTAATGCATGATGACCAGCATGGCACAGCTATTATTTCTTCGGCGGCATTATTAAACGCATTAGAATTAGCACAAAAAGAAATAAGCGAAGTAAAATTAGTTGTTTCTGGTGCTGGTTCAGCAGCTTTGGCTTGTTCAAATTTATACGTATTACTTGGCGTCAAAGTAGAAAATATCACAATGTTTGACGTAAATGGTGTTATCAGTAAAGATAGAACTGATTTATCCGATTTGCAAAAAAGATACAGCCATGCAGCTCCAGGAACTACTTTGCAACGAGCTTTAATTAATGCGGATGTTTTTTTAGGTCTATCAGCAGGGAATATTTTAATCCCTGAAATGCTTTTGGGAATGGCCAAAGATCCAATCGTTTTTGCTATGGCAAATCCAACACCGGAGATTGATTATGATTTAGCAATGGCAACTCGTGAAGATATTATTATGGCTACAGGTAGGTCTGACCAACCTAATCAGGTGAATAATGTACTTGGATTTCCTTATATTTTTCGAGGTGCGCTAGATGTTCGTGCAACAAAAATTAACGAAGCCATGAAAATGGCTGCAGTTCGAGCATTAGCACTTTTGGCTAAAGAACACGTTCCAGAACAAGTGAATATTGCTTATGGTGAGACCAAGTTAAATTTTGGAAGAGATTATATAATTCCAAAACCATTTGACCCTAGATTGATTACCACAGTTGCTCCAGCAGTTGCAAAAGCGGCTATGGAAAGCGGTGTAGCGTTAAACCCAATTACCGATTGGATAAAATACGAAGAAGAACTTTTAGAGCGGATGGGTTCAAATAATAAAATGGTGCGCTTACTTACCAACCGAGCAAAAACCGACCCAAAAAGAATTGTTTTTGCTGAGGCCGACCAATTGGATGTGTTAAAAGCAGCACAAATTGTATATGAAGAAGGTATTGGACATCCAATTTTATTAGGAAGAAAAGAGGATATTTTAGAATTAAAAGAAGAAATTGGTTTTGATGCCGATGTGCAAATTTTTGACCCAAAAACCAAAGAGGAAGACCACCGAAGATTAAGCTATGCCGAAATTTTTTGGAAAGAACGGAACCGTAGAGGTATTTCATTATTAGATGCTCAAAAATGGATGCGCGAAAGAAATTATTTTGCCGCAATGATGGTAAACCAAGGGGATGCCGATGCAATGGTATCTGGCTATTCTAGAAGTTATCCAACAGTTGTAAAACCATTAATGCAATTAATTGGCAAAGCACCTGGAATTTCTTTGATTGCTACCACTAATATGATGATGACCAATCGCGGACCAATGTTTTTATCCGATACTGCAATAAATCCAAATCCTTCTGCCGATGATTTGGCAAAAATTGCCTTAATGACCGAAAAGACCGTTCGAATGTTTGGAATGGAACCTGTTATTGCTATGGTTTCATTTTCTAATTTTGGATCCTCTCAAGCAGAAAGCGCTACCAAAGTTAGAGAAGCTGTTGCGTATTTGCATAAATATTATCCTGATTTAATTGTAGATGGCGAAATACAAGCCGATTTTGCGCTAAATCCGGAGATGCTAAAAGGAAAATTTCCGTTTTCTAAATTAGCAGGGAAAAAAGTAAACACTTTGATTTTTCCAAATTTGGAATCTGCTAATATTACATACAAATTATTAAAAGAATTATATAAAGTAGATTCTGTTGGACCGATTATGTTGGGTATGGACAAGCCAGTACATATTTTTCAATTGGGTGCAAGTGTAGAAGAAATGGTAAATATGGCTGCTGTAGCAGTTGTAGATGCTCAAGAAAAAAGCAAAAGAATACTAAATAAAGAGGTAATTAAATAGTTAAAATTTCAAAAAACAGTATTATGGAGTTTTTTGTTATATTTGAAATTGAATAAAAAAAATTATGATAGCACATATTCAAGGAAAATTAACGGAAAAAACACCAACTGAAGTTATAATAGATTGTAATGGAGTAGGTTATCATATAAATATTTCACTTCATACTTATACATTACTGCCAAAAACCGATTTTGTTAAGTTGTTTACTCATTTAATTATCAAAGAAGATTCCCATTCTTTGTATGGATTTGCAGAAAAATCGGAAAAAGAAATTTTCAAAATGTTATTGACTGTTTCTGGAATTGGAGCAGGAATAGCAAGAACAATGCTTTCTTCTTTAGAACCAAAACAAATTATTCAGGCTCTTGCTAGCGGTGATTTGGTAACAATTCAATCTATTAAAGGAATTGGGAGCAAAACTGCACAACGAGCTATCCTTGATTTAAAGGATAAAGTGTTAAAAATTTATGATTTAGATGAAGTTTCTATGTTTCAAAGCAATACAAATCGAGATGAGGCGTTATCTGCTTTGGAGGTTTTAGGTTTTGTAAGAAAAGCTTCTGAAAAAACAGTAGACAAAGTGATTAGTCAAAATCCGGATGCTACAGTAGAAACAATTATTAAGCAAGCATTAAAAAATTTATAATTTTTGAAAACAAAGCAACATAAATATATATCTATTGCCAAAAAAATAGCCTTCTTAATTGCTATGCTATATATTAATCAGCACTCCTTTGCCCAAGAAAGAGTAAATGATACTACCTATAATAAGGGACACATGGTGATTGAAAATCCTAAAAGTATTGTTGAAGCCTATACCTATGATCCTGCAACGGATCGTTATATTTTAAATACAACATTTGCAGGTATTGACATCAATTACCCTATTATTCTTACTCCAAAAGAGTATGAAAAATTAGTGCTTAAAGATTCAATTCACGATTATTTCAAACAAAAAGCAGATGCGGTTTCAGGTCAAAAGGCAAGTAGTATTGCCGCAAAAAAGGATTTATTGCCTAAATATTATGTGAATTCCAGTTTCTTTGAAGCCATTTTTGGAAGTAATACCATTGATGTAAAACCAACAGGATCAGCTGAAATTGACTTAGGTTTTAGACATACCAAACAAGATAATCCTTCTTTTTCACCACGAAATAGATCTAGTACAACTTTTGATTTTAACCAAAGAATCAGTATGAGTTTAATGGGGAAAGTTGGAACCAGATTAAATGTTAATGCTAATTATGACACCCAGTCTACTTTTGCTTTTCAAAATCTAATAAAATTATCCTTTGATCCTTCAGCTTCAGGGGGAGAAGATTCTATAATTAAAAAAATAGAAGTCGGTAATGTTAGTATGCCGCTTAATAGCACTTTAATTCGAGGAGCACAAAGTTTGTTTGGGGTCAAAGCCCAACTTCAATTTGGTGGGACTTCTGTAAATGCAGTCTATGCCGAACAAAAATCACAAACTAAAACCGTAACTGCTCAAGGTGGTGGAACAATTCAAAACTTTGAACTTTTTGCGCAAGAATATGATGCGGATAGACACTTTTTCTTATCACAATATTTCAAGAATCGTTATGATAAATCCCTTTTAAACTATCCATTAATTGATAGTAGAGTTCAAATTACTCGGATTGAAGTTTGGATTACTAACAAACAAAATAGGGTTAGTACTACAAGTAATAATTTAAGGAATGTCATTGCGCTTCAGGATTTAGGGGAAGCCCGATTGAATAATACATCTACTTCGTCAGCAATTATTGATAGCCAAGTGGTAGCAATTGATGGTGCTGATATTCATCCCTATCAAGCGAATGATTTCTTTTTAAAACCTATTGATACTCCACCTAATAACAATAATAATCGTTACGATCCAGCCTTAATAATTCCTTCAACTCCACCAAATCCAAATTATCCAGGTTTATTGAATCCAAATATCCGACAAATTATAACATCCAATCAAGGATTTAATAACTCTGTTCAGGTAAATGAGGGAACCGATTACACTAAATTAGAAAACGCTCGAAAGTTATTGCCTAACGAATTTACCTTTCACCCACAATTGGGATATATTTCCTTGCAACAACGATTGGCAAATGATGAGGTTCTTGCTGTAGCGTACCAATATACAATTGGTTCAGAGGTGTTTCAAGTTGGAGAATTTGGTACTGATGGTGTTGAAGCAACTCAAGTAAATGCCTCTGGAATTCCATCCTCTCAATCATTAGTTTTAAAAATGCTTAAAAGTAGTTTGACAAACGTTCAAAAACCAATTTGGGGATTGATGATGAAGAATATTTATCAAATTCCTCAAGGTTTTCAAATGCAAAAAGAAGAATTTAAATTCAATATTTTATATACAGATCCTTCTCCATTGAATTATATAACTGCAGCAAATACAACTTCAGCATTGCCAGTTGAAATTAAGGATACACCTTTGTTAAAGGTTTTTAGTTTGGATAGATTGAATTATAGTAACGACCCTCAAAATGGTGGAGATGGTTTTTTTGATTTTATTCCAGGATTAACTGTTGACCAACAAAATGGCCGAATAATATTCACTTCAGTAGAACCCTTTGGAAGGTATTTGTTTAACAAATTAAAATCTGGAAGTATTGTTGAAAACTATGATTTGCCAGAAACTACTCCTGGCGCCTACAATGACAACCAATTGAAATATGTTTATACTTCTTTATATAAGTCTACTCAGGCAGCAGCTTTGCAAAACAGTTCTAAAAATAAATTTCAATTAAAAGGGAAGTTTAAATCTTCTGGTGGAGATGGTATTCCAATTGGAGCATTCAACGTGCCGAAAGGTTCGGTAGTAGTTACTGCTGGAGGAAGAAAATTAGTTGAAGGGGTTGATTATACCGTAAATTACCAAGCGGGTAGAGTACAAATTTTAGACCCTTCTTTGTCTGCATCCAATACTCCTATTCAAGTTTCTGTAGAAAATAATTCTACTTTTGGAAGACAAACCAGACGTTTCTACGGAATTAATATAGAGCATAAATTTTCAGATAAATTTTTATTAGGAGCTACGATGTTAAAAATGTCGGAACGTCCATTCACGCAAAAAACAAATTACGGACAAGAATCGGTTAACAATACTATTTATGGATTGAATACTAGTTTCTCAACAGAGGTGCCCTTTTTAACTCGTATGGTAAATAAGCTTCCTAATTTAGATACCGATGTTCCTTCTAATGTTTCCTTTAGAGGGGAAGTTGCTTACCTAAAACCAGACTCTCCATCAGCAGATAAATTTAATGGAGAATCCACTGTTTATGTTGAAGATTTTGAGGGATCTCAGACCAATATCGATTTACGTTCTCCTTATTCTTGGTTTTTATCTTCTACTCCAATTCGTCCAACTACTGGTTTAATTCCTGCTTATTTGGATTTTGGAGGGAATTCTGCGGGATTAGATTATGGTTTTAAAAGAGCAAAATTAGCTTGGTATAACATTGACCCAATTTTTTATACTCAAAGACCATCCGGTATATCCGATGATGATTTATCTTTAAATAGTACTAGAAGAATATATAGTCAAGAGTTGTATCCGGCAACTACAATTCCAGCAGGACAATCTCAAGTTGTAAACACATTGGATTTAACTTTTTTTCCGAAAGAGCGTGGGCCTTATAATTTCAATACAGCCACTGCCTCCGATAATACTTTGCCTAATCCAGAAAACAATTATGGAGGGATTTTTAGAGCTTTAAATACTACCAATTTTGAACAATCTAATATAGAATACATACAGTTTTGGATGCTAGACCCATATACTGATTCCCGAGTTTCTGCTGCTCCTATCAATCCTGAAAATACAGGAAGAATCTATTTTAATTTAGGAGAAATATCCGAAGATGTTCTTCAAGACGGAAGAAAATTTTACGAAAATGGGGTTGGAAATAATCAAACTTTAGCGCCGGCAACTATTTGGGGAGACACTCCTGCATCACAATCATTAATTTATGCTTTTGATTCAAATGAAGGCAATAGAACTTCACAAGACACAGGATATAATGGATTAAATAATTCACAAGAAGCAACTAAGTTTCCAGAATTTGCTTCATTTACTGACCCTGCCGAAGACGACTATAAATATTTTTTGAATACTACTGGCACCATTTTCGATCGCTATAAATATTATAACGGAACCGAAGGAAACTCACCAATAAATGTATCTGACACCAACAGAGGTTCTACAACAGTTCCAGATGTTGAAGATATTAACCGAGACAACACAATGAATACTATTAATGCATATTTTGAATACAGCATTAAAGTTAGTCCAGCCGATTTATCCCTAGTAGGAAATAATTACATTACTAATATTTTACCAACCACAGTATCTCTTCCAAATGGAGAATCTACAACTGCACGTTGGATTCAATTTAAAATTCCAATAAATCAACCAACTAATACGGTTGGTAGTATATCTGATTTTCGTTCTATTCGTTTTATGAGAATGTTCATGACCAAATTTGCTAGTCAAATGACCATTCGTTTTGGTTCATTAGATTTAGTTCGTGGTGATTGGAGAAAATACGATTTTAGCTTGGATCCATTGGATACAGACATTTCTGATGACGATACTGATTATGATTCCGCAGCTGTAAACGTTCAAGAAAACGGCACAAGAGAACCTATTCATTATGTTGTTCCACCAGGAGTAGAGTTAGAACAATTGTATAATAACAATACGTTAATTCCTCAAAACGAACAATCCTTATCCATAAAAATAGGAAGTTCAATAGATTATGGTTTAGAGCCCGGTGACTCTCGTGCTGTATTTAAAAATGTTAGTGTAGATATGCGGCAGTATAAAAAATTAAAAATGTTTGTACACGCAGAGGCAATTACATCTGATCCGGGATCAATTGAAGATGATGAATTGATTGGTTTCATTCGTTTTGGAAATGACTTTACCGATAACTTTTATCAAATTGAAAAACCCTTAAAGAAAACACAATTTGGAGATAACACCCAAATTGGAGTTTGGCCAGAAGCAAATGATTTGGATCTTTCTTTAGAACTTATCACTAGAATGAAAATTAAAGCAATGAGCCATGTTTATTCACCTGGAGAAATTTATTACCCTGATGACGATAGTACTATTCCAGATGGTGATGGGGATTCTAATTTGCGTTTAGGTATTCGAGGAAATCCAAATTTTGGAATGGTACGAACCTTAATGTTGGGAGTAAAAAATCAAACTAATAAACTAAGTACTTCAGTTCATCCATTAAATCCAAGACGACTTAAAGGTGAAGTTTGGTATAACGAACTTCGATTGGCCGGAATGGATAATAAAGGGGGTATGGCGGCTGTTGCAAATATAGATGCTAATTTTGCTGATTTTGCCAATGTTTCTGCAACTGGAAAAATGAGCACTATTGGCTTTGGAACTTTAGAGCAAGGGCCTAATGAAAGAAGTAGGGAGGATGTTTTACAATATAACATTGTAACCAATATGAGTCTCGGTAAATTACTGCCAAAAAAATGGGGTATAAATCTGCCGTTTAATTACGGTATTGGTGAAGAGTTTATTACTCCTAAATACGATCCTTTTAATCAAGATATCGAGTTAAAACAATTGATAAATGAAACTGCCGATGCTGCTGAAAAGAGAAATTTAAAAAACAGAGCAATGGATTACACCAAAAGAAAAAGTATCAACTTTATAGGTGTTAAAAAAGCAAAAGGAGAAAAAGCAGTACCCCATTTCTATGACCCAGAAAATGTGACGCTATCTTATTCCTATAACGAAGTTGATCGTCATAGTTATGAATTAGAAAATTATATCGACCAAAAAGTTAGCACAACAGCCGATTACACCTTTGCTTTCCAACCAAAACCTGTAGAACCTTTTAAATCAGTTAATGTATTTAAAAAGAGCAGTTATTGGAAGCTTTTGAGCGATTTTAATTTTAATTATAAACCAACTAATGTTTCATTTAGTTCCAATATTACAAGACAATTTAATCGCCAGCAATTTAGATTAGTAGATGTTGAAGGAATAGGTTTAGATGCTTTGTACCAGAGAAATTTCTTGTTCAATTACCAATATGGGTTTAATTATAATCTAACAAAAGCTTTAAAAATTAATTTTAATGCAACGTCTAACAACGTTGTAAGAAATTACATGAAAGACAACAATGAGCCCGATAATTCGTATACTATTTGGTCCGATTATTGGAATATTGGTTTGCCGAATTTACACAACCAACAACTAACGGTTAATTACGAATTGCCGGTTAGTAAAATCCCGTTTTTGAATTTTGTGAAATCCACTTATACGTATTCCGGAACTTACAGCTGGCAACGTTCTTCTTTAGCTATGTCATCTGTTTTGGATTCCGATACAGGAGTAACCTACAATTTAGGAAATACTATTCAAAATTCGGGATCTCATAAATTAAATACTGCACTAAGCATGGATTCATTTTATAAATATTTAGGGTTATCTAAACAAAAAAAACCAACAAATGCAGCTCCCTCAGGTATTCCAAAACCAGGTGAAAAAGTGACGAATGTAAAAGCTACTCCAGCTAAAAATTCCAATTTGTTTTTAGATGGTTTAATAGGAGTCGTTACTAGTATTAAGAATATTCAAATTAACTACTCTGAAAATCAAGGAACTGCTTTACCAGGATTCTTGCCAGGTATAGGATTCTTTGGTTCGTCTAAACCTTCTTTAGGATTTGCATTTGGTGGTCAAGACGAAGTTCGATTTGAATCAGCAAAAAATGGTTGGTTAACCAATTATCCTAATTTCAATCAAAATTATACCCATGTATTAACTCGATCTTTAGATTTTACTGCTAATATGGATTTGTTTCCAGATTTAAAAATTGACTTTACTGCAAACAGATCTTTTGCTAACAATTACTCCGAGCAATACGATGTAACAGATGGTGTATATAATTCTAGATCTCCTTACAACACGGGTAATTTTGCAATATCTACTGTGATGCTAAAATCTTCGTTTAAACAGAGTGACGAATTTTTCTCTTTACCATTTGAAGAATTTAGAAATAACAGAATTATTATTGCTAATAGATTGGCCACAGATTATTATGGAACTACTAACTTTCCTGTCAATGCAGATGGTTTCCCTACTGGATTTGGAAAAAATAGTCCAGAGGTATTGTTGCCTTCTTTCTTAGCAGCCTACACCGGTTTTGATATTCCCGCATTAAAAGTAGTTGGAATAAGTTTGGCACAAAGCCCCGAAGATAGAGCAGGTACAATTTCGTTAAATGCATTTAAAAATATTCCTATACCAAACTGGAATATTAAATACAATGGATTAATGCGATATAATTTCTTTAAAGAAAAGTTCAAACGCTTTTCAATTCAACATGCTTATAAGGCTTCTTATACCGTTAACTCCTTCCGTTCTAATTTAGATTATAACCAACATGCTAACGAATTAAATCCGCTAAATGGCAATTTCTATAGCCAGACTATTATTGGAAACGTTAACTTGGTAGAACAATTTAATCCATTAATTAGGGTAGATTTTGAAACTAAAAGTTCCTTTAAAATTCTTGCTGAATTGAAAAAAGATAGAGCATTATCTTTAAGTTTTGATAATAATTTACTGACTGAAGTAAAAGGAATTGAATATGTTATTGGTACAGGATATCGGTTTAAAGATGTAATTTTTTCTAGTAAATTAGCTGATACCCCATCCGGAGTAATTAAAAGCGATATCAATTTGAAAATAGATTTTTCATACCGAAATAATAAAACCATCGTTCGTTATTTAGATTATAACAACAATCAACTAGGAGGTGGGCAGAATATTTGGACTTTAAAGTTAACGGCGGATTATTCTTTTAGCAAAAATTTAACTGCAATTCTATATTACGATCATTCGTTCTCTAAAGCAGTAATTTCTACTTCGTTTCCTATGACCAACATTAGAGGTGGTTTTACTTTGCGATATAACTTTGGCAATTAATAAAAATTGAGGTAGAATCCTTTTCAATATTTAATAATAAACAATACATTTGAACACAATATAAAAAATAGAAATATAATGAATATACCAACTAATTTAAAATATACTAAAGACCACGAATGGATTTCTATGAATGGTTCTATTGCAACAATTGGAATTACAGATTTTGCACAAAGTGAACTAGGTGATATAGTTTATGTGGAGGTTGAAAGTTTAGATCAAACATTAGATAAAGATGAAGTTTTTGGTACAGTTGAAGCCGTGAAAACAGTATCTGATTTATTCTTACCTATGTCAGGAGAAATCATTGAATTTAATGAAGATTTAGAACGTAATCCCGAAACTGTAAATACAGATCCTTATGGCAAAGGATGGATGGTGAAAATAAAAGTTTCAGATAATTCCCAATGGGAGGAGTTATTGGATAGTGATGCTTATGGGAAGCTGATAGGTGCATAATAATAAATTATATCTTTGGTTTGCACTCCTCTGGACTTCAATAGTTACGGTGTTGAGTTTGATAACCATAGGTGATGTTGGAAGCTCTATACCTATTTCCAATAAAGATAAATATGTACATTTTATTTTTTATTTTATTTTTGTTATTGTTTGGACTTTAGTTATAAAGCACTCAAATTCAAAAAAAATGCATTGGATTGTCTTGTTTTCGTCAATATCTTTCGGAATTTTAATGGAGATTTGTCAAGGAGTATTTACCACGTCTAGGAAACCAGATGTAATGGATGTAGTTGCAAATAGCTTAGGAGCAATTTTCGGATTGATTTTTTTTAAAATTATTTTAAATAAATATAAAACCACTCCTTGAGTGGTTTTTGTATAACTTCCAAAATATGAAAATGCAACAATATTTAGATTCTACCTATCTTAAAACTCCAAATCAAGCAGGTCTTTCAAATATAGAAAATACTAAAATAGTAGAAGGGTTTATTCAGGAAGCTATCGAAGAAAGGTTTAAGCTAATTATGATTCGTCCAGACATGGTTACATTGGCAGAAAAAATGATCCAATATGCCAATTCTAAACTAACCATTGGAACTGTGATTGGTTTTCCAGAAGGCACTTATTCTTTAGAAGAAAAATTAGCAGAAGCCCAAAAAGCTATTGAAGATGGCGCAGATGATTTAGATTTTGTTTGTAATTACGAAGCTTTTAAAAGAGGAGAAATACAATTGGTTAAAAAAGAAATACTGGAAGGAACTAAGTTGGGATTATCACATAATAAAATTGTAAAATGGATTATTGAAGTTGCTGCTTTAAATGGAGAACAAATAATTCAACTTTCGGCGTTAATAAAAAATGTAGTTATGGCAAATTTTAAAGAAGTTTGTTATCCTTCCGTTTTTGTGAAATCATCCACGGGTTTTTATAAATCAGAAGGAGGACTTCCAAATGGAGCAACTATTCCAACTATACTAATGATGCTTGAAAATGCATCACCACTTTCAATTAAAGCAGCAGGTGGGGTTCGTACTTATGAAGAAGCAGTTGAAATGATTCGTTTGGGAGTTAAAAGAATTGGCACCTCTTCAGCTAAAGCAATTGTAAAGGGCCAAATTGCAAATGAAAGTTATTAATTGATAGTACTACTATGTTAAAGAAATTTTTTACAGCATTTTTATTTTTTGCTATGGTTGTTGCCTTCGCTCAAAAAAATAGTGAGCAAATGCCAATTTTTTCTTCTTGTGAAAAATTGCAAGACAAACAATTAGAAGCTTGTTTTTACCAGCAAGTAAAAACTTATATTTATACTAATTTTCAAGTTCCACAAAAGTTAAAAGATTCCAACTATAAAGGAACCATTATTGTGCTTTTTGAAGTAGAAAGTAATGGTGCTTTTAAAGTACTTTATATTGATGCCAATGATACCGAATTAAAAATTGAGAGTCAACGCGTTTTTGAAAAAATGCCTAAAGTCGTTCCCGCTACTTTTAATGGATCTCCTACTACTACCAAATACACCATTAAAATTTCTGTTCCTTTGCAAAACTACGTATCACCTAATGTAGACAATTACTTACAAGAGGATGCCGCTTCCATAATTAAATCGAATCGAAATAAAGAACTAACCGAATTGGATAGTATTACCTATCAAAAATTTAATAATCCTCAATTTGAAAGTCATTTAAACATTCCTTTTTCTCACAGTTATTATGCGCAATTTGATGGGTCAATGAACCAAATTGGCAGTAATAATCACACTGCCTCCAAGCCTTTTACGTATGCCGAAGTTTCTAAATATTATAATTTGTCTGCTGAAAATGAGAAGTTAATGAAGAACAAAACTACTTGGTGTGGAAAGAAAATTTGGAATGAAAATACTGTTGCAATTCAAGCTAAAGATTATTGGTTTACAATGAATCCGATTTTTGATTTACAAATGGGAAAAAGTAATCCAAAAACAGCAAAATATACCTTTGTTAACACTCGTGGAATTCAAATTCGTGGTGGTTTGGGTAGTCAGTTAAATTTCACGACTACTATTTATGAAAGCCAAGGAAGATTTGCCGATTATTATAATAATTTTGCCGAATCTTTGCATCCAATAGGAACAGTTCCTGTCGATTATCCTGCCGTGGGTGATCCTGCAATAATCCCAGGAATTGGTATTGCTAAAAGATTTAAAAAAGACGCCTTCGATTTTCCTTCTGCGGAAGCAAACTTAACCTATTCTCCAAGCAATTTTTTCGATTTGCAAATGGGTTATGGAAGAAATTTCATAGGGGATGGCTACAGATCTTTACTTTTAGGAGATGGAACCACGCCTTATCCTTATGTAAAATTAAACACTACTTTCTGGAAAGTAAAATATACCAATACCTATATGTGGTTAAAAGATGTTCGAAAAGATGCAATGGTAGATAAAACATATGCGACTAAATTTATGGCTAACCATTATTTAAGTTGGAATATTAACAAACGATTTAATTTAGGATTCTTTGAATCGGTGGTGTGGGCAAACCAAAATAATAGAGGCTTTGATATGAGTTTTGTGAATCCAATAATCTTTTATCGTTCGGTAGAATTTGCAGCTTCATCTAAAAGTGGAAATGCACTTCTAGGATTAACTTATAAATACAAATGGAACAACCAATTTAATTTTTACGGTCAATTTTTAATTGATGAATTCTCTTTTAGCGAAGTTAAAGCACAAAACAATAGTTGGAAAAATAAATTTGCATACCAACTTGGTGTTAAATATTTCAACGCCCTGAATATTCCAAATTTATTACTACAATTAGAGTATAACCACATTCGTCCTTATGTCTATTCTCACAGCGATGTCATGACTAATTATGGGAATTACAATCAGAGTATGGGTCACCAATGGGGAGGAAATGCTAAAGAATTAGTTGCTATTGCAAGGTACCATAAAGGCAGGTATTTTGCAGATGCTAAAGTAACTATGGGTGTACGAGGATTAGATTTTAATTCGGCAACAGATTCTAATAATTATGGCGGAAATATTTACATAAGCTATTATGATAATCGCCCTAATGACATAGGGGTTGTAATTGGACAAGGAAACAAAACTTCTATTTTTATTGCCGATCTACAAGCGGGATATTTAATAAATCCTGCAACTAACATGAAGTTGTTTGGTAGTCTTATTTATAGAAATATGAATCCTACAGTTGAAACTGAATTGGTAAAAAAAGAAACTTCTACTTGGGTTTCTTTGGGCTTGCGTTGTGATATTTTTAATTGGTATTTTGATTATTAATTTTTCAAAATAGGCGCTTTTTTTTTCTTAAAATTGTAATTCCATATACTAAAGCTAAAAGTAATAAAAGCCAAAGTTTAGCATTTATAGTTGCCGCTGGAGGATCGCCTCCTTCAAGTCCTGTGCTGCCATTATTATCTTCATCTCCCGGTCCTGAACCAATTTGGGCAAATAAAATAAAATCAGAAATCAAAAAATAGAATACTAACAGTGTTTTAATAATTCTTTTCATGACTTATTTAACATTTTTTTTAGTTATAATTTCTCCGTTTTGGGTTGTTATTTGAAATAATAATACCTCATTAGCAACATCTAGTTTAATAGAGTATTTAGTATCATTTATGTCCGATTTTTGGTATAATAATCTTCCTCTAATATCAAATATTTTTATAGAATGCATGATTATTTCACCTGAGTTTATAAACGCGGCTTGGTCCTTGTTATAAATTATTATTTGATTAGCATTAACAGATGGATTTGTGTTGTTAAGCTGATTTTGATAAATAATATCAAAACGATCTGTAAAAGTTCCTATTGCGGTGCTAAAGGAGTATTCACCTAGGGTTAAATTTTGAATACTATTAGCATAATTATCTCTCAATAAAACATCCTGTGAACCATCAAAAATCCCTTCTTTTTGTAGTAATGAAAAAGTATAAGTATCTGCTACATTTGTTTTAAATAGTATCGGAATAACATCATTAACCATAAAACTAGGTCGAGCATTGATAACTAATTCTTGTGGGCCTGCTTTTGTATAAAAAGCAATAGAAGAATCATTAGAATATAATCCATCCAAGCCGGTATCATAATCATACGTTGCATTAGGTATATAAGCAATCAAATTTTGCCCTGCACTGTTATTGGTAGAATTTAACATTTTTATCCAATAACGATCCATTTGTGTATTTGAAGATTTAAAGAATTGATCCACATTTTCACTAGACCGCATGGAGTTAGTGAAATTTAAATTTGTTTGTCCCGCTTTAGCTTTTACCATAAATCCTTGGCCAATTGATATTAAATTTGTATTTGTGTAAGTTGCATTGTTATTTAAAGTACACCCTATCATGGTACAAGTAGAATAAGAAACTAAATTATTATTTTCATTAAATTTTCTCCAAAACCACAATGTCCCCTCAATAGTACTACTGTTGTCGCTAATAAAATTATTCATTAATAAAGCAGATGGGTATGGATTGCCAGTAGCATTAATAGCGGTGTTACTTCCAGTATTTTCCATTGTAAACGAAACATTCCCATTTCTTGGAACTCCTGTAAAAGTACCAGTCCATTTTAGTGGCGCAGGAGATAAATTAGAGTTATAAGAAAGCCAATTATTTGGGCTTCTAATTAAATAACTTTTTGCAGTATCAAATGAGGTAGTAATTGGATTAACCGAATTATATTGATTTGTTATAGTATTATATGTGTAAAAACGAATGTTAGTTGGACTAATATTTGAAGTTAAAGGCGAAAAATCAAATAATTTTTGGATACTAATAACTGGGGAAGACCATAAATTATAATCTAATCTATACATAGGAGAAGACATTCGTTTTACGGAAATATCTCCAATGTTACTTACATTAGTTTGTTGAAGCAAATTAGAATTATTGTTTAAAGTAAAACTACTTCCAGCTTCCACAGTTAGCTTGCCATTTAGGGTAACATCGTATCCAGAAGGAATTGAAACGATAGCAGAATTAGATACCGTCAAAGTACAAGCGAATATATCGACAGCTTCCGAATAGTTTCCAGTCATGAAGGCGGTGGTGGTAATTATTGGCACGCCGTTACTCCAAGCATTTCCATTCCATGTTGTAGCACTAATAGTAATAGTAACGTAATTAGAGTTTACAACTGTACAAGATCCATTTTGTACTAGCGCTCTAAAATAGGTAGTTGTTGTTAAATTACCAATATTAGAACCTGTTAAAGTTGTCGCGGTATTTGTTATATCAACCGGACTTGTGAATGCGGTATCAGAAGATTTTTGCCATTTCAGTACATTGCCTATATTTCCAGATAAAGTAAGATCTGAAGGAGCACTTCCAGAACATATTGCTTGGTTGGAGGATAAGGTTCCTGCAGTTGTAGGTATTGGACTAACTAAGGTTACAGTACTTTCAGCTGATTTAGAACAAGTTACATCGATCGTACTTCTCACTTTTAAAGTATAAATTCCTGTGGCTAATCCTGAGAAAGTAGCACTTGCTTGGTATGTTGTTCCATTATTTACACTATATTCAACACCCGATTGTGTGGTAAATACTATCGTTCCTGTTGGGACCGTACAAGTTGGTTGAGTTGTACTTGCAGCCGTTGGTGTGCTTGGTGAATTTATGGTTACATTCACTGAAGCTCCTACTGAACTATAGCAATTATTTACGCTATCATAATAAAATGAATAATAAATTCCTGCATCAGTAGTTTCTGGTGTCGTATATGCAGTTCCAGTATGTGTATTATTAGTAAACCATACTAACGTTGCCGCCGATGGAGTACTACTTGTCACCAAAGAATTCAAATTTACTGAAGTACTTGGGCAAACATTTACTAAAGTAGTACCGCTTAATACAGGGGCAGAAGTGCCCGATCCACAAACTTTTCCTAAAGTATATATTTCATAAGTATTAGGAACTATAGCTGCAATAGTTGTAATTGATCCAGAAGTTAAATTACTAGGATCACCTAAAATAGAAATGGAATCAACGTTTGCAGGAATTGCAACCCATTGCGATCCGTTCCATCCTAAAATTCCTAACGAACTTAGGGAAGTAACAGCGCTTGTTGCATCCCAAGTTAGTGTTATCTTGGCAGATGTGGCTCCGTTTATATCCCAGTATTCTACATTATTTACACTTAAAACACCAGCTCCCATTAATCCGGTATTAAATGGACCACTCGCTGGCAACACCGGTTCGTTACCCCCCCTTAATCTTGTAGTAATTGCAATGGAAGCACTAACACCATAATAGGCAGCATTTGCAGGATTTATTAAAGTAGCTGAAGATATTGCTGCGGGTCTATATTTAGAATTATCCCCAATTGGGAAAGTAAAAGCAGATGTTCTGTAAGTTTTTACATAGCCATCTACAAAGGCGGAGTTAGATGCGCCCGTCCAACTTGCAGTTCCTACAAAACTCAAAAATCCTTGCGTAGCGGTTCTGTCGGTGCCTACAAGACCTGGTTGAATTCCGGAACCTCCATTTAAAAAATTATGTTGTATATTTACAATAGCCATTTCGCTCGAATTGAAGAGGTAGGTGTTTCCAAAACTTGAGGATTGAGAATAGATTTTTCCGCTAATGGCAACTAACGCTATTAAAAGAATCTCAACACTTCTTTTAGGGGATATTTGTATCATTTTATCATTTTTTTTGAGTTTTAGTGAAATCAACCCTAACAATAGAAATTATCAAGTACAAAAGTAGGTTAGTACTTAATGACCAAGTATATTAAAATATGCGTATAAATTGTAAAATTGACATTATTTAAAATAAGAAATATTTAATGTTTACGAATTTTAATGCTCTTTCCTATTAATTTTAAGAGGAATTACTGTCATATATCAATAAAAATTGAAATTGACTAAACCACATTTTTTTGTATTGAATAGGTTTTTTAGAATTTATAAATTAAAAAATCACTATTTGTGAATTGTTTTTTGTCAAATCCTTTTTGATAAACTACTTTTGCATTAGTTTTAATAGTAAAACACTTTTGAAAACAATTCAATCTCCTTTTTTGCATTTAAAAATCTACCACGATTTTAAACAAATTACTAAAGCAGGATTAGCAATAAGTGTTGTTTTTTCTTCTATTGCAGGGTATTTATTAGGTTTTGATGCTACTTACCCATTTAGTTGGATGACCTTGTTGGCCCTTACAATAGGAGGATATTGTATGGTTGGAGCTTCTAATGCTTTTAATCAAGTAATAGAGAAAGATTTAGATTCCTTAATGGATAGAACTAAAAATCGTCCAGTTCCTTCTGGCAGGATGTCTGCTAATAGCGCATTATTTATTGCTAGTTTTTTAACAATAATTGGTTTGATTTTGTTATATAATATTAATCCAAAAACTGCAATGTTTGGAGCAATATCTATTTTTTTATACACCAGTATTTACACTCCGTTAAAAACGATTACCCCTCTTTCGGTATTTGTTGGAGCATTTCCCGGAGCTATTCCATTCATGCTAGGCTGGGTTGCTGCTACAAATCATTTTGGTATAGAAGCGGGAACTTTGTTTTTAATTCAATTCTTTTGGCAGTTTCCGCACTTTTGGGCTATAGGTTGGTTTTTGTTTGAAGATTATGAAAAAGCTGGATTTTTCATGCTTCCAACAGGTAAGAAAGACACTAAAACGGCTACTCAAATAATTCTTTATACGCTTTGGTTGATTGTAACCTCCTTAATACCGTATTTTGGATATACCGGAAAATTACAAATTAGCCTTCCTTCTGCGATTTTAGTTTTTCTTATAGGAATATGGATGTTGCTTTATGCAGTAAAACTATACCACGCTAGAACTCCCAAAGCAGCCCGAGCTTTGATGTTAGTAAGCGTTTCTTACATTACATTACTACAAATAATATATATAACAGATAAATTTTTAAGATAGTTATGATGACAAACGAAGAATATAAATCGCGTACGGCAAGATCTTACAAGCTCTTGTTAATTTTTGCTATGATAAGCATGACCATGATGTTCGCTGGCTTAACCAGTGCCTTGGTGGTTAGCAAGTCAAGACCCGATTGGATGAAAGATTTCCAATTACCCTCTTCTTTTTACTTTAGTTTAGTGGTAATAATCTTATGTAGTATTACAATGCATTTGGCTAAAAAGGCGATACAAAAAGACAACCGAAAAGCCACTTCCTATTTATTAGGTACTACTTTAGCGTTAGGACTGGCCTTTGTATATTTTCAGTTTCAAGGGTTTTCTCAATTATTCCAAAATCACTTGTATCCAGTTGGAGGCGCAGGTTCTATAACTATTTCCTTCTTGTACGTTTTAGTTTATGTGCACCTTGCGCATTTATCTGGAGGGATAATTTCACTATTAATTATAATTTATAATCATTTTAAACAAAAGTACAATTCATCCCAATTTCTTGGTATTGAGCTAGGTGCAATGTATTGGCACTTTCTTGATTTCTTATGGATTTATTTATTTTTGTTTTTATATTTCTTTAAATAAGAAAAATATGTAAATTTGGGGACTTTTTAACAACAACTTTTTATGGGATCGAAAGGTACTACTACTAATACTGAAGGCAAAACTTGGGATGGAGGAAATGAGCCATTAAAAGCAAGTTACGGAAAATTAATGATGTGGTTTTTCATCGTTTCTGATGCATTAACTTTTTCGGGATTTTTAGCTGCCTACGGTTTTTCAAGATTTAAATTTATTGAAACTTGGCCATTAGCCGATGAGGTGTTTACCCACTTTCCTTTTGCACACGGTGTTTCTATGCCAATGTATTATGTGGCATTGATGACTTTTATATTAATTGGATCTTCTGTAACCATGGTTTTAGCTGTTGATGCTGGTCACCACATGAAACAAGGCAAAGTGGCATTTTATATGTTTTTAACTATTATTGGGGGCTTAATATTCGTTGGATCTCAAGCATGGGAATGGAAAAACTTTATCCATGGTGAATATGGCGCTATTGAAACTAAAGGAGGAAGTATCCTGCAATTTGTTGATGCAAAAGGGAAGCACATCACTTTAGAAGAAGTTGCCGATACTAGTGTTACTAACGAAAGAAAGCAACTTACTCGTAGTAGAGCAAAATGGTTTATGGAAGAAAGTGCCCTTCCAGAATACTCTGTAGCACAAGTTCAAGCAGGCTTTAAGAATCACCCCGATTATTTAATAAGAACAGAAGTTATTTTTGATAAAGAAACTTCTAAAACTGCAGTAGGTGCTAATCCAACATTAAATGATTTTAAATTTCATTCTAAAAAGAAAACTATTCTTACGAGAGCAGAATCTGAAAAAAGATTAGCAGACGCTCGTTTGGTTGTGCAAGGTGCTAACTTACAACATAATGAATATGGAAGTAAGTTATTTGCTGACTTCTTCTTCTTTATAACAGGATTTCACGGGTTTCACGTATTCTCTGGAGTTTTAATCAACATTATAATTTTCTTAAACGTATTGATAGGAACTTATGAAAAAAGAAGATCTTATGAAATGATTGAAAAAGTTGGACTTTACTGGCACTTTGTTGATTTAGTTTGGGTATTTGTATTTACATTCTTTTACTTAGTTTAATATTTTAGAAATTATATATTATGTCACACGAACACGTTTCTAATACCAAAAGAATTTGGTTGGTTTTCGGAATATTATCAATTGTAACAACTGTTGAGGTATTTCTTGGAATTATTAAACCAGAATCCTTACACATGACTGATTTTTTAGGCATGAACTTACTTAATTGGATATTTATTATCTTAACAATTTTTAAAGCATATTACATAGTTTGGGCATTCATGCACATGGAAGGAGAAACTCCTGCCTTAAGAAGAGCTGTTGTTTGGACCGTAATTTTCTTAATTTTATATTTAACATTTATTCTGTTAACTGAAGGACATTACATCTATGGGGTTTTTAAAAATGCCACAATTAAATGGAATTTTTAACAATATATTAATTCAATAAAAAGGTACGCAATGCGTACCTTTTTTTTATTTTTGTACTAACCAAAATTATAATTCTAATGAAAAAGAATTTAGTCCTCTTTGTTTTGTTTATCCTTCCTATTGTTGCCTATCTTTTTTTTGCTTCTGGAATCAATAGTTTTGCCAAACTTCCAATTATAACTAAAAGTATTCCCGAAATAAGTTCTTGGAAAACATTTAATAGTAAACCGGTTGCACTAACTGGCAAAATATCCATTCTTGGTTTTATGGGACAAGATGTGTTGCAACATAAAGGAAATATTTTTAATTTATACGAAAAAACATTTGATAGAAATAAAAATTTTAAGGATTTTCAAATGGTTATGATTGTACCTGACGGAACCCAAGACCAAGTGAAAGAATTACAAAAGGTTCTTGTTACCTTGGGCACACAAGCAGGATGGAATTTTGTCTTTGCAACACCAGAAGAAATAAATGGTTTCTATAACAAACTTAATTTAGTAGGAAAATTAGATCCTACTTTGGCAACCCCCTATGTTTATATCATCGATAAAAAAAGAAATCTTCGCGGTAGAAAAGGCCATGATAAAAAAGGTAAACCCGAATATAAAGAAGGGTATAACACTAAATTTGTTTCGGAACTTTATAATGAAATGACTGACGATGTTAAAATCATCCTTGCTGAATACCGTTTGGCATTGAAGAAAAATCATAATGCAACTAAAGAAATTCTCACTGATGAAAAATAAATCCTATATAGGAATTTCGTTTATAATTCTAATTTTCGGAATTATAGTTATTCCCAAAATAATAGATAGAATAAAAAACGGCTCGGTGGTTCAAAACGACAGAATGAGCCTTTCCAACGAAATGGTGAAAACAGATGCATTAGTAAAAATTGGACCTGCACCAAAATTTGAATTGATCGATCAAAATAATATCAAAATTTCCAATAAAGAGTATGCAGGCAAAGTATATGTAATGGAATTTTTCTTTTCTACCTGCCCGTCAATTTGCCCAATTATGAATAAGAATATGGTAGAGGTGGAGAAAGCATTTGCTAATGAGAAAAACTTTGGAATTGCATCAGTAACCATTAATCCAGATAATGATACGCCCGAAGTTTTAAAAGAACATGCAAAAAAACTGGGCATAACTGCTCAAAATTGGCATTTTCTTACTGGAAATAAAAATTATATTTTTAATTTAGCCAACAAAGGTTTTAATCTTTATGTTGGAGAAAACAATAAAGCATTAGGTAATTTTGAACATTCTGGACTTTTTGCTCTTATCGATAAAAATGGGAATATCCGTTGTAGAAAAGACAAACAAGGAAACCCAATTTTATATTACGACGGATTAGAAAAAACTGGTGTGGAAGCAATTAAAGAAGATATTAATTTACTATTAAAAGAATAATCATGGAAAATACAGCTATTGAAAATAAATTTAAAACACCAATTATTATTGTTTCTATAGTAATTCCAATTGCGGTGGTGTTGCTTTTTAGCATCCGATTAAAAGATTTCGGAATAAGTGTTGAACCACTTTCGTTCTTACCACCAATTTATGCTGCAATAAACGGATTAACAGCGCTATTATTAATTTCTGGAGTACTAGCAATTAAAAAAGGCAACCGTGCGACACACCAAAAACTAATGACTTCGGCAATTGCTTGTTCGGTTGTGTTTTTGGTTATGTATGTTGCTTACCACATGACGGCTGAATCTACAAGCTTTGGTGGTGAAGGAATAATAAAATATATATATTTTTTCTTATTGATTACCCATATTATTTTATCGGTTACCATTATACCATTAGTATTATTTACTTATGTTCGTGCCTTGTCCGGACAATTCGATAGACATAAAAAATTAGCAAAAATTACATTTCCACTTTGGCTTTATGTTGCAGTAACAGGTGTAATTGTTTACCTTATGATTGCACCTTATTATGTTTAAAATATTTTTAGAAAAAATAAAAAAGAACATAGAAAATATACGATTCTCCATTAAAAGCAAAGTTGTTTATATTCTATTCTCTGTATTCTATTCTATCAATACACAAGCCCAATGCGCTATGTGCCGCGCTTCTCTTGAAAGTGAAGGCAATACCGCTAAAGCCGAAGCAGTAAACGATGGAATTGTGTATCTTATGGTAATACCTTATGTTTTGGTTGGAGTAGTTGGAATAGTAGTTTATAGAATGTATTCCAAAAGAAAGCAATAGTATTTTTTTTAAAAACGATATCCAATATTGATATCACCTCTAAAAAAACCACCAGGTGCTACATTAGAATTTCCTAAAGTTCTTCCACCACCAGCTAATAATTCAAATACAAATCCAGTATGGTTGACCCATTTTTTCCCTAAGGAAATTCCAACTGCAGCTGCATTATAGTCACTGTATTCTGAGAAATAAGTTGGTTTGTTTTTACCACTTGCATACTTTGCAAATCCTTCAACAAAAAAACCTTTTGCACCATATTCTTGAGTTTCTTGGAAGTAAAAACGAGCAAATGGGGTTAAAGAAAAATTTTCGTTATAGTTTTTATCCCCTTGTAAATTCATTTGTATTGAACTTCCAAAAGTAAAGTCTTTAGAATATATATATTCGTAGGTTCCTTCAAATATTGGTCCAGCTAACATTTTAATAGCGCCGAATTTTACTTCGTGTTTTTTACTATCAAAATCCTTTTTCTTTTTTTCTTGACTATGGCTAACAAATGCAGAAAGTAGTGTTATTGCAAAAAGTAATTTTCTCATAATTTTTTTTATTTCGTTAACCAAATATAATTCATTGATTATAGAAATGGTAAATTTTAACACTTTGTAGAGAAAAACTCACAAAAAAATATTTAAAGTTTTTCGCTTAATGCATCCCAACCTCTTGCTTTCAATGGAATTTTGGTGTCTGCTCGAGTAATTAAATGTATCCCTTCACTCTCTTGTGTCATGTGCCCAATAATTGTGAAATTAGGATTTCCTTTTATTTTTTCAAAATCGGCCATGCCAATAGTAAACAATAATTCATAATCTTCACCACCATTTATTGCCATTGTAGTGCTATCTACATTAAATTCCTCACACACATTTATTAATTGCGGGTCTAAAGGCAATTTGTCTTCGTATAGATTACAGCCCACTTTTGATTGCTTGCAAATATGAATAATTTCTGACGATAAACCATCCGAAATATCAATCATTGAAGTTGGTTTTATTTCTAAAGCATGTAATAAAGTACGTATATCTTTTCGGGCCTCAGGCTTTAATTGGCGCTCAATTAAATAGGTATAAGCATCTAAATCGGGTTGCGAATTAGGGTTCACTTGAAACACTTCTTTTTCCCGCTCCAATACTTTCAGTCCCATGTAAGCAGCCCCAATATCACCAGTAACTACCAACAAATCTGTTTGTTGTGCGCCACTTCTAAATACAATTTCCTCTACTTCGGCTTCACCAATAGCAGTAATTGAAATAATCAATCCTTTTTGAGAAGAAGTCGTGTCGCCACCAATAACATCTACTTTATATTCATTTGCAGCATAAGTAATCCCCTCAAATAATTCGTCTAAAGCCTCCAATGGGAACCGATTAGAAACAGCAACCGAAACCGTAATATGAGTTGCTTTCGCATTCATAGCACAGATATCCGACACATTAACCACCACCGCCTTGTAACCCAAGTGCTTTAAGGGCATGTAAGATAAATCAAAATGTACGCCTTCAATTAATATATCGGTTGAAACTACTACTTTTTTTGATCCAAAATCTAAAACAGCAGCATCATCTCCAATTCCTTTTATAGTGGAAGGTTGTTGAATGGTAAAATTTTTGGTCAAATGTTCAATCAAACCAAATTCGCCCAATTGAGAAAGCGAAGTACGTTGCGGATTTTTTTCTTCTATCATTGGGTAAAGGTACGAAGGATTTTCTGTTGCCACAAAGCCTCTAAAATTACTTTTGCCGCCTCTATTATTTTAGAAATATAACCTCTGTAGTTCTATGTGTCTCTTTGTGTGATAAGTAATAAGTTCTTTTCCAGAAAACACTAAAAAGAACGAATTTTCACAAAGAGCAAAAATTTAACAAAATGAAATTACTTCAATAAACATAAAGTTTTTATTGTAATTGTAGGTCAGATGGTTTTGCAACAACATTAAAAAAATAAGAAAAATCTTACAATTAATTCTTGTTAATTGATATATTTACAAGCTTAATTAATTCTGTATGACACTATTATCTGTATTAGCCTCAGTTGCTGGAGTGTCCATGGGCCTCTCTAGTATTCCACAAATTTATAGGATTTACCTCCGAAAAAGTGCCGCCGATATTTCAAAAGTAACCCATTTAATAATTGTACTTGGCGCATTTATTTGGATGCTCTATGGCTTTGAGATTAAAAGTATGCCAATAATAATTTCTAATTTTATTGGAATCCTTACTAATGCATTAATTCTGTTAGCCTGTTATTTTTACAGAGAAACTAACCGTTATTAATTGGATTTAATATATTGGCGTTTATTAAAATGATATTATTTAATTTTACCATAAAATGGTTTTTTAAAACTTCAGGTTTAATAATTTTTACGTTATCCAACCACATACTTATCCATCCAATTAGTTCGATGTTTATTTCTGTTTCAAAATGCATTTGAATAGTTCCATCCTGCAATCTTTGAAAGCGTTGACTTTTATGCCAAAATCTATTCATAATATGTTCGCCTGGGTTGGGTGGAAATTGTAAAACAATTTCAAAAACCCCATCCACAATTGGAGGATGGTACCCAAAAGCAGGCGGAATTATTTCTTTATTATTTAGTTTATCTGCTGTTTTGCTGTGGTAATTAATGGCGTCTATCATGTCTAATTCTAGTGTATGAATTTTTTCTTGTTTAACAGAATAAAAACTTAAACTATAATTACCTCTATGGTACCAAATCTTCAACGGAATTAACTCTTCATTAAGTTTTGGAATATTAGTGTTTTGAACTACCGAATCAGAATATTTTACAACACCAATAGAACAATTGTTAGAAAAATAATAAAGCATCTTAAATAGTACTTTTTTATGCTTGTCATTCATAATTAACTCTCCAAAACTAGTCGCTTCAAAATAGTCGTTTTTAAGTTTCAAATTAGAAATAATTTGAGATTTTATTGGCGCTTTAGCTTGAATAAAGTCGACTATTTTTTTGTTAATTTCCTTTTCTTCAGGTGAAAAACCATAATTAGATTGAAAAATATAGTTGTTATTAATATATTTCAACCAATCACTTTGGGAGATTTTTAAATCTTTAGAATTGGTAGTTATGAAAAAAGTTTTTTTGTTTTTTTCTTCAATTTCAATTTCTATAGTTTCCTCTTCAGAATTTAAAGAATGCTCTAACTTCCCCAAATACCTGTAAACGCTTCTCTTTGAAATTAGGATATCCAAAGTTTTTAATTTCAGAAATAAGTCCTCTACTGTATAAGGCTTTTCTTTCAATAAAAAATAAACCTTTAAAGCAATTTCTTGGGGAGATTTCATTAATATTCTTTTTGCAAATTTAAGAATAATAATTTATGATTGTCACTATTTGACGTGCTTATAATATAATTTTGTTAAAATAAAATATAGAATACCGCCTCCATACCTAAAAACTACTAAATACTTTGCAGGACTTGAACTACATAAAACCTACATCTCTAAATCTTTTTTGCAAAGGAGATAACCAAGTTTTGGAGCATTTACATAAAGTTTTGGTTTCCGAATTACAATTTGTAGCCTATCGGTTTGTAAAATGCGAGTCGGAAGCGGAAGATATTGTGGCAGATTGTTTTGAAAAATTATTAAAAATGCCTAACGATAGAAGAATGCTAAAGTTTATTTCAAATAAAATAAACATAAAAGCTTTGCTTTTAATGATGGTTCGCAACCAAAGTTTGGATGTTTTAAAAATTAACAAAAATAGATCCCGAATTCTAGAAAACCTTCAAAAGGAATTCCCGAATTTAGAATTAGACGAATCTTTAACAAATACTACCCAATCTAACTTTAATTCTTTATTGGCTACCCTTAATGTAAAGGAAAAAACTGTTTTAACTTTAGTAATTGATGGATTTACAAAAGAAGAAATTGTAAATCAAATGGGGATTTCAAAAAAAACGGTTTCCAACTTACTATGTATTGCCCGAAAAAAAGTAAAAAAAAATTGGAAAAATTATATGTAATAATACAACTGTAAAGTTCCTATTTTACCAAAAAACCCAACAACTTTCATCATCGGGTTAATTTTAATGTTAATTGAAATCTATTCTATTTCAGAAATTCTCAAGGTATTTACCATTCCTTTATCTATAACGGGCATTGCTGCAAGGTTAATAAGAATATCGCCTTTTTTAACATAACCGTTTTCTTTGGCAGTTAAATTAATGTCATCAACGGTATCATCTGTGCTTACAAATTTATCATAAAAAAAAGCATTAACTCCCCAAAGTAAATTTAATTGAGTTAAGATTCTTTTATTAGAGGTATAAACTAAAATATGTGCCGCTGGTCTCCAAGCCGAAATTTGGAAAGCAGTATAACCACTATTTGTCAAAGTAGAAATTGCTTTTGCTTTAATATCGTTAGCCATAATAGCCGCGTGGTAACAAATTGATTTAGTAATAAAACGTTTAGTTCTCACTAGAGGTGGGTTTTGAGGCACCATAATTAGAGGTGAATCTTCAACAGCTTCGATAATTTGAGTCATTTTTTCAATAACTTGAACCGGATAATTTCCTACTGAAGTTTCTCCGGAAAGCATTACTGCATCTGCCCCATCCATTACCGAGTTGGCAACGTCGTTTACTTCAGCACGTGTTGGAGTTAAACTAGTAATCATAGTTTCCATCATTTGGGTAGCCACAATTACAGGAATACGAGCAGTTTTAGCTCTGTGTATTAATTTCTTTTGAATTAACGGAACTTCATGAGCTGGAATTTCAACACCAAGGTCGCCACGAGCAACCATTAAACCATCGCAAAAAGCAACAATTTTATCAATATTTTCTACAGCTTCAGGTTTTTCAATTTTTGCAATAATCGGAATTTTGTGATCGGAATGTTTTGCAATTAAATCTTGTAATTCTTCTAAATCTGCAGGTGTTCTTACAAATGAAAGCGCAATCCAGTCTACCTCTTGTTCAATTGCAAAAATGGCATCTTTAATATCTTTTTGTGTTAAAGCAGGGAGTGAAACTTTAGTATTAGGTAAATTAACTCCTTTTTTTGATTTCAAAGGTCCACCCTGAATAACTTTACAAACTACTTCTGTAATACCGTTAGTTTCCAATGCTTCAAACATTAGTTTTCCATCATCTAAAAGAATTTTTTCTCCTGGTTTTACATCTCTAGGAAACTCTTTGTAGTTCATATATACTCTTTCGGCAGTTCCAGGAACATCTTCGGCAGTTTGAAAAGTAATAATATCTCCAGGATTTACGACTACGTCCTCCTTCATTACTCCTACTCGCAGTTTTGGCCCTTGTAAGTCTCCTAAAATTGCTGTAGTATATCCATATTCTCGGTTCAATTCTCGAATAATATCGATACGTTCTTTTACATCGGCATAATCGGCATGCGAGAAATTGATACGGAACACATTTACCCCAGCATCAATCATGTCTTTAATTACTTCTTTTGAGCTACAAGCAGGACCTAGCGTGGCTACAATTTTAGTCTTTTTTCTTGTTGTCATTTATATTAAAAAATTAAATTATTTTTCGATTTTATTTTATCTTTAGCTATACTATAGGTTAGTTTAACAGCATCTATTTTGCTAATTTTTGCAATTACATTATCCAGATCAATTTCATTTGCTACGTTTTCAATTTTTACAAAGAAATCTACTTTTTTATATTCCGACAAAAGATAGACAGAGGAAGAAAATGAATTTTTAGAGTTTGAAAATAAATCAGCAGCGTTTATGTTTTCAATATTCTCTACTAAATTTTTATTTTGTATTAAATTCCATTGAATTACTTTTTTTTCATCTTCAAAAGTAAATCTAACAAAGGAGGTTTTCACTTTTTTTACATGTAAAGGAATATCAAGCTTACATTTACACAAAGCAATATCAAGTTCTTTATTCAAAAAATAAGCCAATCTATAATCTTCTAATGAAGTATGAAGTGCAATTAGATGATAATCATCTTCTTCAAAATCTTCAATATGTATTTTATGAATAGCCATTTGTTGCCAAAATAAGATGTAAATATAGTGTTATTAAAAGTTCAATTAACTTATGCTGTATTACATTAACGTTATTTTATCAACGAAAACGTTATAGGATTTTATGGATTTAAGTTAAATAGTGTTAATCTTTTCTTGGAATGCGAAATAAGCTCTTTTAGATGCAATTTCTTCTGCCTTCTTTTTGGAAGTTGCTCTAGATTTGGCAACTACTTTATCATCAATACTTAATTTAACTCCAAAAAAGCGTTGCCCATCTATACCATTGTCATCATAAACATCATAATAAAAATGTTTTTTTTCTTTTTGACACCATTCAATCACCAAACTTTTATAACTTATTACTTTACCTTCCAATCGTGCAATATCAACATATGGAAGAATAACTCTTTTTTGAATGAAATTTTCACAACCATCATAACCTTTGTCAAGAAAAATAGCTCCAACGAGTGCCTCAAAAAGATTACCGTGAATATTTTCTCCAAAATGTTGTGGCGACACCTTACTTTCTACAAATTCAATAAGATTCAAATCCCTACCTAATTCATTCAAATGTTCGCGACTCACAATTTTAGACCGCATTTTAGTTACGTAGCCTTCATCGCCAGTTGGAACAACATTATATAAATGTGCAGCAATTACTGAGCTTAACATGGCGTCTCCAAGAAATTCTAATCGCTCATAATTTAACGGAAGACCGTCATCATCTAGGATATTGGAAGATCTATGGGTAAAAGCTTTTTTGTAATATTTTATATTAATTGGCTTAAATCCAACAATATTTTGAATAGTATCAAAAAAATTCCCGCCTTCTTTAGGACGGGAATTTTTATAAAATATGTAAGTGAAAATTCGCATTAAAGCTTAGTTCTCCAATTTTTTAAATAAGACACAAGCATTATGTCCTCCAAATCCAAATGTGTTACTCATGGCAACTTTTATTTCTCTTTTTTGAGGAACATTTAGGGTTAAATTCAAGGATGGATCGATGTTCTCATCTATAACCTTATGATTTATCGTTGGTGGCACAATACTGTGTTGCATAGCCAAAATTACTGCTATTGATTCTATTGCTCCAGCAGCGCCTAGTAGGTGGCCAGTCATAGATTTAGTAGAATTTATATTAATGTTTTTAGCGTGAGCACCAAAAACATGACTTATGGCTTTTAATTCTGCAACATCTCCAAGAGGAGTTGAAGTTCCGTGAGTATTAATATGGTCTACCATTTCAGGAGACATTCCAGCATCTCGTAAGGTGTTTTCCATAACAGCTATTACGCCAATACCTTCAGGGTGTGGTGCAGTTAAGTGGTAAGCGTCTGACGACATTCCGCCACCGCCAATTTCACAATAAATTTTGGCACCACGTGCTTTGGCATGTTCGTATTCTTCTAGAACAATAGCTACTGATCCTCCACCAAGAACAAAACCGTCACGAGTAGCATCAAACGGTCTAGATGCAGTTTCTGGACTATCGTTTCTTGTTGATAAAGCATGCATTGAATTAAATCCGCCCATTCCCGCTATAGTTACAGCTGCTTCAGAGCCACCGGTAATAATAACGTCACACATACCCAATCGTATGTAGTTGAAAGCGTCAATCATAGCATTAGCAGAAGATGCACATGCTGAAACTGTAGTATAATTAGGTCCCATATAACCATTTCGCATTGATATGTGAGCTGGTGCAATATCGGCAATCATTTTTGGAATAAAGAAAGGGTTGAATTTTGGCGTTCCATCGCCTTTGGAGTAATAAAGAACTTCTTCTTGAAATGTTTCAAGACCACCAATTCCTGCTCCCCAAATCACACCAACACGATGTTTGTTTACATTGTTATGGGTAATTCCTGCATCTTTTATAGCCTCATCACTGGAAGCAATAGCATAATGCGAGAATTTATCCAATCGGCGCGATTCCTTACGGTCCATATAATCTTCAATATTGAAGTTTTTTACTTCACAAGCAAATTTAGTTTTATGCTTTTCTGTATCATAGTAGGTTATTGGTGCAGCACCGCTTCTTCCATTAATCAATCCTTCCCAGTATTCTTGAATGGAATTACCAATAGGAGTTAATGCTCCAAGACCAGTTACAACAACACGCTTTAATTGCATATATATTTCTTTAGATAATATTTAAATAAAATACCCCGTTTTCTTTGTAATAATTACTTAAAGAGATCAGGGTAGTTAATATCTGATGATTGAAATTCAATCAAAAATAGTTTAATTTTTTTAATAATAATAAAAACCCGCATACAATAAATGTTTACGGGTTTTTGGGTTATTATTTTTTAGCTTCTTCAATATACGAAATAGCTTGACCTACTGTAGCAATGTTTTCTGCTTGGTCGTCCGGAATCTGAATATCAAATTCTTTTTCGAACTCCATGATAAGCTCAACAGTGTCTAATGAATCTGCTCCCAAATCGTTAGTGAAGCTTGCTTCTGTTACAACTTCATTCTCGTCAACGCCTAATTTGTCTACGATAATCGCTTTAACTCTTGATGCAATGTCTGACATAATCTTTAATTTTAAAATTTGAATTGTTGGCAAAAATAAAAAACTTTATCTTAATACCACTTTTTAGTTAATAAATGTGGCAACGAAATTAAAAAAATTATTTAACAAAGTGCCATTTATTAGCATTTATTATTCTTTTTTTTCATATTTCCATGGATTAGTACGCAAAAATTAAGGCATTTTTTGAATGTTAAGATGTTCTTATTTTATATAAAAACTTCCTTATTTTTGCAAAGAATTTTTAATTGCTAAAATGAAAAAAATTATATTGTTTGCTTCTGGATCTGGATCAAATGCAGAAAAAATAATTAGAAAATGTCAAGAAACAAAAATTATACAAGTTGTTAAGATTTACACTAATAATCCATCTGCAAAAGTTATTGAGCGTGCAAAAAGTTTAAATATCCCAGTAGAAATATTTAATCGTGAAAGTTTAAATAATGGAATTATTGCTGAAAAAATTAATCAAGACGCACCTGATTTAATTGTTCTTGCTGGATTTTTATGGAAATTTCCCGAAACAATTATTAAAAATTTTGAAAATAAAATCATTAACATTCATCCGGCGCTTCTACCTAAATATGGAGGAAAAGGCATGTATGGAATGAATGTACACCAAGCGGTCTTAGATAGTAAAGAAAAAGAAACTGGAATTACTATTCATTATGTAAATGAACATTATGATGAAGGAGGAATTATTTTTCAAAAATCGGTAAGCATAGAAGATTGTTCTACCGCAGAAGCAATTGCAGATAAAATACACGCATTAGAACACCTCTATTTTCCAGAAATTATTGAAAAACTACTAAAGTAACTTTAAAATGTCACATCAAGTCCACATATATACCGATGGCGCCGCCAAAGGAAATCCCGGAAATGGAGGTTATGGCGTAGTCATGGAGTTGGTTGGCACACCACATAAAAAAGAATTTTATGAAGGTTTTCGGCTGACCACTAATAATAGAATGGAACTGTTGGCTGTGATAGTTGGTTTAGAAAAACTAAAAAATCCGAAGATGACCGTTTTAGTCATTTCGGATTCTAAATATGTTGTAGACTCTGTTGAAAAAAAGTGGGTGCTAAATTGGGAAAAGAAAGGGTTCGCTCTTCGCAAAAATTACGATCTATGGAAACGCTTCCTAATAATATACCGACAACACCATGTAGATTTTAAATGGATAAAAGGTCACAACAACCATCCACAAAATGAACGCTGTGATGAACTTGCGGTATACGCATCTAGCTTAGAAAATCTTTCTGTAGATATTTTTTACGAAAAAGAAGGCGAAAAGTTATTGTAACTCGTCACATTCTAATTCATGACACTACATTTAAATTTACAGGGAATTGAGTTTTTCTTTCAATAAAGCATTGTGTTCCTCTAACAACTGTAAATATTTATTTTTCCAGTTTTCACCAGTCAGATCCACATTTTCAGTAGTGCTAGATGGCCTATCAAATGCTTTTTTTATTGGCTCAAATTCTTCAATATCTTTAGTAAAATTATGATGAATGATAGTACCTATTTGCAAAATCACATCTATCGATACGCTGTGATTTTCAAACATTAAATAAACCCATCTACGGCTCTTGCCTATTCGCTTAGCCAATTCTGTAATAGAAAGCCCGCTTTTATAAACTGCTTCCTTAACTATTTCTCCTCTGTGTTGCATACTTCAAATTTTAATAATTTAGTGCGAAAGAAAATATATGATAAATACCCAAATTCGAAAATATCCATTTTCATTTTTAAGAAAATCCCTAGGTTAAATACAAATTTAATCATTTATTATTTAGCAAATGAAAATAAATTGAATTATATTTCAAAATAAAATTGCAAATTTTAACAAATTTTGTACTATTATTGTACTTAATAAAGACGGAATTAATTTCAGGGTAAACTTTTAAACTTATAAACTAAACCATATCTTTACACTTTTAATTTCATAATTTCATAATGAATAAACTATTAATAGTAGGAACGGTTGCTTTTGATGCAATTGAAACTCCATTTGGGAAAACAAATAAAATACTTGGTGGAGCCGCAACTTATATTGGGCTTTCGGCTTCGCATTTTAATTTAAAATCTGGAATTGTTTCTGTAGTTGGCGAAGATTTTCCGCAAGAATACTTAGATTTACTTATAGCACGAAACATAGATATTTCTGGAATTGAAATCGTAAAAGGTGGAAAAACTTTCTTTTGGAGTGGAAAATACCACAACGATTTAAATTCTCGTGATACTTTAATTACGGAGCTTAATGTATTAGCAGATTTTAATCCTGTGGTTCCGCAAGATTTTAAAGATGCCGATGTAGTAATGTTAGGAAACTTACATCCTTTAGTTCAAACAGGTGTATTAAATCAAATGATATCTACTCCTAAATTAGTAGTTTTAGATACTATGAACTTTTGGATGGATTGTGCACTGCCAGAATTATTAGACGTGATAAAACGAGTAGACGTTATTACTATTAATGATGAAGAAGCGCGTCAGTTATCGGGAGAATATTCATTAGTAAAAGCTGCGGCTAAAATTCATACGATGGGTCCCAAATATGTAGTGATCAAAAAAGGAGAGCATGGCGCTTTATTGTTCCATGATAAAGAAGTGTTCTTTGCTCCTGCACTTCCATTAGAGGAAGTTTTTGATCCAACTGGAGCGGGCGATACATTTGCAGGTGGTTTTTCAGGATATATAACACAAAGTGAAAATATTTCTTTTAATAACTTGAAAAATGCTATTATTCATGGTTCGAACTTAGCTTCTTTTTGTGTAGAAAAATTCGGAACGGAAAGAATGGAGTCTTTGCAAAAAGAAGAAGTACAAGAAAGATTAAAACAATTCAAATTATTAACGCAATTTGAAATAGAATTACAATAAATTTATGCCTCGAAATTTCGGGGCATTTTTATTTAAAACTAGATATAGCCTAAGATTCACAGAGTCATATTAATTTTTTTTATCTGTCAATCCAATGCAAAATAAACACAACTAAATAACTACAAAAATGAGTGATGCAATAAAGCACGAATGTGGAATTGCCCTTTTACGATTAAAAAAACCGTTAGAATTTTATAAAGAAAAATATGGCTCCGCTTTTTACGGAATACAAAAAATGTATCTTCTTATGGAGAAGCAGCACAATCGTGGTCAAGACGGTGCTGGTTTTGCCTCCATTAAGTTAGATGTTGAAGCTGGTGAAAGATACATCAGTCGAGTTAGATCTAACGATGCACAACCCATTCAAGATGTATTTGCCCAAATAAATGAGCGTATTAATAATGAAATGGTTTCCCATCCAGAATATGCAGATGATGTAGCACTTCAAAAAGCCAAAATCCCTTATATAGGAGAATTGTTCCTTGGACATGTTCGTTACGGAACTTTTGGTAAAAATAATATTGAAAGTGTACATCCTTTTTTGCGTCAAAACAATTGGATGCATCGAAATCTTATTGTTGCCGGCAATTTCAATATGACTAATGTTAAAGAACTTTTTAATAGTTTGGTTGAATTAGGTCAACACCCTAAAGAAATGGCAGATACAGTTACAGTCATGGAAAAAATAGGACATTTTCTAGACGATGAAGTAACTGATTTATATTTGGAATGTAAAAATAATGGCTTGTCTAAAAGAGAAGCTTCTCCTATAATTGCTGAGAAATTGGATATTGCCAAAATATTAAAACGTGCTTCCCGCGGATGGGATGGTGGCTATGCTATGGCGGGATTGTTAGGCCATGGTGATGCCTTCGTTCTAAGAGATCCTGCCGGAATTAGACCTGCCTATTTTTATGAAGATGATGAAATTGTAGTAGTTGCCTCTGAAAGACCTGTTATACAAACGGTGTTTAATGTTCCATTTGAGAAAGTAGAAGAATTACTTCCTGGAAATGCTTTGATTATCAAAAAAAACAATAGCGTTTCAGTTCAAGAAATTAATGCTCCTACAATCAAAAAAGCTTGTTCTTTTGAGAGGATATATTTTTCTCGTGGTAGCGATGCGGAAATTTATCAAGAACGAAAAAATCTAGGTAAATTAATCCTTCCTGCTGTTTTGGAAGCAATAGAAAATGATACCGATAATGCTGTTTTTTCGTATATCCCTAATACTGCTGAAACTTCTTTTTACGGGATGATTGAAGCAGCAAACGATTTTTTAAACCAAAGAAAAAATCATTTTATTTTAAATAATCGAAAAACACTTACTAAAGAAAAATTAGCGGAGATATTATCGGTAAAAATTAGAACGGAGAAAGTTGCCATAAAAGATGCAAAACTTAGAACCTTTATTACTGAAGACAGTAGTCGTGACGATTTGGTTGCCCACGTGTATGATGTGACTTATGGTGTAATAAAACCATCCGATAATTTAGTAATTATTGATGATAGCATAGTTAGAGGAACTACCTTAAAAATGAGTATTCTTAAAATGATGGATCGCCTACATCCAAAACGAATTGTTGTAGTTTCCTCTGCACCACAAATTAGATATCCAGATTGTTATGGTATTGATATGGCTAAATTGGAAGGGCTTATTGCTTTTCAAGCTACAATGGCTTTATTAAAGGAACGAAATATATACCATATTGTTGATGACGTTTACAGCAAATGTAAATCGCAAGAAAACATGGAAGATACGGAAGTAATAAACTATGTAACCGAAATATATGCGCCATTTACAGATACTGAAATTTCCAATAAAATAGCGGAATTATTAACTTCTGAAACTATTAAAGCAGAAGTGAAAATTATCTTTCAAACTATAGGTAATTTGCATGAAGCGTGTCCTAAAAATTTAGGGGATTGGTATTTTACAGGTGATTATCCAACACCAGGAGGAAACCGCGTCGTTAATCGAGCATTTATGAATTTTTATGAAGGGAAAAACGCAAGAGCATATTAAAATCATCCAAAAATAGCATTTAATCGAATTTTTATGTTGTTGAACAATTTTATTTCAATATAAGATTCTTATCGACTTATATTTGTGCCTCCATGAGATTAGTAGGTTAAGTTTATGGTAGATTTGGGGCAAAAAAGGTGAAAGAAATTTCACCTTTTTTATTTTGTGAAAATCCAAATCCTTTTTTATTTGAAATATTCTTCTACTTGTTCTTATGTTCTTGGATTTCTAATTCGAGTTATTTAAAATTCATAATCATCTATTTATGATTACAATTCCAAATTTTGATTTTTTTTAAAATTCGGAAAATTTTGATTATAAAAATCTTTTGAAAGAAAAATATAATCAATTCGTCGAAAATTATTAGAATAGAAAAAAGATAAAATGAATTATTAACGGTATAATTAACTTAAAGTGTAGTTTAACGATTTTTACTGTAGTTGAACAATTTTATTTTGATATAAGATTCTTACAGAGTTATATTTGTACCACCATGAGATTAGTAGGTTAAGTTTATGGTAGATTTGGGGCAAAAAGGGTGAAAGAAATTTCACCCTTTTTATTTTTAATACAGCCGCTTTCCTTTAGATAATAGTTGCTCTTCAATAGGGGTTTTTATTTTCACTACTTCATCAGTATTTTTATTTGGAATGGTTATTGAAAGGACATATTGTTTAATCTTCCAGCTATTATTAGTTAGTATTAAAACTCCAGATCCTCTGCAAATTTTCATCTGGGTATCTAATAATTCATCGAACCAAGCTGTTTTCCCATCCTCAGATAAATAAATATGTCTTTCCATTGGGGTAAAATTCCATGCTTTTCCCTTGTCAAAATAGGGTTTGGCAAATGCTTCAAATGCGGTTTTGTTCCAGTTTTCGGTTGCATCAGTACCGATAAAGATAGAATCGTCCGTTAAGTAGGAGAAATATTCTTTGAAATTTGCTGCAGCAGCAGCATGGTGCCATTGATTTAAAGTAGAATTTATCTCTTTTTTTGCGCTTTCTTGTGCATGTAGACAACAATTTGCTAAAATAAGTAATGTTAATAAAAGTTTTTTTGTGTTCATAAGAATAAATAAATTAATTTAAAAAGCATTTGTCTGAGTAAAAGTAGTAACTTTAAGTGAAGTTAAACTAAAAATGAAAAATATCAAGGCAACTAATTTATTATTCTTATCCTATTTATTTTTGTTAAGTACCACTAATAATTCTTGTCAAAACAAAAAGACAAATTTGATAGGGATAAAAGACGACACTTTGAAGAAAGAAAAAGTAATAGCATTAAAACCATTCGACAGTACTTTGGTAGTAAGTTTTTATGATAAATACCCAGAATTATTACCTTACAAAAAACAAGCAATTGCAATTTATCAGCAACAACATTACAATTACATTTGGTATGATGGCAATGGTATTAAAGAAAATGGAGCTGTAATTTGGAATAAAATAAACCATTTGCAAGACGACGGAATAAAAACTCCCGTGCCTTACGAAAAAGTTTTTAAATTTAAATACGTTACTAAAACTCAAACTCCCGATACAGATATAGAAATTGCTTTAACATCGTATTATTTATTATATGTAGATAAGGTTTTTCGTGGAATGGATATTACAAAATCAAGAGGATTAGGATGGTATTTGCCAAGAAAAAAACCTACCAACTTGAATTATTTAGATTCACTACTTGTAGACGCTAAAAGTAGTAAAGTGAACTCTCTAATACCTCAGTATTATAAATTAAGAGATCTACTGAAATATTATCGAAAGATTGAAAAAAAAGGAGGTTGGAATAGTATTTCTGTTAAACAAAAATTTACTCCCTTAAAACCTGGAGACACTTCTTCATTTATCCCAGAAATACGAAAACGATTGTTTATAGAAGGCGATATTTCCAATGACTCTAAGAGTCCTATTTATGACAAGGAACTGAAATTTGGGGTATTGAATTTTAAAAATCGAACTGGTTTTAAAGCAAAGGAGGTGATTCTTTACAAACACATTGCTGAAATGAATATTTCGATTAGCGAACGAATAAAAACAATTATGGTTAACATGGAGCGTTGCAGGTGGGTTTCAAGCGAATTAACTAATTCTAAAGAGTTTATTGTAATTAATATACCATCTTTCCAACTCACCTTTTTTAAGGATATGAAGCCCGTTTTAATTTCGAATGTGGTAGTTGGAAAAATGATGAATGAAACAGTCATTTTTAGTGGAATGATGAGTAATATTGTGTTTTGTCCTTATTGGAATGTTCCAAACAGCATACTACGAAAAGAGATTCTACCTGCTTTACAAAAAAACAAAAACTATCTTTCACTTCACCAAATGGAATGGCATAATGGTGGTGTTAGACAAAAACCAGGTCCTAAAAATTCATTGGGACTAATAAAGTTTTTATTTCCTAATAATAACAATATTTACTTACACGACACACCTTCTAAAAATTTATTTCAAGAAGAATCAAGAGCATCTAGTCATGGGTGTATTCGTGTTGAAAAACCTGTTGAATTAGCAAATATAATTTTGAAAGAAGATCCAAATTGGAATCCAAAAAAAACATACGAGGCAATGCATACTAATAAAGAATCTTGGTATGCATTAAAAACTAAAATCCCTGTATATATAGGATATTTTACCGCTTGGGTAGACAATAAAGGGAAGATAAATTTTTACAAAGACATTTACCAAAAGGATGGTAGTTTATTTGAAATGTTAGCAAAAGACTAATTAAGATTTATTGCTTTGATCTTTGTAAACAACTGCTGAAATTTCGCTAATAAGTTTTGTAAGAGTAGCGTTATCCTTGCCTTTGGTCATTACGGTAAGCATGTAAGGCTTATCTTTAAGATAAACAATTGCAGACTCATGTAATTGTTTGTCTACAGGAGTTCCTGATTCTCCAAATTTATGTGCCATTTTTACTGAAGCTGGTACTCCTTTTCTAATTCCATCATTGAATTCACATTTGTTTAGTAATTCTGCAGCGTACTCCGAGTCATCAATTGTCAAATAAGTTGCATTATAAATAGCTCTCAAAAATAAAGAATATTGCTTAACATTAAAGAAATATTGTTTAGCATTAACATTAGGTAATTCTAATTCTAAATCCTTAAATAATTTTAATAAGACCTCTGGTTTTAAATTGTTATTTAATAAAGCAGTTGCATTATTATCGGAATAAGCTATCATATATTTTAGTAAATCTCTAACTTTATAAGTACTTCCTAATTGAATACCTGAAGATTTATAGGCCACATTTTTATCAATATTAAAGGATTGATTGAACGTCAATTCTTTTTCCAAAACTCCAGGATGTTCTTCATTCATTTTTAAATAGGCAATTAAAATAGGCACCTTAAAAAGTGAGCCGGGCTCGTAACTTTCCTCTTCATTAACTGTCATCCATTCATTATGTCTATATTCCTTAATATAAACAGATGCTGAAGTTAATCCTTGATAGGTCTTATAATTTTGAATTAAGTCAGAAATTTCCTTTTTCGTGTTTGCTAATCCATCCCCTTCACATACATTGTCCACAAATAATAAGGGTCTTACAAATGGATACCCGTTCATTCGTTCAATATTAGTGGTGCATGCATTTTTGGTTTCTGAATACTCTAAAACTTTATTTACTTCTTTCTTTTCAATATAACTAGTTAAAAAATATGTGATTAGTGTAAATAAAACAACAGATAGAATAGTGTAGATTAAAGATATTTTTTTTGAATATATTGAATTCATTATATTGAGTAGGTAATAATGTTAAAAGTGTAAAACTAATTATTATATTTTTGGTAAAGTGTTAATTTTTATTAAAATTGATAAAATAACAATTATTTAATATTAAGCATTTGCTGTTTATTTTTTTATCTAATTGTAAAACAAATATCTAACATTAAAAATAATTAGATGAATTAAAATCATTTAATATAGACTACCTTTATAAAAACTTGTCTTTTCAAGTAATAATCTAGAATGGAAACAAGTTTTGAATCGCTTATTAGCAGCTATATCAGTAACAAGGTAGGGATTTCGGTAGATTTTTTGAGTAAGGAACTTTGCCAAAACTTAGCAATCCATCTGTTACAATTAAATGCTACCGATTTATTAAAAAATGCTTCAATTGGTAATGAATTAAAAACAGTGCAAAATAATTTAATACGAAATGATAAAATTCATTGGTTAGATAAATCCCATAACAATGAATTTGAAAATGATTTCTTTGTAAAAATCGATGCTTTTGTGGCTTATTTAAATCAAAGTTGTTATACCAATATCAGCAGTTATGAATTTCATTATTCGCTTTACGAAAAGGGTAGTTTTTATAAACCCCATTTTGATCAATTTGAAAACGATAACCAACGTCAATTTTCAATGATAAGTTATTTAAACCCTAATTGGCAACCTCAAGATGGCGGGGAATTGCATATCTATCAAAACAAGGATAATCAGATGATTTCTCCTACTGAAGGAAAAACGGTTTTCTTTAAAAGTGACGAACTAAAACACGAAGTTTTAGTAACCAATGAACAACGACTAAGCGTTACTGGATGGTTAAAAAGAGGTTGATACCCAATACATTTTTTAAAGTATTCGGATTAAAGGAATTAAAAAAACAAATCCTAAAAATAATTTAAAAACAAAAAACCATCTACCGAAGTAGATGGTTTTGAAAATCTATAAGTTTCTTTATTATAAAGACCCAGGGAAAAGTATTCTATAATTTCCTAAATCTGGTCCTTTTAAGTTAGATCCATAAGTAGCATTAATTGCTTCTATAAATTTATTAGCAATTAAAGCGTATCCTTTTGGACTTGGATGTACTCCATCTAAAGAGAAAGAATTTCCAGTAACATAAGTTGATTTCATAGTATAACCATTATAGGTAACTCCATTTTTTGTAGCAACTTGTGCCATTATTGCATTAGCATCTACAAATGCTAACCCTTTGGACGAAGCTAAAGATTGAATTGTAGCATTATAAGCATTCGTTGCGGTAACTACTTCTGCAGTTTCTGAATAAGTTAAAGTAGTGCTATCTTGCATTGGATAAGAAACACCAACCGTGTTAAACGGAGATGGCGCACCTGATTGAGTTGTACCAATTACCGATTGAGCAGTTAACAAGATATAATCTATTTTTGCTGGAGTATTATTTGTGGCCTCAACGTTACTAGCGTGTCTTGCTTGACCATAAATACTTCCTATAAATCCAGCAGTTGCTGATGGGTAATTGTATGGTGGAGCCATTAGAGCTGCTGTAATTTGTGATGATATATTCATCAAACTTTCGTCTTTAATAAGTAATGGATTATTTTGAGTTGTTGAAAGTGTTGCAAATCGAGCTGGCATTCCAAAAGATGCTAAAGCAGAATTAATTCCTCCAAATAGGGCGTTTAATTGACCCGCACTTGCAGCAGGTAATCCCGGAATAGGATTAGTTGGAACAGTTGTAAAAAAGGGCACCGAAGTTACATAAGGAATGTTAGAAATTACCCCTTTAGCACCATTAGCCGTTAAGCCATTAATTAAGGTGTTATAAACAGAGGCGAAAGCAGTTGGATCAGTAATGTCGTTAGATCCATAAGTAGCAGGATTCATGTTTCCTGTTTGATTTACTCCTGTTCCTCCTGAAGTAGCATAAGACAATACATCATTGTTTCCAATCCAAAGAGAGAAAAAAGTAGGGTTTTGAGCAACTGCATCTCCTAAAACTGTTGCAGATGGAGAAGAAGCAAAACGAACAAAATAGGGATTCGAATACGTCCCTATTCCCGCAGGATTTCCGTAGGAATTGGATAACAAATGAAAGCTTTTTGCTCCAGGAACTCCCATATTATTAAAAGGTCCCGATAGGTGTGTAAGGATTTCGGTACTTGGTGTTCCAGAAACTGGTACTGGTGCAGATCCATTGAAATACAATCGAGGGCCACTTGCTAACATCCCACCAACTTTAAATCCTCCAACATTATCAGCCATAAAAGGCGTAGTGAAATCACCACCACCAATAAGTGCAAATTGTTGGGCTAAAAGTGCTGGGTACGCACCTTTTTGTCCTTCTATAAATAGAGCTCCATCGCTGTAACCAGAGGTTAAAGAGTTTCCTAAAGAAACATATTTAGAGAAATTTGCGCTTCCTGATGTTAATGGTAATCCATCGGATGAATTAGCATCTGTAGTTACATCATCATTTTTACTACAAGCTATAAAGGTTAATGAAACCAAAAATAGCCATTTGAAATTTTTTATCATAATAGTGTTATTATTAAGTTTTTATTGAAAATTAAGGATTGATAGTTAAAGAAGCAAAATATTGTTGTCCAATTAATCCTGCTCCAAGCACTTGTTGGTATTCTTTTCCTCCAATATTAGCAGCGCCTAATTTAAGTACTGATTTTAATTTTGGAATCGCATAATTTATTTGAGCATCAATTACAGTAGCAGCATCAATCATGCCGTCAGCAAAAGTAGATTGCCACAAGTAACCAGTATTCCATCTTCCGCTAAGGTTAAAACCAAAGTTTTTAAATAATTTTTCGTTACCAAAAGAAGCTTTTACTCTATGTTTTGGAGTGTTAAAACCCGCTTCAAAGCTTGGGTCTTTAGCTTGGTCAAAATCAAATTGTGCGTAGTTGTAATTAGCACTAACTTCAAAGTTTTTATACACTTTTTTTCCAACACCAATTCCAAAACCTAAAGATTTGATTTGAATATCTGTATTAGTATATAATTGATAAACTCTTGTGTCTCCACTTAAAACTGCGATTGCTGATTGGTATCCTAAATCAGTTGGTCCGGCAATAATATTTGGAGAATTAACTGCTGTACCATAATAAGGAGCAACTACATTTAAATTTCCAAGAAAATTATTATAAACATTATAATATCCATTGATATCGAAAGAAAATCCTTTAATGTCTCCTCTATATCCTAAATCAATAGCTTTTACTGTTTCAGGTTTTACATAAGTAGCATTAGATTTTTGAAGCAATGCTCCTGCAGCAACTAATCCTGCAGGTGTTGGATTAGCTCTATAAGCGGCACCAAATGCAGATGCAGATGAAGCAGTGAATGAATTATTGTAAGCATTAACCCCTGTCATTATTACAGTTGAAGTTCCTGTAAAATTTTGTCCTACTAAAGAAACAGGCAATGTTTCTGTAAATCTAACTAAGTTATCTGGCGCAGAACCAATTAATACAGCGCTACCTACATTAAATCCTATATATTGGTCTTGTGTAGATGGATTTCTGAAGCCTGTTTGAAATGAACCTCTAAAAGTGTGGTTTTTATTTTCTCCAGCAGAATAAACCGCTGAAATTCTTGGAGAATAATTTCCTTGGAAGTTTTTAGATTTATCATAACGAACAGAACCAGTAAGTTTCAAACGGTCTTCCAATAATTTCTTTTGTGCTTGTGTATATACACCATATTCATTATAATAAATAGGTCCATTAGCATCTGTGTAAATTCTTCCATGAGAATTTAGTTGGTATTGTCTGTAAGACCCTCCAACCTGAATTTCAACTGGCTTGATAATATCTTTAAAGTTATAATTAGCATCCGAATGGTAAATTCTAGAATTATCAACTAATTTAGATCCTGAAAGTACATCTGGATTAGAAATTACATTATTAAAAGCATTTTTGAATGCGTCTGTTCCTGGAACTAATCTTCCATTATCAGCTACTACTCTTGCAGCTGTATGTGCTTGATCTGGTGTAGCTCCCCCTAAAGTAGACTGAATAAATTTTCCTGCATATTCACCAAACCAAGTTGCATCACTTTTCCATGCTCTATTAACGTTAAGAGCTGTAAATAACATATCATAAGATTTTCCGCCATCTTCTGTAGTGGTATATCCTCTTATGAAGAAGTTTTTGCCTTTAAATTCTAATTTATGTTGTTCCATAAAGAACTCATTCAAGTAATATCTGTTAGCTCCTTGGTATACGGTATTTCCAAAACCATATTTACTTTGCCAAATAATCTCTAATTTGTCATTACCAAATGGCCTTGCGTGTAAAGAGAAATCTATTTTAGCATTTCTAACTTTATTATCCGTCAAGTCAGTTTCATTATAACCTGTTCTACTTACGTTATAATTTGGTAATAAATTTACAGCCGATTGAGGAATCAATCCCAAATTAGCCAAAGTTTGTCCTACATTTTTAATATTTGTAGAAGCTTCATCTCCATAAACGTTAAGTCCGTTGTAGTTATAAAACGATCTGTCTTTTCCTGGATTGCTTAAATCTCTATAATCAGTTGCATACCAATCGGTAGCTTTCAAGAATGAAAAGTTAGCTTTAGCAGCAAAATGATTATCAAAAGCATGAGCAACTCGTACTCCATAATCAGAATAATCATTAGTCCCTGCAGCTTTTTGAGAAGTTTGACCATATTTTACATACGCACTAACTCCTTGACTTGTAAACGGACTTTTACTATTCATAAACAAGATACCATTAAAAGCGTTGGCACCATATAAAGCAGAAGACGCACCAGGAAGTAACTCCACATTTTGTACATCAATTTCAGAAATACCAATCATATTTCCAATTACGAAATTCAATAATGGTGAAGAGTTATCCATTCCATCTACCAATTGCATAAAACGGGTGTTTGCAACTGTTGCAAAACCACGAGTATTGATGGATTTGAATGACATACTACTAGTATTCATTTGTACTTCTTTAAGATTTTCTAATCCGTCATAAAAAGTTGGAGATGCCGATTTTTTGATATCTTTAATTCCCATTCTCTCAATAGTAACTGGAGATTCTTTAATTCTCTCTGGAGTTCTAGAAGCAGATACTACGATATCATCTAATTTAGTGTCTTCGGTTTGTAAAACAACTTCTAGTTTCTTACTAAGCGTAGTAACTTGCAGTTTTTGTGATGCAAATCCAATACTAGAAACTTCAATTGTAAACGGAAGTTTAGCAGGTACTTTTAAAACAAATTTCCCTATCGCATCGGAAATAGCGGATAAAGACTCTCCCGCAATTTTAATGTTTGCTCCCGGAATTGGTTCGTTTTTAGTGTCTTTTACGAAACCTGAAATTGAACTTTGAGCAAAGGATATGCTACAAAAAAACAATGTCAAAATAAAATAATAAATTTTCATTCGGTTAAATTTTGTTGGTTATAAGTAGCCAAAGTACAAATAATTTTTATATATCTAAAAAAAGAAGTTATTATTTTAATAATTTTCATTTTTTTTAATGCTATACTAAAATTGTTTTTCTGTATCATAATTAATATTTCCTTAACAAAATAAAAAAAGCGAAACTATTGTTTCGCTTTAGTATAGTATCAAATAAAATTAGAAACTACTCCACCGTTACCGACTTTGCTAAGTTTCTTGGTTGGTCTACATTACATCCTCGCATAACAGCAATATGATAAGATAACAATTGTAATGGAATTGTAGTCAATAATGGAGATAAAGCATCAAATGTTTCCGGAATTTCTATAACATGATCTGCTAATTCCTTTACCTGACTATCCCCCTTAGTAACAATAGCAATTATTTTACCGCTTCTAGATTTAATTTCCTGAATATTACTCACCACTTTGTCATAATGCCCTTGTTTAGGAGCAATAACAATTACTGGCATTTTTTCGTCTATTAAGGCAATCGGTCCGTGTTTCATTTCGGCAGCAGGGTATCCTTCTGCATGAATATAAGAAATTTCTTTAAGTTTCAAAGCTCCTTCTAATGCCACGGGAAAATTATAACCTCTCCCTAAATAAAGACAGTTTGGAGCATTTTTATAAATTGAAGCAATTGTTTTAGCTGCATCATTTGTTTTTAATGCTTCGGCAACTTTTTCAGGAATTAACTCAAGTTCTTGTAAATATCTGAAATAATCAGAAGTAGAAAGTGATCCTTTTGCTTTAGCTAGACGCAAAGCAATCATTGTTAAAACAGTAATTTGGGTAGTAAATGCTTTAGTAGAAGCCACTCCAATTTCTGGACCTGCATGGGTGTATGCTCCTGCGTGGGTTTCTCTGGAAATAGAAGAACCTACAACGTTGCAAACGCCAAATACAAATGCACCCTTTTCTTTTGCTAATTTTATAGCCGCTAAAGTATCGGCAGTTTCTCCCGATTGGGATATAGCAATTATAATATCTTTAGTGGTAATGATTGGATTTCTATATCTAAATTCAGATGCATATTCTACCTCAACAGGTATTCTTGCAAATTCTTCAATAACATATTCTGCAACTAATCCTGCATGCCATGATGTTCCACAAGCGATAATAATTATTCTGTCTGCGTTTAAGAATTTTTCTAGATTATCCTCCACGCCCGACATCTGGATGATTCCGGTATTGGCATGAAGTCTTCCTCTGTAAGTGTCTTTGATAACATTTGGTTGCTCGTAAATTTCTTTAAGCATAAAGTGATCGTAACCTCCTTTTTCAATTTGCTCTAAGTTCATTTGCAATTCCTGAATGTAGGGATCTACTAAGGTATCGTCTTTAATTTTTCGAATTTTCAATGGTTTATCTAAACGAACAATTGCCATTTCTTCATCTTCCAAGTAAATGGCATTCGAAGTGTATTCTATAAATGGCGTGGCATCTGAGGCAATGAAAAATTCATTTTCTCCAACACCAATAGCTAAAGGGCTTCCTAAACGAGCTACAATTATCTCGTCTGGTTTTTTTTTGTCGAAAACACAAATAGCATAAGCACCAACTACTTGATTTAATGCAACCTGTACAGCTTTTCCAAGTTTTAAATTTTCTTTTTTCTGTACTTCTTCAATAAGATTTACTAAAACCTCTGTATCCGTGTCTGAAGAAAATGTATATCCTCTTTTTATTAATTCTTTTTTTAGAGGTTCATAATTTTCAATTATACCATTATGAACGATACAAATATCTCCTGAATTGGAAACGTGTGGATGTGAATTTACATCGTTAGGTACTCCATGAGTCGCCCAACGAGTATGTCCAATTCCAATGGTGCCATTTGTTGTTATATCCAAAGCAGATTTTTCTTCAAGATCTGAAACTTTACCCTTGGTTTTAGAGATTTTTAAATTCTCTCCATCAAAAAGCATTAATCCAGCACTATCGTAACCTCTATATTCTAGACGTTTCAATCCTTTAATTACTATAGGGTATGCTTCTCTATGACCAATATATCCAACTATTCCACACATAAATTTGAGTTTATTTAATAAGGTTTAGTATAATAAATTTCTAATTTTAATCTTTTGTTGTAATCTGGATCTCCAACAGGAATATTACTTCCATATAATATGGTTCCTAGTGGATTAGCAACAGACATCATAGGAATATACTTTGATTGAAATGAATTACTACCAGTTCCACTACTAAAAGGAGAGTTTAATGAATAATTAATAGCATTTCCAATATTTTCAGTCACTACAAGTCCCAATCTTACATTCGTTGAATCTTTAGTTACTCCTACTCCGCCATATTTTATTAAATTTCTAATGTGGTTGGTGATATTAACTTTATAGAAAGTGCCTCTTTCGCTTACTTTAGCATTAACAATTTTACCGTTTTGATCTTTTAATATTCCGCCATGAACAAGTTTATTGAATTTCGGAATAATCCCTGAAGAAAAATCCGTATAAAAATCTAATAATGGTCTTTTATTGTTTAAATCATACAGAAAAATTCGATTCGGTTCGGGAGCGTTTGCCATAGCTGTTTTAGCAATAAAAAAAGTAAGATTGGCTTCGTTAATCAACCAATTATTAGCTCTCATATCGTTTAAATCTGCAGCATCATCATTTTTTTGACCTCCAAACAAATCTATTACCGCCATTGAACCATCGCCACCTTTCAAGAAAAGATTTCTATCACCAGTTTCCGGGTTAGGAGCAACATACCCTGGAAAAGTGTTTTCATTGTTTAACAAATTAACTGTATTTCCAGAAAGATTTAATAAAAGTGTTTTTCTAGTTGGCGCGGCAGTATCTGTTGAAGAAGCCCTATCGTGGTATACTATTGTAATCACTCCACTAGAAAAATTCATCATAGCAAGTGTTCCTCCATTTGGTGAAGAACTAGCATTTTCTACTTTAAAATAAAGTCCTTTAAAATGAAGTCTAAACGCATCATTGTTATATAAATTAGCTGGTGAAGTTTGAAGAATTTTAGTTTGAAAAAAATCTTTCTTTAAGTTAAGTAACATTCCTGGTGCTTTTCTTTCGGCTACATCTGTTGTTCCTGGAGTACCATCAGCTTTATTTTTGTAGAACTTAATTTGTTTATCGCTAAATACAAATTCGTCATTTTGACTATTATCTACAGTTGTAATTTTTGGATCTATATTTTTGTCGTCATTATTCAATTTAACCCCACCGTTATTTGCTTCAAAATCTGGCTGTTGGTTTGAATAATATTTTTGTTGCTGTAATAATCCAGTTGTTGGATCTAAAGTTTCTAAAATTTTAGTCGATTCATAAACGCTCAACTTTATTTTTCCTGATCCTTTTAAAGAATCTAAAGTGTAAGAACTATCCCCCGTACCGGAATCTGTACTTACAAATGTGCTGTAATAAGGCACGTATAAATATACCGAGTCAATAGTTGGACTATAAAAAGTAGGATTTACTGATGCTAATGCTACTTGTGTAACAAAACTCGCTTTGGTTTTACCAAAAACAGGATTAGTATAACAACCAAATTGGTTACTATTTAAATTATTAGTTTGTACTGGACCTAAATTTTGGTTGTAGGCTACCACATCTTTATAGGCAACATCCATTCCGTAATGATTATCACTGGTGATTCCAGAACCAATTTCATTAATGTCTTTGTCACAGGATACAATAAGTACAATAATAAATAAGGCAATAATTGTTTTAAGAAAGAAATTGAATTTCATGTTTTGAAAATTATGTTATAACATTTTTTTATAAAAAGTGGTGTAAGCCTCTGCAAACGCATCTTTTGCTGCGAAAGGTAAAAAAGGTTTTTCCGAAGATTCTATAAATTTTGTTAAACTTGGGGAAAGATTTTCGGTGGCGATTATTACCGCATCCGAATGTCTAATGGAAGTCTTTATTAAATTTTCATAATTAGGAATTTCTAAATCAGAGATAACTTCTTCCGAAATTCCATCAAATATTATTTTATTTTTCATCTCAACATCTAAAGCACCATCGAAAGATTGTCCGTAAACCGAAGTAACAATTTTAGTTTGCGAAAATAACGCTTCATCTTTATAAAAATGTTTCATGTACACAGGAAGCATTGAAGCCATCCAGCCGTGAACATGAATAATATCTGGAACCCAGTTCAATTTTTTAACCGTTTCTACAACTCCTTTAGCAAAGAAAATAGCACGCTCGTCATTATCAGGATACAAAACGCCATCTTCATCAGAAAATGTAGCTTTTCTTTTGAAATATTCATCATTGTCAATAAAATAAACCTGAATTCTCTCTTTTGGGATGGAAGCAACCTTAATAATTAAAGGCATATCCACATCGTTAACCACTAAATTCATCCCTGATAAGCGAATAACTTCGTGCAATTGATGTCTTCTTTCATTAATATTTCCATACCTTGGCATAAAAATTCTAATCTGTCCTCCCTGGTCATTAATCATTTTTGGCACGTCATAAGACATAAGAGAAACTTCATTCTCAGCCAGATACGGCACCACCTCAGATGACACATACAATATCCTCTTGTCTTCCATAAAAACCTTTTATTTACTTATTGAAAATAATAAACGAACAAAATTACAAAAATTTATGCAGATATTTACTAAAGTAGTAAGTTTGTATCCTATTTTAATTAAAACGACATGCTCATTTTCAACAACAAAGCAGATTTAAAGAAGTACTTACAATCCATCTTTAGTGCTAATTTCACCATCGGATTTGTGCCTACAATGGGAGCATTACACAATGGACATTTATCGTTGTTGGAGAAATCTATTGAAAATAATACCCATACTGTTATTAGTATTTTTGTAAATCCAACGCAATTCAACAATCCTGAAGATCTTAAAAAATACCCAAGAACTTTCGAAAATGATCTTGAAAAAATAAAAACAGTCTCTGATAAAATCTTAGTTTATGAGCCAACAACAGAAGATATTTATGAAGGCAATACAGCATCTGAACGATACGATTTTGATGGTTTAGAAAATCAAATGGAGGGTAAATTTCGTCCTGGACATTTTGACGGTGTAGCTACCGTAGTAAAAAAACTCTTTGAAATTATAAACCCAACAAATGCCTATTTTGGAGAGAAAGATTTCCAGCAATTACAAATTATAAAAAAATTGGTTGAAAAAGAAAAAATTCCTATATCAATTATAGAATGCCCAATTTTCAGAGAAGCTAATGGCTTGGCGATGAGTTCCAGAAACGAGCGCCTATCTACTGTGGAACGCGAAAAAGCTTCCATTATTTTCGAAACATTAAAACAAGCAAAAACTCTTTTTAAAACAGATTCAGCAAAAACTGTGACTGATTTTGTTAGCAAAGAATTTAAAAAACTTCCTGATTTTGAATTAGAATATTTCGAAATTGCAGAGGAAGAAACCTTATTATCTTGTATAACTAAAAATGAAAACAAGAATTATCGTGCCTTTATAGCGGTTTTTGTTAACAAAATAAGATTGATTGATACTATTTCACTAAAATAATTTAACTTTGCCTCATGCAAATTCAAGTAGTAAAATCAAAAATTCATCGCGTTAAAGTAACTGGAGCCGACTTAAACTATATTGGCAGTATTACTATTGACGAAGTTTTAATGAATGCCTCAAATCTAATTGAGGGTGAAAAAGTTTCTATTGTTAACATCAACAACGGTGAACGTTTTGAAACTTATGTTATTAAAGGCGCGCCCAATTCTGGTGAAATAACCCTTAATGGTCCGGCTGCGCGAAAAGTGCATGCTGGAGATATTATAATTATTATTTCTTATGCTACTTTAGATTTTGAAGAAGCAAAAACATTCAAACCGTGGCTCGTTTTTCCTAATGAAAATGACAATTCCTTGAAATAAATTTTGAAAAATCAGATTAGTAAATGGCTCTCAATTTTTATTCCTATTCTTTTAGGAGTTGGAATAATAGCTTACCAATACAACCAGTTTACCCATGCGCAACTAAGCGAAATTGAAGGCTATTTTAATAATGCTAATTATTATTATGTAATACTAGCTGTTTTTATTGGCTTCATTGGTAATGCTATTCGAGCCTATCGATGGAAATATATGTTAGACCATTTGGGTTACAAATCTTCTTTTGCAAATAATTTTATGGCGGTTAACATAGGTTATTTATTGAATTTAACCGTTCCTAAATCGGGTGAAATCTCAAGAGCGCTAATCGTAAAAAAATACAATAACGTCCCATTTGATAAAGGATTTGGAACTATAGTTGCCGAGAGAATTATAGATGTTTTTTTCTTGCTATTTTTCATGTTAATTGCTTTTATTTTGCAATATAAAATAGTGAAAGCTTTTATTTTAGATAAAGTCCCTTTGCATTTAATGATTTTGATTTGTACGGTTGGGATTATTTCTTTTGTTACTTTTATTCTGATATATAAATATTCCAAACTAAGAATTGTTTCTTTTTTTAAAGAAAAAATTTCGGGTCTTAAAGAAGGGTTGCTGAGTGTTGTTCACATGAAAGAAAAGGGAAAGTATTTTTTTCAAACGTTATTAATTTGGAGCTCCTACATTCTAACTTATTATGCTGCTACTAAAGCGCTACCCGAAACTTCTTTGCTAACAATTGGCGCAATCATGATTTCATTTGTAGTGGGAAGCATCGCAATAGCCTTTACCAATAGTGGTTTTGGAACTTACCCATTTCTTACTTCTAAAGTCTTACTATTTTATGCTATCGCAGAGCCAGTAGGAACTGCTTTTGGTTGGATTATTTGGACTTCACAAATGCTACTAGTTTTAATTTTGGGATTGTTATCCTTTTTATTTCTTCCTATTTATAATAGAAAATAATTCTTATATTGCTAGTCTTTAAACTTCTTTGTAAGAAATTAAATTTCTAATGTAATATGAAAAAAATTCTGCTTTTATTGTTAGTTATTTTATGCTTTAGTGGATACTCGCAAAAAGTAAAGGATAGTGTTTTGTACAAAAAACAAAAATCCTACAGAGAATTAACTATCTCGCTTCCCCCATCCTATTCTAAAGAAACTAAAAAAACGTATCCTTTATTGTTTTTATTGGATGGTGACTATCTTTTTGATTCTTTTCAAGGTGCTTTAAGCTTTGGCTACTATTGGGATGATTTACCCGAAGTTATTATTGTTGGGATATCTCAAGGAAATGAACGTAATGAAGATTGTACTATTGACCAAACAACGGGGTTGCCTGAGGGAGCAGGTGCCGATTTTTTCGAATTTATTGGTGGTGAATTAATCCCATACATTCAAAATAAATACCGGATTTCTCCCTTTAAAATTATTGCAGGTCACGATGTAACAGCTAGTTTTATGAATTTTTATTTATACAAAGATTCCCCTTTATTTAATGCCTATATTTCACTAAGCCCAGAACTTGCTCCAAATATGGAAACCCTCATTCCTGAGAGATTGGCAACTTTTAAACAGAATATTTTTTACTACCAATCGTCATCCGATGGGGATATTAAAAAAATGAAAACCAAGATAACAATGTTGGATGAAAACATTAAGACAGTTGTAAACCCTGCTTTGAATTACAAATATGATGATTTTAAAGAGGCCTCTCATTATTCGTTGGTGCTTTACTCAATTCCGAGTGCGTTATACCAGTTTTTTGCTTCTTATCAACCTATTTCTTCCACAGAATTTCAAGAAAAAATTGTCAAATTAGAATCGGGATATGTAACTTATTTGAAAAACAAATACGCTATTTTAGAAAAAGCGTTAAGTATCAAAATGAACATTCGAATAAACGATTTTAAAGCTATTGAAGCTGCCATTTTAAAAAATAAAGCTTATACCGAATTAGAGCAATTAGCACAGCTTTCTCATAAAATGTATCCTAGAACCATGCTTGGAGATTACCAAATGGCACTCTTTTATGAAAATACTGGAGATATAAAAAATGCAGTGAAATATTATCAAAGTGGATTTCAACAAGAGCCAATTGGAAATTTAACAAAAGATATGATGCTTGACAAAGCAACACAACTTCGTACTCAAATAAAAAAATAATGGCCAAGCTAAAAACTTCTTTTTTCTGTCAGAATTGTGGGACCCAATTTGCCAAATGGCAAGGGCAATGTAATGCCTGCAAAGAATGGAATACCCTAGTTGAAGAAGTTATTCAAAAAGAAGAAAAAACCAGTTGGAAAACTACTTCTGAAATTAAAAAAGCACCCAAACCATTAAAAATTGCCGAAATAGATTCCTCGCAAGAAGTGCGAATGGACACTATAGATGGAGAATTAAATAGAGTATTAGGTGGTGGCATCGTTCCCGGATCATTAATCCTTTTGGGCGGTGAACCCGGAATTGGGAAAAGTACTTTGTTGCTTCAAATATCTTTGAAATTACCCTACAAAACCTTATATGTATCGGGAGAAGAAAGTCAGAAGCAAATAAAAATGCGTGCAGAAAGGATTACCCCAGAAGGAGATAATTGTTATATTCTTACCGAAACCAAAACACAGAATATCTTTAGACAAATTGAGGAAATTGAACCCGAAATTGTAATTATAGATTCCATTCAAACACTTCATACAGATTATATTGAATCTACTGCCGGAAGTATTTCTCAAATAAGAGAATGTACTGCCGAATTGATAAAATTTGCAAAAGAAACCAATGTTCCAGTAATTTTAATTGGGCATATTACCAAAGACGGAACCATTGCTGGTCCAAAAATATTGGAACACATGGTAGACACCGTTTTGCAGTTTGAAGGGGATCGAAATCATGTGTATCGAATATTACGAAGTTTAAAAAACCGATTTGGTTCTACAGCTGAATTAGGAATTTATGAAATGCAAGGTACGGGCCTGAGAGAAGTTTCTAATCCTTCCGAAATTTTACTTTCACATAGAGAAGAAGAACTTTCAGGAACGGCAATTGCCTCAACCTTAGAAGGCATGCGCCCTTTAATGATTGAAATTCAAGCCTTGGTTTCGACTGCAGTTTATGGCACGCCGCAACGAAGCACAACGGGTTATAATGCTAAAAGGCTTAACATGCTCTTGGCGGTTTTAGAAAAACGTGCCGGATTTAGGTTGGGCACCAAAGATGTTTTCTTGAACGTTACCGGTGGAATTTCTGTAGACGATCCTGCAATTGATTTAGCAGTTGTAGCTGCTATTTTATCTTCAAATGAAGATATTGCGGTTGGTAAAGACGTTTGTTTTGCTGGTGAAGTAGGCCTTTCTGGCGAAATTCGTCCTGTAAATAGGGTAGAACAACGTATTCAAGAAGCTGAAAAACTAGGATTTGCAACCATATTTGTATCCAAGTACAATAAAATTTCCTTCAAAAATTCTATTATCAAAATAGTTTTAGTTTCAAAAATAGAAGAAGTAGCTGAACATTTGTTTGGATAAAATTACGGAGCCGGATTGGGAATTAACTCTTGAATTTTATTAATTTCTGCTAAAATTTCTGGAGATAAAACTACTTCAAAAGCAGCAATATTGGCTTTTAACTGCTCTAAAGAAGTGGCGCCAATAATAGTAGAAGTTACAAAACTTTGTTGGTGCACAAACGCTAATGCCATTTGAGCAATCGTCAAATTATTTGCTTGAGCTAAATCATTATACAAACGAGTAGCTTTAACAGCGTTTTCGCCAGAATATCGAACGAATTGAGGAAATTTTGCCATTCTATATTCTGGATTAATTCCGTTTAAATATTTACCAGAAAGTGTTCCAAAACCTAATGGAGAATAGGCTAAAAGACCTACATTTTCTCGCATGCAAATTTCGGACAACCCAACTTCAAACAAACGATTTAGTAACGAATACGGATTTTGAATGGTTGCTATTCGTGGTAAATTATGCTTCTCGCTTTCCATTAAAAAACGCATCACACCATAAGGATTTTCATTGGACACTCCGATGTATTTTATTTTTCCCTCTTTAATTAATCCGTCAAAAATTGTCAAAACTTCAAAAATATTATCTTCCCAATTCGTGTCTATTTTAGATAATCCTCTTTGACCAAACATATTCATAACGCGCTCTGGCCAGTGCATTTGATATAAATCAATAGAATCAATTTGAAGATTTTTTAAACTCAATTCAACAGCTTCATGAATACTTTTCTTAGAAAAATCCAAAGGTTGACGGATGTAATCCAAACCACGATTAGGCCCCGCAATTTTAGTGGCAACTACTAATTTTTGTCTTTGTGCACTCCCAATTTTATGTAACCAACTTCCGATGTGTCTTTCGGTGCTTCCAAGAATTTGGGCATTACCACCAATAGGATACATTTCGGCAGTATCCAGAAAATTTATACCGCGCTCAATTGCATAATCCAATTGCTCATGCGCTTCGGCTTCGGTATTTTGATTGCCAAATGTCATGGTTCCTAAACATATAGAACTGACTTTTAATTCGGAATTAGAAAGCAGGGAATACTTCATTTTTTTAATAATAGAATTGGAATAGCAAAAGTACATTTTAGAAAAGAATTTAAAGGCTAACAATTGTTAAACAAAATAAAAACTATAAAAAAAGAGCCGAACGATTTGTCCGACTCTTTAATCACAAAGTTTTATTTCCAACCACCTCCAAGATTCCGGTATATATGAACCGTGGCATTAAGTTGATCTTTTTTGGTTTCCACCAATTCAAGTTTAGTTTCTAGAGCATCACGTTGCGTCATCAAAACTTCAAAGTAATCTACTCTGGCCGATTTAAACAAATCATTTGAAACCTCTATCGATTTATTTAAGGCATCCACTTGTTTTGACTTTAAACTATATTTATTTTCCAAATTATTAATTTTAGATAACTGTGTGGAAACTTCTAAATAAGCATTTAAAATAGTTCTTTCATAATTATACAAAGCTTGAAGTTGTCGTGCATTTGCATTTTTAAATTCTGCTTTTATTGCATTTCTATTAATTAATGGCGCTGCCAAATCTCCAACTAAAGAATATAGTAATGACTCAGGTAACGTAAATAAATAAGATGTTTTAAAGGCATTTAATCCATAAGATGCAGAGATATCTAAAGACGGGTAAAACTCGGCACGAGCAATTTTTACATCCAATTTAGCCGCAACTAATTCCAATTCTGCTTGTTTAATATCCGAACGATTAGCCAATAATTGGGATGGAATTCCGTAAGACACCACAGAAGGCGCCAAACTCAAGAAATTAGTTTTATCTCTCGGAATTTCCTGCGGATAACGACCTAATAAAAAGTTGATGGTGTTTTCGGTTTCTTTTATTCTCTGCACTATTTCAAATTCCTTGCTTTGAGAAGACAATACTTCTGCCTGAAACTTTTGCACTGCCAATTCGGTTGCTTTGGCCGCTTCTTTTTGAACCTTTACAATTTCTAAAGCATTCTTTTGCAAATTGATATTTTGTCTTACAATTTCCAATTGGTTATCTAAAGAAACTAATTCATAATACGAATCGGCAACCTCTGCCACAAGATTGGTAACTACGAAGTTTTTACCTTCAATAGTAGATAAATACCTGGTAATTGCAGCTTTCTTAGAGTTGCGCAATTTCTTCCAAATATCTACTTCCCAATGGGCGTAAGCGGCTATATTGTAATCTTGTAACGGATCTGGAAATTCTTTGCCAGGCATAATTTCTGTATTTGCATCTCCTGCGCCTTGGCTGGTATATCTTCCTACTTTTTCTACTCCAGCACCAGCTTTAATGCCAACCATAGGCAATAAAGCCCCTTTTCTTACCCGGATATCATTTTTTGCAATTTCAATTTCTTGCAAAGTAATTAACAGCTCTTGGTTGTTTTTTATGGCGACATCGATTAAATCGGTAAGATTTTTATCCTTATAAAAATTCTTCCAAGGTGTTGTTGCTATACTATTGGTATCCTTGCTTGTTGCATAAGATTCTGGAATTGCAGCATTGGCTTTTGTTGTTTCAATTGCAGGAGTTTTACAACTTACCACCGCCAAGCAGATGCTCAGAGGGACAAGAAACTTAAATAATTTATTCGTTTTCATTGGTGTCAATTTCTTCAGTTAGTGGATTTTCAGCTTCATTTTTTACAAATTTGGTTCTTTCAGATATTCTACCAAAAACGTAATACAATCCTGGGATAAGCAATACACCTATTACAGTTCCTAAAAGCATTCCGCCTAGGGCTGCAGAACCAATAGTTCTATTACCAATTTTTCCTGGACCGTTAGCAAATACTAATGGAACTAATCCGGCAATAAATGCAAAAGAAGTCATTAAAATTGGACGGAATCTAACTTTAGACCCTTCCATTGCTGCTTCTAACACTGTTGCTCCAGCGGCGTGTTTTTGAACGGCAAATTCTACAATTAAAACCGCATTTTTACCTAGCAAACCAATAAGCATTACAAAGGCAACTTGAGCATAAATATTGTTTTCTAATCCGCAAATGGAAAGCAATAAATACGAGCCAAAAATTCCTGCTGGAAGAGATAGAATTACAGCAAAAGGTAATATAAAACTTTCGTATTGTGCTGCTAAAACTAAATAAACAAACAACAAACAAATTAGAAAAATATAAATGGCCTCATTACCACGACCTACCTCATCTTTGGAAATTCCTGCCCAATCGATACCATATCCTCTTGGTAATTTTTTTTCTGCTACTTCTTGAATCGCTTTAATAGACTGACCACTACTGTATCCTTTTCCAGATTGCCCGCTTATTTCAGAAGCATTAAACATATTATGTCTTGTAATTTCTGATAGTCCGTATACTTTTTCCATGTGCATGAATGCAGAAAATGGCACCATTTCATCCCGATTGTTTTTTACATACAACTTCATGATGTCTTCGGGCAAAGCTCTATATTCTGGAGATGTTTGAACAATAACTTTGTATTGTCTATCGTATTTAATGAAACTGATTTCATAATTACTTCCTACTAAGGTAGAAAGGGTATTCATAGCATTTTCCAAACTAACTCCTTTTTGCTGTGCAATATCATTATCCACTCGCATCATGTATTGTGGGAAACTGGCACTATAAAAACTAAATACCGACGCTAATTCAGGACGTTTACTTAACTCCTTAACAAAATCATTATTGACGGTTTCCATTTTTCTATAATCGCCAGAACCCGCTTTATCAATTAAACGCAGTTCAAATCCGCCTGCTGCACCGTAACCTGGAACTGCTGGAGGTTGGAAAAACTCTAGAGTAGCACCAGTAATATCCTTGGATTTTTCCTCCAATTCTTTCAGAATCTCATTTGCAGAATGTTGTCTTTCATCCCACGTTTTAAGATTAACTAAGCAAGTTCCAGAATTAGCTCCTGTTCCTTCGGTAAGTATTTCAAAACCTGCTAAAGCAGAAACCGATTTAACACCTTCTATTTTCTCTGCAATCTTTTGAAGTTTTAATGCAACATCGTTAGTTCTTTCCAATGAAGAACCTGGGGGAGTTTGAATAATAGCATAAAACATTCCCTGATCTTCGTTTGGGATAAATCCAGAAGGAACGCTATTATTTAAAAAGAAGATTCCTACACAAAAAGCAATAAACATTCCAAAAGTTACTACTCGTTTGTTCACTATTTTTCTTAATATTCCTTGATAACTTCCGGTAAGTTGATTGAATTTATTATTAAACCCATCTAAAAATTTATTTAAAGGGGTTTTCTTTCTAGCAACACCATGATTATTTTTCAACATCATAGCACACAGCGCTGGAGTTAAAGTCAAAGCCACAATTCCAGATAATATAATACCTGTTGCCATAGTGATAGAGAATTGACGATAAAATATCCCAACAGGTCCAGACATAAATGCAACGGGAATAAACACGGCAGCCATTAAAAAAGTGATGGCTATAATGGCGCCACTAATTTCATTCATTGCTTTTTTTGTTGCCTTAATTGGCGACAAATGGTCTTCTTCCATCTTGGCGTGCACAGCTTCAATAACTACAATGGCATCATCGACGACGACTCCAATAGCCAAAACAAGTGCAAATAAAGTAACCAAATTTATGGTAATTCCAAAAAATTGCATGAAAGCAAAAGTCCCTATTAAAGAAACGGGTACGGCAATTGCCGGGATTAAAGTAGAACGCCAATCTCCTAGAAATAAGAACACAACCAATCCTACAAGGATAAATGCTTCTATAAGTGTGTGCAGCACTTTTTCGATTGAAGCGTCCAAAAATTTGGAAGCATCATAACTTATTTCATAATCTACTCCCTTTGGGAAGGATGATTTCTTAATTTCTGCCAATTTTGCTTTTACATCTTTAATAACCTGACTAGCATTACTTCCGTAAGATTGTTTAATAGTAATTGCTGCCGAAGGACGGCCATTCAAGTTGGAATAAATATCATACATAGAACTCCCAAACTCAATATTGGCAACATCTTTCAGTCGGAGAATTTCTCCATTTGGATTGGATTTTAAAATAATATTTCCGTACTGTTCTTGGGTTGTAAAACGTCCCGAATATTTCAATACATATTCAAAGGATTGGGATCTTTTTCCAGAACTTTCTCCTGTTTTTCCTGGAGATGCTTCTAAACTTTGCTGACTTAATGCTTCCCTTACTTCGTCTGCAGAAATTTTATAAGCCAACATCCTGTCGGGTTTTAACCAAATACGCATTGCATAATCACGGTTTCCTACAATATCAGCATCTCCAACACCATCTACTCTTTTAAGCTCGGAAAGTATATTAATATCAGAAAAGTTGTATAAAAACTTTTGATCCATTGAAGGATCTTTACTGTAAACATTAACATACATTAAATTGTTTGATTCTTCCCGGGTAATTTTCACCCCTTCACGAACTACTAACGGAGGTAATTTATTTACTACCGATGCAACTCTATTTTGTATGTTAATGGATGCTTGGTTGGGATCGGTCCCAAGATTAAATACCACCTGGATGGTAGCTTCTCCGTCATTTCCAGCATCGGATGCAATGTATTTCATTCCTGGAACCCCATTGATGGCCCTTTCTAACGGAATCACTACCGATTTAATCAATAACTCATTATTAGCTCCCGGATAAGCTGCTGTTACATTTACTTTTGGCGGAGAAATAGACGGCAATTGAGTTACTGGTAAATGGGTCATCGCCAAAACACCAAGCAATACAATCATTAACGATATTACTATCGATAAGACTGGTCTTTCTATAAATTTATTAAACATCGATTTGTGATTTTAAGTATTACGACTATTCGGCTTTCAATTTCAAATGGGAAATAACCTCCTCTGGTTTCTGATAATCAAATTTAATTTTATCATCGTCTTTTACTTTCTGAACTCCTTCTAACAAGATTTTATCGTTCGCATCTATACCACTTTTAACTACATATAAATCAGGAACCTCTCCTGTAATGGTAATTTCTCTTGATTTAACTACATTGTTTTTATCTACTACAAAGACATATTTTTTATCTTGAATTTCATAAGTAGATTTTTGGGGGATAATCAATGCGTTTACAACTGGTACTAGCATTACGACTTTCCCTGTTTGTCCATTTTTTAATAACTTATCCGTATTTGGAAAACTTGCTCTAAAAGAAATGTTACCGGTCTCACTATCAAATTCACTTTCTATTACTTCCACCTTTCCTTTATATTTCAAAAGTTGGTTATTTGCTAAAAGTAAACTAACCGAAGTATTTGCTCTGCCTTTAATATTGCTTTGATAGTCTAAATATTCTGGCTCGGAAACATTAAAATAAGCATACATTTTACTGTTGTCTGAAAGACTCGTTAGTAGCTCTCCTTCATCAATAAGGCTTCCTAATTTTTTTGGGATTCTGTCAATGGTTCCCGCAAATGGTGCTCTAATGTCGGTAAAAGATAAATGTAATTTTGCTAATGAAACTTCTGCCTGAGCCTGAGCCAATTTAGCTTGAGCCATTGCTTGTTCACTTTTAGAGACGATGTTTTTATCGGCTAACATTTTAGCGTTTTGTAATTCAATTTGCGCTGCTTGTACCTCTGCCTGTGCTTTAAGCAATTCGGCCTCATAAATTTTAGGCATGATTTTAAACAACAACTGCCCTGCAGCTACATATTGGCCTTCATCAACATAAATGTTTTGAAGAAAACCTTTTTCTTGAGCTCGTAATTCGATATTTCTTACCGACCGAATTTGCGAAACATATTCTTTGGTAAACGAAGTATCCATTACAATAGCATTGGTAACCGTATACTTAATTTCTTCTTCTTTTTCTTCTTTTTTAGTATTGCAACTAGTAAGGCATAAAAAGGCAATGAAGCTTGCTATTAAAACTTTTGTGTTCATAGTAAATAATGAAAATTAAACAATCTAAAGGGAAATTAATTTCTTGAAAAATGAGATTTTTTAAAATAGAAAAAAGTAACAATTTTACATATTAAGTAAAAGTGTCATTAAAAACTGATTGGAACGGTTTATCAAATTCTTAAAACCCTTAACGTAATGTAAATTGGAGAGGTGGAGGTCCCTGAAAATGGCGCTATTTTAAATCGGGTACAGTAATAATTTAACAGTAATTGACGAAAATTCGAAGTGTATAAAGTATTTAATAAATTGTATTTGCTAGAAATAAATTTATTAACTAAATTTCCTTTATCGTCTTCACTGTCTATAAATTCTAACTCTGCATCTACATCTGTATCTTCAATAAGAGTAGTGCTTTGGTCGTCTAGAATATGTTCTGACTCTTTGTCTTTAGTTAATTTTTGGAAGGTAGTTTTTAAATTTTTATTAGGAGAAGTATTAGCATAGAAGTACTCTCCTCCGCCTAAAAGGAGAAAAAACATGTATATAAAAAATACTAATGTCTTCATCTGTGCGCAAAAGTAATCAATTTTTAAAAACAAAAAATTATAAATATAGTTAAGAAAATTATAAACTATCCAAAAAAGAATACTTAAAAATTCATGCTAATTAGTTTTCTAATACCAATAAAAAAAGACCCTAAGTATTTCTTAGAGTCTTTAAAGTGTCAAAAAATGGTTTCTATAAATCGTTTAACATTTTAGAAATTTCATCTAATTTTGGAGTTAAGATGATTTCAATTCTTCTGTTTTTAGACTTACCTTCTGGGGTATCGTTACTCATTAACGGTGCAAATTCCCCACGACCAGCTGCGGTAAGATTTTGTTTGTTTACGCCTTTATTTTCAGAAAGGATATTTACAATTGCAGTTGCTCTTTTGGTAGATAGATCCCAGTTGTTTTCTATTCCACCACCAAGATTTCCTGTAATTTTATCATCATCTGTATGTCCTTCAATTAAAATAGAAAGGTCTGGATTTTGTGCCAATACCTTTCCAACTTCAACTACGGCAGTTTTACCTTCGGCATTTACAGCCCAGCTTCCGGTTTGGAACAACAATTTGTTTTCCATGGACACGTAAACTTTTCCGTCTTTTTCATGAACCGTTAATCCTTTTCCGTCAAAGGCTTTCAACGATTTCATCAAAGTTTCTTTAAGTTTTTTCATGCTAGCATCTTTAGCAGCTATGTAGGACTCTAATTCGCTTAAACGTTTAGAGCTCGCGTCTAGATCAGCTTTAAGCTTGTTTAATCTTGCTTGTTCTGCCGCCAACGATTTTTCTTTAGCTTCAAGCTGTGCCAACAATTCCCGATTTTTATTAATGTTTGCAGTTAAAGCTTCATTGCTATCTTTTTCTAAAGCATTGTAAGAAGCTTGTAATGTTTTCAAACTCTTATCGGTAGCAGCATAATTGGCTTGTAATTTGTCGTTATCCGCCTTAAGTTTATCATAATCTGCTTTTAATTTAGACCCATCCAATTCCAATTGGTTTTTAACCTTGGTTAATTCTTCATTATCATCGGCAATTTTTCGATTTTCTTTCTTTAAATCAGCAAATTTGTTTTCCAAATCTTGGTATATTTTTTTTGACACACAAGAAGTAGAAAGAGCCACTACTAATAATCCTAAGGAAATTTTCTTTATCATGTTTTTGTAATTTATGTTTGTGTTTGGGGTATTGTTTTTTTAATCTACTTCCACCATAATAGGGCAGTGGTCGGAGTGTTTTGCTTCGGGCAGAATAATAGCGCGGCTCATTCGGTCTTTTAGATTTTCGCTAACTAAGTTATAATCAATTCGCCAACCTTTATTGTTACCTCTTGCGCCAGCTCTATAACTCCACCATGAATAATTATGGGCTTCTTTATTGAAATGGCGAAAACTATCTACAAAACCAGATTTCATAAAAGCGTCTAACCAAGCACGCTCTTCGGGCAAAAATCCAGAAACTGTTTTATTACGAATAGGATCGTGAATATCTATTTCTTGATGACAAATGTTGTAATCGCCACAAATTACTAAATTAGGAGTTTCTTTTTTTAAGTCATTAATATAATTCTGAAAATCATCCATATACTTAAACTTATGACCCAATCGGTCAATATTAGTTCCAGAAGGAAGATACAAACTCATAACCGAGAGATTTTCAAAATCAGCACGAAGGTTGCGCCCTTCAAAATCCATATGCTCAATACCCGTTCCGTAAACAATTTTTTTTGGCTCTATTTTAGATAAAATTGCGACCCCACTATATCCTTTTTTGTTTGCCGAAAAATAATATTGAAACGGATAACCTGCGGCAGTAATATCCTGCGTTGGAATTTGATCCTCAGTAGCTTTAATTTCTTGCAAGCAAATAATATCGGGGTTGGCTTGTTGCAACCAGTCTAAAAAACCTTTAGTAATAGCTGCTCGAATACCATTAACATTATAAGAAATGATTTTCATTTGTTGTTTTAGTTTTTCAAAAGTAAATAAAAACGATAACACTTATCCTATTTAAATAAAATTATTAAGTTTTTTTTGCGAAAGATGTAATTCTTATTTTTTTAAAATTGTGTTACAATAGAATTACTATATTTGTTTCTTCTTCAAAATAATTAAAAATCAATGGGATTAGTCACTGCCAAAGAAGTCGCAAAATCAATAAACGCTGAAAAGTATGGGGTTTTAGGAACCTTCGCTGGATGGATTTTAATGAAAGTGCTTAAAATTTCAACTTTAAATAAAGTTTATGATCGAAATAAACATTTGCATGATGTTGAATTCCTTAATGCTATTCTTAAAGATTTAGAAATAAAATTTAAAATCCCAGAAGAAGATTTAAAACGATTGCCAAAGAATGGTGCTTATATAACAATTTCCAATCATCCTCTTGGTGGAATTGACGGTGTTTTATTGTTAAAATTGATGTTAGAAAAGGAGCCTAGTTTTAAAATAATTGCTAATTTTTTATTACACAGAATTGAGCCTGTCAAAAAATACATAATGCCTGTAAATCCATTTGAAAATCATAAAGATGTGAAATCGAGCGTGATTGGATTGAAAGAAACTTTTAGGCATTTAAGTGATGGAAAACCTCTAGGGATTTTTCCTGCAGGTGAGGTTTCAACCTATAAGGACGGAAAATTAGTGGTAGATAAGCCATGGGAAGAAGGAGCTATTAAAGTAATTAGAAAAGCTCAGGTTCCTGTTGTTCCTATTTATTTTCATGCTAAAAATAGTCGTTTGTTTTATTTATTATCTAAAATTAATGGCACTTTAAGAACTGCAAAGTTACCATCGGAATTATTTTCTCAAAAAGATAGAGTGATTAAAGTCCGTATTGGTAAGCCTATTTCAGTTGCAGAACAAAATGAGTACGAAACAATTGAAGAATATTCGGAATTTTTGAGAAAGAAAACCTATATGCTGGCGAATTCTTTCAACAAAGAAAGTAAATTGTTATCAGTTCCAAATTTAATACAACCTAAAAGTCCGAAAAAAATTGTTACTCCAGCAAGTCAAGATGAAATGAATGCCGAAGTCAATAAAATAAGAGACGCCGATTGCCGTTTATTACAAAGTAAAAATTATGAGGTTTTTTTCACAAAAGCAGAGAAAATTCCAAATATATTACATGAAATAGGACGTTTGCGAGAAGTTACTTTTAGAGAAGTTGGAGAAGGAACTAATGAATCCATAGATTTAGATAAATACGATCAATACTACCACCACATGTTTCTTTGGGATGATGAAACGAAACAAGTAGCCGGTGCTTACAGAATGGGGCTTGGTTCGGAGATTTTTCCTAAGTATGGAATGGCAGGTTTTTACTTGAACGATTTATTTCGATTTGAAAGTGAACTACACGAAATGATGCAAAACTCGATTGAGATGGGCCGAGCTTTTATCAGAAAAGAATACCAACAAAAACCAATGCCTTTGTTCTTACTTTGGCGCGGTATTATTCATACTACGCTACGTTTTCCTGAGCATAAATTCTTGTTGGGTGGCGTAAGTATAAGTAATCAATTTTCCGATTTTTCAAAATCGTTGATGATTGAATTTATGAAATCTAATTATTACGATCCTTATATTGCACAATACATACATCCAAAAAAGGAATTTAAAGTAAAATTAAAAGACGACGACAAGGATTTTATATTTGATGAAACAGAAGCCGATTTAAATAAATTTGACAAAATTATTGATGAACTAGAACCAGGTAGTTTAAGGCTTCCTGTATTGATAAAAAAATACATTAAGCAAAATGCACGATTAGTAGCATTTAATGTAGATCCTTTATTTAACAATGCCATTGATGGGTTAATGTATATTCGAATTGCAGATATCCCTGAAAGCACTATGCGACCCGTAATGGAAGAGTTTCAGGCGGAATTGGAAAGAAAGTTAGGGGAGAAATAGTGTTCAGGTTCAAAATTAAAAAAAGCTACAAGTGTTTATAAGTATTGCAGCTTTTTTTATGATTTTATTTATTGTAAGGTTATGTCGTTAAAAATTGATAGGGTGCATCCACTACCAAGAATAATAGTCTTATTAGTAATACTTATGAAACTATAAGAAAAATGGAGTTAAGACTAAAAAAAATTAGCATAACACTATTATTTAAGGCTTGCTGATAAATATTCTCTGTTCATACGAGCAATATTTTCTAATGAAATTCCTTTTGGACATTCTACTTCGCAAGCACCCGTATTGGTACAATTTCCGAATCCTTCTTCGTCCATTTGACGCACCATATTTAATACACGGTTAGTAGCTTCTACTTTACCTTGAGGTAATAATGCATATTGGGATACTTTAGCACCAACAAACAACATAGCCGAACCATTTTTACAAGAAGCAACGCAAGCGCCACAGCCAATACAAGCGGCAGCCATGAAAGCCTTATCTGCATCGTCTTTAGGAACTGGAGTTGCATTTGCATCAATAGTTTTACCAGAGGTATTTACCGATATAAATCCACCTGCTTGCTGGATTCTATCAAAAGCACTTCTATCTACAACTAAATCTTTGACTACAGGAAAAGCAGCACTTCTCCATGGTTCTACAAAAATAGTATCGCCATCGCTAAACATTCTCATGTGTAACTGACAAGTTGTGATACCGGTATCTGGTCCGTGAGCGCGACCGTTTATGTATAGAGAACACATTCCGCAAATTCCTTCACGACAATCGTGGTCAAATGCAATAGGTTCAATTTTGTCGTTAATTAATTGTTCGTTCAATTGGTCTAACATTTCCAAAAATGAACTTGCTGTAGAAACATTATCTAATTTATAAGTCTCTAAATTTCCTTTGGCTTTGGAGTTTTTCTGACGCCAAATTTTAAGGGTGATATTAATGTTTTTTGCTGCACTCATTTTATTCTATTTCTTTAATTAAATTATCTATTTGAAATTCTAATTCGTCTATATATTTTGTAATAATTTCCCAAACAATTTCATAATTCGTTCCAATATAGTCATGAACTATTCTATTCCTAAAATCTTTTATTTCTTTCCATTGAATTTGGGGGTTAATAGATTTGAAATCAGGTTCAATATTTGAACAAGCTTCACCAATTATGGTAAAATTTCTTACAACTGCATCAATGGTTCTATCATCATTCAAAAAATCATCGAAAGAGTAATCTTTTGTGTATTTTTTAATTTTTTGACAACATTCTAAAATATCATCTAAAAGTAAATCAAGGTCTCGTTTAGACATATATTAAACTATTTTCAATTCTAGCAAAAAACTTTGGTTTCATACTCCGTTTTGTTAATACATCCGTTTTAATACCAAGATAATCTTCAATTTCATTAGCCATCGTTATAAATTCTATCCCAATTTTTCCGTTCAACTCAATCATAACATCCACATCGCTATCTTCTGTTTGCTCATTTCTGGCATACGATCCAAACAAAGCTATTGCGGCAACAGGATATTTCTGCTGAAGTATTGGCTTTAGTTCGGTTAGCTTTGTTTTAATGTAGTGTTGCGTTTTCATTTTAATGTTTTAGAATTTTGACAAAACCTATTTAGATTAAGAAATTTATAAATAATTAATACAATTTTTCGAACTACTATTTGTAATTTCTAGCTGCAATTTTGATAAACTCGTATTTCAATTCTTCTTTATGAAGTTCTTCTTTGCTAATGTCGTTGCCTTTGTATTCCCAAGCACTAACGAATGAGAAATTTTCATCATCACGAAGAGTTTCTCCTTCAGAATCTTGGTACTCTTCACGGAAGTGACCACCACAAGATTCGTTGCGTTGTAAAGCATCCATTGCCATTAATTGTCCTAAGTCAATAAAATCGGCAACACGAAGTGCTTTTTCTAATTGAGGATTGAACTCATCTGCGCTACCTGGAACATTAACTTCTTTGTAGAATTCTTCTTTAAGCGCTGCAATTTCTGCAATAGCTTCTTTTAAGCCTGCTTCATTTCTGCCCATTCCAACTTTATTCCACATAATTAATCCCAAACGTTTGTGAAAGTGATCCACAGATTTAGAACCATTATTATTTAAGAAAGTATCAATTGTATTTTTAACTCTATTTTCTGCATCGGAAAATTCTTGCGTTTCTGTTGAGATTTTTCCAGTCCGGATTTCATCTGCTAAATAATTAGAAATAGTATAAGGTAAAACAAAATAACCATCGGCCAAACCTTGCATCAAAGCAGAAGCACCAAGACGGTTAGCGCCATGATCAGAGAAATTTGCTTCACCTGCCACGAAACAACCCGGAATAGAAGACTGTAAATTGTAATCTACCCAAACACCACCCATGGTGTAATGTACTGCTGGATAAATTTTCATTGGAGTTTCGTACGGATTTTCATCTGTAATTTTTTGATACATAGTAAACAAGTTACCATATTTTTCTTTAAGCCATTGTTTTCCTAAAGCAGTAATTTCATCTGCTGACGGATTGTGATTTCCTTTTGCGTAAGCAGCTTGTTTTCCTTTGTTTTGAATTTCCGTAGAGAAATCTAGGTAAACTCCTTCGTTAGTATCGTTTGCTTCAATTCCGTGACCGGCATCACAAACTTCTTTGGCTGCTCTAGAAGAAATATCTCTTGGAGCTAAATTTCCGAAAGACGGGTATTTTCTTTCTAAGTAATAATCTCTATCTTCTTCTAAAATTTGTGAAGGTTTTAATTTTCCAGCACGAATTGCTTCTGCATCTTCTTTTTTCTTTGGTACCCAAATACGTCCTGAATTACGCAAAGATTCCGACATTAAAGTCAGTTTCGCTTGATTCGTTCCATGCACTGGAATACAGGTAGGGTGAATTTGAACAAAACACGGATTAGCAAAAAAAGCGCCTTGCTTGTGTATTTTCCAACCTGCAGTTACGTTACTTCCCATTGCATTTGTTGATAGAAAATAAACGTTTCCATAACCGCCTGAAGCAATAACAACTGCATGAGCAGAATGTCTTTCTAATTCTCCAGTAACTAAGTTACGTGCTATAATTCCGCGGGCTTTTCCAGCTACTTTAACTAAATCCAACATTTCGTGGCGGCTAAACATTTGAACACGCCCTAAACCGATTTGTCTTGATAAAGCGGAGTAAGCTCCTAATAATAATTGTTGCCCTGTTTGTCCAGCAGCATAAAAAGTACGTTGTACTTGAGTACCTCCAAACGAACGATTGTCCAGCAATCCGCCGTAATCGCGAGCAAAAGGGACTCCTTGAGCCACACATTGATCTATGATGTTTCCAGAAACTTCTGCTAAACGGTGAACGTTGGCTTCACGAGCTCTATAATCACCACCTTTAATAGTATCGTAAAACAAACGAAAAATACTATCTCCGTCATTTTGATAATTTTTGGCCGCATTGATGCCTCCTTGTGCTGCAATAGAGTGTGCACGACGGGGAGAATCTTGAAAACAAAATGCTTTAACATTATATCCCATTTCTCCAAGAGAAGCTGCTGCCGATGCTCCAGCTAAACCAGTTCCTACAACAATAATATCAATTTTTGGTCTGTTGTTAGGAGCAACTAATTTTAAATGGTCTTTATAATCTGTCCATTTATCTGAAATAGGCCCTTCTGGTATTTTTGAATCTAATATCATTGTATTGTACTATTAATTATTGAAAAAATGATGGAATAAAGCAATGAATATAAATCCGAAAGGAACTACAATTGCAAAAGCATATCCTAGTTTTTTAACACTTTTAGAATATTTATTATTAAATCCTACGGATTGAAAAGAAGAATTGAAACCATGCCACAAGTGCAATGAAAGCAATAAAAAAGCTAAACAATACAAACCAGTACGGATTGGACTTTCAAATTTTTCTACCAATTCACCGTAGTATCTTGTTGGTTCCACAGAATTCACATCTACATATTTATACATGATTTCTTGAAACCAAAAATCGTACATGTGTAATCCTAAAAATGCTAAAACAACAAACCCTGAAATAATCATATTTCTAGAAGCCCAAGAAGCATTTGCAGCACCATTGTATTTTGCATAAGCAATTGGTCTTGCTTTATTGTTTTTTACTTCTAATACCATTCCCATGACAAAATGGAAAACTACTCCCGCAACAAGAATTGGTTGCATTACAAATTGAATTAATGGATTGTATCCCATAAAATGAGAAGATGCATTAAATACTTCTTCGCTAAAAACGGAGGTTAAATTTATAGAAAAATGAAGTGTTAAAAAGGTAATCAAAAAGAGTCCTGAAAGTGCCATTGCGACTTTCTTTGCAATGGAAGAACTCAAAAATGTAGATTTTGCCATAGTTGTATTAATTTATTTATAAAAATCATACAAAAATACGGCAATTTCAAATATAGTACAACCTTTTCGTAATAATTTATAATGAGTTTAAAGTGCGCTTAACAGTTTTCAAACGATAGGTTGTTTAATTTCTGGAAATTATAGTTTTAATTAAACAAAACTAGTTCTCATATGAAGGGGGCTAACCCTCTTAATCCCATGTCGGTCTTGATAATCAATGTGGAGAATACCGGATTCGAACCGATTACCTCTTGCCTGCCAGTAGAATCCATATTTTAAGGATGCCTTATTTTACTGGGGCTGGTGTTTTTTAAGTAATTCAAAATCGAGCATTTTTGAGCATTTTACCACTTAGAAAGTATACTTAGAATCTTAACCACTAAAACCAATTATTTTAAATGCTAAAATTAATGGGTTATCAAAAATCAGAGAAGGTGACGTTGGGTAATTACATCGATAAAGTTGAGGTGATTATGGAAGTGAATAGACAAGGATTTGGGTATTTTGAAAATTAAGTTTTCTTGTTAAATAAAAAATGGACTCTACGAATTTGATTTAGAGTTCATTCTTTAAAATTTGAAAAGGAAATTGTATTCAAAATCAGTTCACTTTTTGCTGATGATTTAAAATGGAAACCCGACATCAGGTTTTCTAGTTCAAAAAGTTAATAAGTTGTCATTTACTTTATAGTTAATTCTTCTATTAGTTTATCTATATCATCAATTGTAGTAGGACCTAATCCACTTACACGAAATGCAACTTTTGAATTTTTATCAATTATAATATGAGTCGGAAAAGAAACTACATTATATAATTTTACTAATTCACTATTGTTTGCAATGATATTATAGTTAAAGCTTTTTGTTTTTAAGAATTTTTCTATTTTTGGTTTATCATTATTTGCGAAACCAAGAAAAACCACCTCTTTATTTTTATGTTTTTCCACTAATTTATTAAGTTCAGGCATTTCCATTACACACGGTTTACATTCTACAAACCAAAAATTAATTACAATAACTTTTCCTTTAAGTTCATCAAGCGAATAGTTATTTCCTGAAATATCTGTTGCTGAAAACGGGAATGCCTCTTTACCTATCAAATCAGAAGAATTTTGTTGACTGTCTTCAAATTGCATCATTTGTTTTTTCTCTTCATTGGTTGCTTTTCTTAAGACAAATGCCTGTACAACTTTATTGCTATCAATATAGGGTTCTGGAATATAATCTCCTGACATCATTGTTTTGTTAAATTCTTCTCCTTGAATCAATATTGATTTATCAGAATAAACAGGAATAGAAATTCCATCTAGCATTAATGGCTGACTTTGGTCAATATCCTGAAAATGGGCTTTCACAAGACCATTCAAGGGATTTGATTTTTTTATATTTATTGTGTCTTTTATGATGACTTCTTGAGCATTACTATTGCTCATCATCATCATTATTGCTATTACAAATAAAAAATTAGTTTTCATATTTTATCTATTTATATCTCTAAATGCAAATATATGAATATAATAAAATAATAAAAATATAATATTAAAACTAGAGGTATAATTTAGCTCATATTTGTAACTTTCTCCAATAGAGGGAGTAGGTTCTTCTCCTTAATTAGCAATGTTAAAAGTTTATAAAAAAAGTAAATAATCTTAAAATTTGCGGTACTGCTAAAGTCTCTTGATTTCAGAGAAAAATAAAGGCTCACTTTTATAATATAAGTTAAACCCTTATTTATTAAAAATTACGCAAGAATTAAGTGAACTAAAAGTAGAACTCATTTTTTACACTCAAACCATCAAAACTCTACCCAATATCGCCACTCAAAGTCCATAAAAAAGCCTCACATCGCTGTAAGGCCTTGATAATTAAAGTGGAGAATACCGGATTCGAACCGGTCACCTCTTGCCTGCCAGGCAAGCGCTCTAGCCAAATGAGCTAATCCCCCTTAATTGAGCAAATATAAATTTATTAAAAGTATTATATTATTTTTTTTAAGTATTTTTTAAAAATTGTTTAAAATCTTATCAAAATAAGAAAATAATACTTATAATTGCACTACGATTCAATAAATTACAAACAATATACAAACTTTATGAAAAAAATTACTTTACTATTTTTATTTTTGTTTGCTCTTCAAGGTCAGGCGCAAACTTATTATTCTGAAAACTTTGAAGGAGGACTAAACGGTTGGATTTCAACTGATTTAGATGGCGACACCAAATTATGGGATGTTTTAAATGCTTCTGGTATTAACAGCAATATTGGTTTGAAATCTTTAGTTTCATTTTCTTATGATGATGCTTCTTCTGCTCCATTAACTCCAGATAATTTAGCTACTTCACCAGCAATTGATTTAACTGGGGTAACAGCTTCCAACGTATATTTTTTATACGATCAGCTTAGTGACCCAAGCTGGCCAGACGAACATTATGCAATTTATATAACAAACTCAAATGATCCAGCAGTAATTACTGCATCTACTCCTTTTTATGAAACAGATATCTCAGAAATCAATCTAACTAATAAAGCATTTGATTTATCAAGTTTTATTGGTCAAACCATCTACATTAGTTTTAGACATTTCAATTGTACCGATAAATACTATTTGATACTAGATAATATTGAAGTAAAAAGTTTACTACCTAATGATATTCAAATAGTATCTTCCGAAATAGTAAGATACGGATTATTAAATTCTTCAAATACTCTTTCATTAACTCTTAAAAATAAAGGAAGTAATGTAGTAAATAATGTGACTGTAAATTGGAATGATGGTGCTGATCATATTGCTACTATACCGACATCTATAGGGCTTGGTGAAACAGTAACTATAATCCATCCAACAGCGGTTCAATATGCATCAGTTGTAGAGAAAACTTTATCAGTAACTGCAACACAAGTAAATGGAAATGTAGATAGTAATACAAGTGATAATACAAGATCTAATAAATTTAACACCATAAGCCAAGCATCTGTTAAAAATGTATTGTTTGAAGAAGGAACTGGAACTTGGTGCGGATGGTGCCCAAGGGGAGCAGTTGCTATGAATTACATGACAACCACTTACCCAACTCAATTTATTGGAGTTGCTGTTCACAATGGGGCTAGTGATCCAATGAAACTTGCTGCATACGATTCAGCTACAGGATTAACTGGTTTTCCAGGAATGAATGTGGATAGAGTTGTGAAAAATTCAGGAGTTACCCAGTCTATAATGGTATCTCGTTTTAATGAAAGAAAAGTCCTTGCAACTCCAGTTAACATTAATGCGTCTGGAAGCGTTGTAGGCTCTGCAATTACTATAAATGCAAGTGCCACTTTTAGAACTGTATTTGCATCCTCTAATTTTAGATTAGGAGTTATTATATCTGAAGACGGTGTTCAAGGTACTGCCAATGGATACAGACAAACAAACTATTATGCTGCAAATGCTAATGGACCAATGGGGGGTTATGAATCTTTGCCAAATCCAGTTCCAGCAGCTCAAATGATCTACAATCACGTTGGTAGAGCTTTGCTAGGAGGTTATTCTGGACAAACTGGTTCTGTACCAACAGCAATTGCAGACGGTCAAACTGCAAATTACACATTTAATTATACAGTTCCAACTACAAGTGTTGTGGCAAATATGCATGCAGTATTAGTATTAATTGATCAATCTACAGGAGAAATTGTAAATGCTAAATCAGTTGTTTTAAATACTCTAGCTGTTGATAGTAATTCTTATATTAAAGATCAAGTTCAAATAAATCCAAATCCAGCAAGTGATTATTTTAATATTAATAATTTAAAAGGTGGCGATTATACAATTACTATTTATGACATGTTAGGTAAAGTAGTTCAAACTGTTAAATCTAAAAATGTTATTGAAAATGAATCCGTAACTATTCCTGTTAAAGGAATTACTTCTGGAGAATATATTGTAAACATAGCCTCTTTAGCTAGTTCAACTAGTTTGCATTTGTTGGTAAAATAAAAAAACTAAAGGCATTTACCTTTTAAAAATGTAAATGCCTTTAAAAATAATAATTATCATGAAAAAAATTCTACTTTCTGTACTAGTAGTTTTAGCCTTTTCTGTTAACTCTGTAGCTCAATTTACAGTTTCTAAAACGGATGGCACTCCGCTTACAAATGGTCAAACCCTTACATTCAACTCTATTGTTTATGCTCAGGCTTCATTAGCTTTGAAAATTACAAATACTGCTTCTGCTGCTATTAATTTGAGAATTACATGCCAAAGCATGACCAACACTAATGGGCAATTAATGGAAGTATGTTTTGGGCCAGATTGTTATGGTACAACAGCGGTTGGAGATGTTTTCCCATCTTCTGGATCTGTGAATATTTTAACTGGAGGAATAGATACTTCCTGTCATTTGTTCAATAATGACCTTGGTATTTCAACAAGTGTACCAGTAGATTATGTGTTTAAAATATACCAAATAAATAATTTTGGCACACAAATAGGAACTCCATTTATTTTCACCTATCGTTATGATGCTACTCTTTCTAACACTACAATTGTTGGGCAGAGTTCTAAAAGTGTAACTCTAAAATCTACTACAGTAAGTAATAATTTAGATTTTGAAGTAAATTTAAAGTCAGATTTTTCAATCTATGATTTAAGTGGAAAATCAGTATTAACAAATGATTTAGATTATGGAAATCAAACGGTAGATGTATCTAATTTGACTTCTGGATTATATTTAATAAACTTTGTTAATGAAAATGGAGATACTTCTTGTGTCAAATTTATAAAGAAATAAATTATCGAAAATTCATTAAAGTTCGCTTCATGCGAACTTTTTTGTTTTATATCATGAAGTAATTATTAGAATAAAAACCAATAGTATTCTAAAAATAAGTAATTTTATGCTTTAAATTAATTATGTCTCTAAAAGCAATAAAAATTCTTCATCTAGATAGTAACCATGCTTTGTTGCGGCAACAACTTGAAGATGCTGGTTTTCAAAACGAAGAAGATTTTATCTCTACCAAAGAAGAGGTCGAAAAGAAAATACATAACTATCAAGGAATTGTTATTCGGAGTCGGTTTAAAATAGATAAAGCCTTTTTAGATAAAGCTACCAATTTACAATTCATTGCCCGGGTTGGAGCCGGCTTAGAAAGTATCGATTGTGATTATGCAATTGCCAAAAAAATCCAATTAATTGCCGCTCCAGAAGGTAATGAAAATGCAGTCGGCGAACACACCCTTGGTATGTTGTTGTCTTTGATGAACAAACTAAACCGTGCCGATAAATTAGTGCGTGAAGGCAAATGGATACGAGAAGGCAATCGAGGTTATGAGTTAGAAAATAAAACAGTCGGAATTATCGGTTATGGCAACATGGGCAAATCTTTTGCAAAAAAATTACGGGGTTTTGATGTAAAAGTTTTATGTTATGATATTCAAGATAATATAGGCGATGTTAATGCTAGTCAAGTTTCACTTAATGAATTGCAAGAAAAAACAGATATTTTAAGTTTGCACATACCTTGGACTCCCGAAACCGATAAGATGGTTAACGACAAATTTATTAATTCTTTTGCAAAGCCTTTTTGGTTCATAAATACTTCCCGTGGGAATAATGTGGTTACTTCCGATATAGTCGATGCATTAAAAACCGGTAAAATTCTAGGTGCAGGATTGGATGTCTTAGAATATGAAAAACTATCATTTGAAAATTTATTCATCGATTCCGAAAAGCCAAAAGCATATCAATTTTTATTAAATTCAGAAAATGTTTTGCTTACTCCCCATATTGCAGGTTGGACTTATGAAAGTCACGAAAAATTAGCGCAAACAGTAGTTGATAAGATAATTAATTTATATAAAAAAATCTAATTTAGTAATTAAAATAACCCAGATTTATGGAAATCAAAAAAACAATACCAAATGCTATCGCCGTTTTAGTTTTAGGAATTTGTTCAATCGTTTTTGCTTGTTTAGGAATTGGACTAATTTTAGGAATTATCGGTTTAGTACTTTCTAGTAACGGAAGAAAACTTTATAAAGAATCACCAAACACGTATGAAGGATACGGAATGTTAAATGCAGGCTTTATAATGTCAATTATAGGAACATCTCTTGGAAGTATTTATGTTCTTTATATGTTGTTTTATATTATTATTATTGGAGGTGCCCTAGCAACTATTTTTGCTGCAGCACATTAAAAACAATCATACAATAAAAAAACTTTTCAACGAAGTAGGGTTTTCGGACTTAATTAGTTGTGCATCTGGCAGAAAAGGAAGAAAAATAGTGAAACAAGTTTTAAATTCTCTTTCTTCAACTGCTTTTGTTAGAACTCTTGAAAAAGTTACCAATATGGAAAGCGTTAAATATTTGCTTAAAAAAATATAAGCCCAGAGCCTATTTTATGTATGAATTGGCTCAAAAGCAAGAAATTCCTAGTGGGTTATCTTGGATTTCTTCCCTTCCAGAATCTAATGATCGAGCTAAATATATTTTGAATTATTTAAAGGGTTAAAAATACCAAAAGATACAAACTCTAATCAATCAAAATTGGAAAGTATTTAAAAATCAAGTTGAAAATAGAATGTTTTTTAAAACCGCATTAATCAACTTGGATGCGTTTTTTTATATTTGAATTAAAATAATCCAATGAAAAAAGTATTTTCCGCCCTAGTTTTATTAATTACGCTAAAATCTTTTGGCCAAAAGTCCCACCAAATGGTAAACCCAATGATTGGAACTGGCGGTCACGGACATACTTATCCGGGTGCAACGGTGCCTTTTGGAATGGTGCAACTTTCTCCAGATACTCGAATTGATGGCAGTTGGGATGGTTGTTCGGGTTACCATTATGACGACACTACTATTTACGGATTTTCACATACCCATTTAAATGGCACTGGTTGCTCCGATTTTGGTGATATAATGCTAATGCCATCAATGGGGAAGGGAAAAATATTAAATTCTAATTATTACTCTTCAACTTTTTCACATCAGAATGAAAAGGCATCTGCAGGATTTTACTCTGTTAAATTAAATAAAAACAATATCGCTGTTCGATTAACTACTTCTACTCGAGTAGGTTTTCACGAATATACTTTTAATCAAGATGGCGATGCAGATATTGTATTGGATTTAAATCATAGAGATAAATTACTTTATGGTGAAATTAGAATCATTGATAATAAAACTATTGAAGTTTTTAGAAGAAGTGAAGCATGGGCAAAAAACCAACAAGTTTACGCCCGAATAGAATTTAATGTCCCTATGAAAGTTTTTGGAAATGGAAATCAAACGCAAAGTGATAAATTATTTAAGGGTACCGAAGTAGCTGCCTATTTCTCTAAACGAGTGAAAAAAGGCGATAAAATCCTAGTAAAAGTTTCTCTTTCACCAACAAGTTATGCAGGAGCAAAATTAAACAGTTCTGAAATTAAAGATTGGAATTTTGAACGAGTAAAAAAAGAAGCGGAACAAATTTGGGATAAACAATTATCTAAAATTCAAATCTTCGAATCCGATATAAATAAGAAAACAATTTTCTATACGGCTCTCTACCATACGATGGTGCAGCCAAACATCGCTCAAGATTTAGATGGAAAATATCTTGGTCGGGACAACCAAATTCACAAAGCAGAAGATTTTGATTACTATTCTGTTTTCTCTCTTTGGGATACGTTTCGAGGGGCACATCCATTATACACTTTAATCGAAAAAAAGCGCACATCCGATTTTATAAATACCTTTTTGAAACAATATGAACAAGGCGGAAGATTGCCAGTTTGGGAATTAGCTTCCAATGAAACCGATTGTATGATTGGCTACCATTCCGTTTCGGTAATCGCTGATGCAATGGCTAAAGGTATTACAGGTTTTGATTACGAAAAAGCATTTGAAGCGTCCAAACATAGCGCGATGTTAGATCATTTAGGATTGGATGCTTATAAAAAGCAAGGATTTATTTCAATGGATGACGATAGCGAAAGCGTTTCCAAAACTTTAGAATATGCTTATGATGATTGGTGTATTGCACAAATGGCAACCATTTTAGACAAAAAAGAAGATTACGATTACTTTATGAAGCGTTCCCAAAGTTGGAAGAATGTCTTTGATTGGAATACAGGATTCATGCGCCCTAAGAAAAATGGTGGTTGGGACAAACCTTTTGATCCTAAAGAAATCAATAATAACTTCACTGAAGGAAATTCGTGGCAATACTCTTTTTTTGTTCCGCAAGATATTCCCGGTATGATTGCAGCCTATGGTGGAAATGAAAAGTTTGAAGCCAAACTAGATGAAATGTTTAGCAGCGAAAGCAAAACTACTGGTCGCGAACAAGCCGATGTTACGGGATTAATCGGTCAATACGCACACGGAAACGAACCAAGTCATCACATGGCCTACTTGTACAACTATGTTGGTAAACCAGAAAAAACCACTCAAAAAGTGCATTCTATTTTAGATAATTTCTACAAAAATTCCCCTGATGGGTTAATTGGAAATGAAGACTGCGGACAAATGAGTGCTTGGTATGTTTTAAGTTCTATGGGGATTTATGCAGTCACTCCAGGGTTGCCGAATTGGAGCGTAACAAGTCCGTATTTTAGTAACATTAAAGTAAATTTTGAAAATAAATCTTCAAAAACTATAAATAAAGATACGGATGAATTTCAATTAAGAACTTTTGATGCTTATAGTCCAGAAGATGATTTGCCACCTGTGGAAGAAGATATAAATTCGTACGATCCAAAAAAAGAATTCAAAAAATTCAATAGTATTCTCCCCGTTCCTGTAGTTCAAGCAGAAAGCAAATCGTTTAAAGATAAAATGAAAGTTGCAATTATTTCTCAAAATCCAGGTGATGTAATCTATTATAACATAAGTGATACGAGCGATTATTTAGCAAAGAAACTTCCTTCAGTTGTTTATACGGAACCTTTTGAGGTTATAGAAACTTCAACTATTTTTGCTTGTATAAAAAACAATGGAAACCAAAGTAACAGCATAACTGCAACCTTCTTCAAAAAACCAAACAATTACACAATTGCTATTAAATCTAAATACAATCCGCAATACCATGCAGGAGGTCCAGATGGTTTGGTTGATGGAATTTTTGGTTCTGTTAATTGGCGCAAAGGCGATTGGCAAGGGTATCAAAGCCAGGATTTTGAAGCTGTTATCGATTTGCAAAAAGAGCAAGCAATAAGTTCGTTTTCGGCAAATTGTCTGCAAGATTCCCGCTCTTGGATCATAATGCCTACCAAAGTTGAATATTATGCCTCTAGGGATAATGAGAATTTTACTTTAGTTGGAACTGTAACTAATAGTATCGATCCAAAAGAAAACGAAAACAAAATGAAGGATTTTCAATTAAAATTAGATAAAGAAATAACTGCCAAATACATCAAAGTAAAAGCCTACAATTTTGGCAAACTCCCCAATTGGCATCAAGGTGTTGGGGGAGATGCTTTTATTTTTATTGACGAAATAACCATTAAATAAAATCTGTTAAATCCGCGTGCCATTTTACCATGAAAATAGCCTTACTACAAACTGCCTTATCTTGGGAAAACCCAAAAGAAAACCGAATTAATCTCGAAGAAAAAATTCATTCTATTCCAGAGGATGTCGATTTAATTGTACTACCCGAAATGTTCACCTCAGGATTTACGATGAGTCCAAAAAACTGCGCCGAAACGATGAAGGGAACAACTATTTCTTGGTTGCAATCGTTAGCAAAATATAGGAACTCTGCCATTACTGGAAGTTTAATTATAGAAGAAAACGGCAACTATTACAACCGATTAGTTTTTGTTTTTCCTAATGGAGAAATCCAACACTACGATAAAAGGCATTTATTCACGCTAGCAGGAGAAGATAAAATTTACACTGCAGGAACAGAAAAATTGATTGTAGAATATAACAACTTCAAAATTTGTCCGCTTATCTGTTACGATTTGCGCTTCCCTGTTTTTTCAAGAAATGCGGAAGATTATGATGTGTTGATTTATTTGGCCAACTGGCCAAAACCTCGCGTAAACGCTTGGGATGTTTTGCTAAAAGCAAGAGCTATAGAAAACATGAGTTATGTTATTGGAGTAAACAGAGTAGGATTAGACGATAATAATCACGAATACGTTGGTCATTCGCAAGCCATAGATTTTCTAGGAAATTATGTCTTAGAACCTCAAGAAACAGAAGTGATTTTTATCGTAACACTAGATAAAGATGCAATGTTAGAAACTAGAAATAAATTAGCATTTCTGAATGATAAAGATGAATTTTTAATTCGTGATTTTTAAATCAAAAGGTTGTTCCACATCCCAATTGGCTCGAACATCCAATTCTTTAGGAAAATAAATAACCTCTTCACTTTGGCGGAGTTCTAAAAAATTTCCAGGTGTCCAAGATTTATCTTTATTATCGTCGTAAATTAATCTTAAATTATATTTATTTGGCTCTAATAAGTCGAATATTACTTCTCTACTTTTATCGGAATATTCACTTGCAACAACCTCCTCTTTTTCATCTAAAAGTTGCACAATTACAGGAAATCGTTTTACATTCTCTAAAGTAACTTTCAAATTCCCATAATCGGAAAGATTATTGGTGGCAAAATTATAGGATAAAGTATCATTCTTTTTATCATAATAATTAATTAATGCTCCTGGCAATAATTTTAAATTGTATTTTTCCAGAGGTTCTTTCTGAAATAGAAACTTTAACTTCTGATGGAATTCATCGTATTCTGTAGTAAATTTTACTTCGGCAGAATCTTTATTAATTAATTTCATTTTCGTAACATCCCATTTATTTATAGGTGTATTCGAATTAATTGCAAAAGTATCTCTGAAATTTAATGTGCCTATTGGTTCTGCAGAAAAATTGATGCTATCCTTTTTCTGATCTTTAACTTTTAAAAAATAAGTTTTTTTAAATTTATTTTTAGAAATAGCAACACTAATACTATCCCCTTTTATGGCATTGAACCAAACTTGAAGCGAATCTTTTTTTGGTAACTCAGATACTATATACGGAATAGTTTCTTCTCCTCTTTTTATAACAATATTCACATCCTTAGTTTTCCCTTCATAACCCATTGTATATTTCGATGCGGATGCTTGAATGAAATTTACCGCTTTAAAAGAGGCTTCTTCTTTAAATAAATCCAATTCATAAATAGTATCGTTGGGGATTTTAATAAAATCTTTTTGAAAAGCAATTTTGTCGGTCTTAGGATCAAATTTATTATTTCCATTGGCATCCTTTAAAGCAATTAATCGGTATTTGCCTTTCTTTAAATTTTCAAATTTACCTAATTTCAAACTATCTAAAGTGTTCGTAACGTATCTTGGTGTTTGTTTGTAAATAGCCGAATCGGTGTATTTTTCATTCACTTCATATAATAAAATAGAAACAAAATTATCTACTTTTTTGCCAATAGCATCTCTGGTTTTTACCCCTAAGGTCAATGAATCAATATAACTTCCAGTAGAAAAAACATATTTAAATTGTTGGTAAGGATTGCCTTCGTTATTGTCTTGAATACTTTTGCCAAAATTAAAACTGTAAGTAGTGTTAGGCTGTAATGTATCTTTTATTTTGATTGTTATCGTCTTACTTGCAGTTGCTGGCAAAATCTCCGGCTGCAATTTCATAGGTGGTGAAATGATAAGCTGTTTATTTACCTCCTTAAGTTTCACATATTCATCAAAAGTCAATTTAATTTCTTTTCTGTTAAAATTCGTAGTTAGGTTTTTTGGTAAACTAGTAATCAATATTGGCGCTAAAGTATCTTTTTTTCCACCAGTAATAAAACCTCTTTTGGCACATCCAATTATGGATAAAGCCATTAAAATCAATAGATAGTTACAATACTTTTTCGGCATCATTAAAGGTTTTCTAATCGCAAAATAACAACTATATTTAGAGGTAACGAAATGTTTTTATTTATTATTAACTAAAAATATTTATTGGGTCATTGCCATACAAACGATACTCAATTTTGAACCCGGGATTTTAAGCAATTCTCTACCACATGCTTCAAGTGTAGATCCTGTAGTAATTACATCGTCAATTAACATAAAATGTTTGTTGTGGAGTGATTGGTTTTGTAAAATACTAAAGATAGATCCAACCACATCACTTCTTCCTAATAAGTTCTTATTGGTTTGAGTTTTAGAATACACATTCCTAATTAAAACCGAACCGTTATAAGGAATATTCATACTTTCGGATAACGATTTCCCAAAAGTCTCTACCTGATTGTAGCCACGTTCTTTCAATCGTTTTTTATGCAAAGGAACCGGAATAATATAATCTACCGAATTAAGTTCTGCAATGGTCTTCAATTCTTCGCCATACCAATAGCCAATTACGGTTCCAATTTCTTGATGTCCTTTGTATTTTAATTTGTGAATCATCTCTTGAACGATTCCTTTTTTATGAAAATAAAATAATGCTGCAGCAAATTCTAAAGGAATTCTGCCATAAAATTTTGCAACTACTTCGTTATCTATTATTTTATGATGGTTAGTTAATGGAATTTCATGACGGCAAACAGTACAAATAACATTTTCATTGGCCAATAAAAACGAATTACAGCCCGAACAAGCCTTAGGAAAAAATAGATTTATGAGATTTTCAAACATCACCTAAAATAATTTATTCCTAAATATAATAAAAATGCAAATAGCAAGAAAATATAAACACACTTTTTATATTTTTGCATCACTATGGCAAAACAAGAAGATTTATTTAAGAATGTAATTTCGCATGCAAAAGAATACGGATATATTTTTCCGTCAAGCGAAATTTACGATGGTTTAAGTGCGGTATACGACTATGCGCAAAATGGAGTAGAATTAAAGAAAAATATCCGGGAATACTGGTGGAAAGCAATGGTGCAAATGCACGAAAACATTGTTGGCCTAGATGCCGCAATTTTGATGCACCCTACCACTTGGAAAGCTTCTGGCCACGTAGATGCTTTTAACGATCCATTAATTGATAACAAAGATTCTAAAAAAAGATACCGTGCCGATGTTTTAATTGAGGATTATGCCGAAAAATTAAATCTGAAAGCCAAAAAAGAAATTGAAAAAGCGAAAGCTCGTTTTGGTGACGCTTTTAACGAACAAGAATTTATTACCACTAACACCAGAGTTGTAGAATATCTTGCCAAAGAAAGAGAAATTCTAGAAAGAATGGGACGTTCTTTAGGTGCTGGAGATTTGGAAGATGTGAAAGCATTAATTGAAGAACTAGAAATTGCCGATCCTGAAACTGGTTCTAGAAATTGGACCGAAGTACGTCAGTTTAACTTAATGTTCGGAACCAAACTAGGTGCTTCTGCCGACACAGCAATGGATTTATACCTTCGCCCAGAAACTGCTCAAGGTATTTTTGTAAATTTTTTAAATGTTCAAAAATCAGGGAGAATGAAGATTCCGTTTGGAATTGCGCAAACTGGTAAAGCCTTTAGAAATGAAATTGTAGCTCGTCAATTTATTTTCCGTATGCGGGAATTTGAACAAATGGAAATGCAATTTTTTGTAAAACCAGGCGAAGAAATGAAATGGTACGAATACTGGAAAACCAAAAGGTTGAACTGGCATTTGTCTCTTGGTTTAGGAAGAGAAAATTACCGTTTTCACGACCATGAAAAATTGGCGCATTATGCTAATGCTGCTGCCGATATTGAATTTAATTTCCCATTTGGATTTAAAGAATTAGAAGGAATTCACTCTAGAACGGATTTCGATTTAAAGGCACACGAACAATTCTCAGGTAGAAAATTACAATATTTTGACACCGAAGAAAATGTAAATTACACGCCTTATGTAGTAGAAACTTCAGTTGGATTAGACCGTATGTTTTTGGCCGTTTTCGCTATTTCCTTAAAAGAAGAAACTCTAGAAGATGGTTCTACAAGAACCGTATTGCAACTGCCATCGGTATTGGCGCCAACAAAAGCGGCTGTTTTTCCATTAGTAAAAAAAGATGGACTTCCAGAAATTGCTCATAGTATTATAGACGAATTGAAATGGGATTTCAATGTAACTTATGATGAAAAAGATGCTGTAGGGAGGCGTTACAGAAGACAGGATGCTCTTGGCACACCATTTTGTATAACTGTGGATCATCAAACAATAGAAGATCAAACGGTTACAATTCGCCATAGAGATTCTATGAAACAAGATAGAGTGAAAATATCCGAATTAAAAACCATAATAGAAAATGAAGTTTCTATAAAAAATTGGTTGCAAAAAAGCGTATAAAATTAATAGGAGAATTCTTTAATTTGCCTTATTTTTTCAGGAAATGTTGTAATAATAAAGTGGTAGAGCTATCGTGTTCTACCACTTTTTTATGATTTATTTCTTCTAATATTGAATTGGCCAATTGCTTGCCTAATTCTACTCCCCATTGATCATAACTAAAAATATTCCAAATAATTCCTTGAACGAATATTTTATGTTCATACATTGCCACTAAAGATCCTAAATTTTCAGGAGTTAATTTTTGAATAAGAATAGTATTAGTAGGCTTATTTCCTGTGAAAACTTTAAACGGTTTTAAATAATCTGCTTTAGATTTTTCCATTCCTTGTTTGTTAAACTCTGTTTGGACTTGCTCGGATGTTTTACCATTTAAAAGTGCTTCGGTTTGTGCAAAGAAATTAGACATTAATTTATTATGGTGGTCTTCGTTGCCATACAATGGAGTCACAAATCCTATAAAATCAGTTGGAATTAATTTAGTTCCCTGGTGAATTAATTGGAAAAAAGCATGTTGTGAATTGGTTCCAGGTTCACCCCAAATAATAGTTCCGGTTTGGTAATTAACCGGTTTGCCATCTCTGTCGATACTTTTTCCGTTACTTTCCATAATTCCTTGTTGTAAGTAAGGAGCTAATTTTTGCAAATACTGAGTATATGGAATGATAGCTTCACTTTCGGCACCAAAAAAATTATTGTACCAAACACTAAGTAAGGCTAAAATAACGGGGATATTCTTATCGAATGATTCGTTTTTAAAATGTTCGTCCATTTGATTGGCACCTTTCAATAATTTATTAAAATTATCAAAGCCAACTGCCAAACTAATAGACAAGCCAACTGCTGACCATAGAGAAAAACGACCGCCAACCCAATCCCACATTGGAAAAATGTTGGTGGCATCAATTCCGAATTCGGTGACTTTTTGTATATTGGTAGAAATAGCAACAAAATGTTTGGCAACATCTTCTTGTTTGGCCGATTGTAGAAACCAAGTTCGAATAGATTCTGAATTCGTAAGTGTTTCTTGAGTGGTAAAAGTTTTAGAAACAATAACAAAAAGAGTTGTTTCTGGATTTATTTTTTTTATGATTTCATTTACATGATCACCATCTACATTAGAAACAAAATGAACGTTTAAATGGTTTTTATAATATTGTAATGCTTCCACAACCATTGCAGGGCCAAGGTCAGAGCCTCCAATGCCAATATTTACTATGTCTGTAAAGGGCTTTCCTGTAAATCCTGTTCTAATTCCTGAAGTTATTTCGTGAGTGAATTTTTCGATATTTTGTTTTACTTCGTAAATTTCAGGCATCACATTGTTGCCATCCACTAAAAAAGCAGCCAATTTAGGGGCACGCAATGCAGTATGCAAAACAGCTCTATTTTCCGTTTGGTTAATTATATCGCCATTAAAATACTGAGAAATTGCTTCTTTTAAATTTACTTCTTCCGAAAGTTTTAAAAGTAAGTCAAGGGTTTCTTGTGTTATATTGTTTTTAGAAAAATCTACTAAAAAATCATTCCATTGAATATGAAATTTTTCGGCACGAGTACGGTCTTTTTGAAACATTTCTTTAATAGAATTGTTTTCCATAAAAGAAAAGTGCTTTTTCAAGTTTTGCCAAGAGTTAGTATTGACCGGATTTATAGTTGGTAAAGACATGGTTTTATTTTATTTTAAAGGACAAAATTAGATAAAAGAATGTAGATAAAACTATGACTTTGCTATTTTATAACTGAAAACAGTAATGTAAGCGTTGTTGAAAAGTAAATATGAATTTACTACTTGTTAAATCTAATTTCGGCTACACTATCTAATTCCCTTTTTAGAGGGCGAATTTGTTCTTTAAATTTTGGTAAATTTCTGCCTTCCATAACTTGAGAGTTTGGAAGTTTTAGTTTTAATGCATCCACTTGAACCCCGTTTTTCCAAAAACGGTAACACACGTGAGGCCCAGTTGCTAAACCAGTACTTCCAACTTTTCCAATTGTTTCCCCTTGTTTAACATGCTGTCCTCTCCTTACTAAAATTTTAGACATGTGTAAATATTGGGTAGAATATATTTTGTCGTGTTTTACTTTAACAAAATTCCCGTTTCCTGTGGTATATCCTGCCTGTTCAACTACTCCAGCTGCAGTAGTCATAATTGGCGTTCCAGTTGGCGCAGCATAATCAGTACCTTTATGTGCTTTCCATGTTAATTGAACAGGGTGGAATCTATTTTGAGTATAATGAGAGGTAATGTTTACAAATTTCAACGGTGCTTTCAGGAAGAAATTCTTTAAGGCTTTGCCATTTTCATCATAATAATCTACCTTCCCATTTCTGTCTTGAGCAAATGGAAAAGCATATATCTTTTCTCCTTTATATTCAAAATAGGCAGCTTTCAAACTATCTACACCATCAAATACGGTATCATTAATATATCTTTCAGTGAAACTAAGAGCAAATTTATCTCCTTTTTTAGATTTGAAAAAATCAATAGACCAAGCAAAAATTTTAGTTAGTCTTCCAGATAAAGTAGGTTCAATTTTCATTTTACGCAATGTTTGCGTAAGCGAACCAGTTAATTCTCCCGCAACAGTTCGTGTTTTGAAAGTTAGTGGTCTTATTTTTTTATAACCAACAATAGAATCTGTTAAATCTATTAAAAAGTAATCTAATCGGTTGGGTTGGTAAATAAGATATTGTAATTTATTGTATTTATCTTTAGATCTTAGGCAGACATAAGGTCTTTTAAATCGCACACTTGTTGGAAACGAATCTTTAACAACTCGAATAATATCTGCAACTTTTTTTCCGTTAAGATTTTGTTTTTTTAAAATTCTTTCAAAAGTATCTTGACTTTGAATGGTGTCGTAATGAACATTAAAATCATCGTAATGAAATCCAAAATCTAAAATAGGTTTATGAGGCTCTGCATCTTCAATTACAAAATCCTCTTCTGCTTTTTTACAAGAAAAAAGCGTTATAATGACCAATAAAATAAATGCAAGTTTTCTCAATATTCTTGTATTATTTTAGCAATTATCCCCCCAATTTTTTAATTCCTCTTCGCTCCAAAGTTCAGGGAAAAATATTCTTCTTTGGTATTTTGGGTGCATGTATTTTTTCCAGTCGCTACCACCGGTCGCTTCTCCTGATCCTTGACCGCTTTCAATGTATTTTTTAGCAGCATTTAAATGCCCCATTACCCATGTGATGTTCACTGTTCTGTCATAATGGCGCATTGCATTAATTAATTCGGTGTTTTTTTGATCAGCTTCTGGAAGTTGTTTGAATTTTTGCCAAAGGTTTGTAATATTATGTTCCTCCATAAATCTTAAAAACTCTGCTTTGTATTTCCTTTCAAATTCTAAAATTAGAAATGATTTTTCTCCGGTTTTATGATCTTTTCCTGCTGCCTGCCAATAAAGATGTTCAAACGCATGAGAGTAAGGCGTGTTGCGGTCAATAGTTGCTCTAAAACGATAATCAATAAGATTAATTAAATCAGTAGAAGCGAATTCAATTAATCGATATTGGGCACTTTGAAATCCGCTTGCAGGGGTTAATGTATTTCTAAATTTCATATATTGCTCTACTTCCATTCCATCGCCCATAATATCAAACGATGTCGTAAGCATGTCAAAATAACGGCTGATGCGCATTAATCTTTCTGCAAAGAATTTCGTTTCAGGATGCTTGCATTGGCAAACCTGCTCTATTTCCCAGAGTATCATTTTAAACAATAACTCATTGACTTGATGGTACATAATAAAGACCATTTCGTCTGGCAAAATGGTTCTTTGAGTTTGTAAATTCAACAAAGCATCTGTTTGAATATAATCCCAATAAGTGATTGGCTTTGACCAAATTAGCCCTTCAAGATGAGTGTCAGTTTTTTGATTTATGGCGCCAAATTTTTTTTCTAAGGCTGCAATTATATTAGTTGTATCTGATGTCATGGTGTTGCTTTTATGGTAAATGGATTAGATAAACCCTTGAAGGATTCTAAATCGGCTTTTATAGATCCTATTGCTAAACTAGCTTTTATTCGGACTGGTATTTTATTGTCATCATCTGAAATCCAAACAGTTAAGCTTTCTTGTTCCTTGAAAACGCGACCAGATTGTACTAAAGGTCTAAAAATCATACATGGAATAGTGCCAAATTTAGTTTCTAAATCTTCTTTACCAATATATTTTAACTTAAATTTTGTGGATTCTTGATCAAAAAACATATCTATTACTAAAAATTCACCAACTTTTAATTTATTTGCTAAAGGATGGTTTCTTAAATAGTAAAAGGTAGAAACAATGTCTTGAATGTTATCTGAAGTAGCGAAGGTTTGGTTAGTATTGTTTTTATAATCCTTTACTAAGATAGTGTTTTTATCCTGATTAAAGAATCCTTCTTCGTTTTTAGTATAACCACCTTCATTTATTTTTCTGACATATTGGTAGGGTTTTCCGCTGGACTTGTCAAAATAGGATTCATAATTATCATCCACATTAAATAACCATTTAGACATTCCGGTGGTATATCCTTTTCCAACAGCATGAAAAACTTTTTTATTGTTTTTAATTGCTTCTTTAACTTCTAAAGTGGCATAACCAGCGGTAACTAATCCGTAGTGAATTCTAAATTTAAACCATTCCCCAGTTTCAAATACTGAATCTTGAAGAGAATCAAAACTGACGCTTAAAAAAAATAGAGCAATAACAATTATCTTTTTCATTTTAGATTATAATTAAATTATAAAAGTAGAATTGCAATTTCTGTTCCAAATGTAATAAAACAAAAAAACTCCATCAAAATTAGATGGAGTTTTTATGTTATTAACCAACCTAAAAACTATAAATTATGAAAAATTTATATAAAAAATTAAAGGAAACCACTCCTTTTATTTTTAGTTATACAAATGTAATGCTGTTTTTAAGTTATTCTCAATAAAAAATGAACTTTAACATATTTTTATTAAAAATAAGGTTACTACAACGTTATATGGTGCTAAATTTTTAATAAAAATAAGGATTACAACGTTCCTCTCAATGCTTGTTCTCTTTCTATAGACTCAAAAAGAGCCTTAAAATTACCTGCACCAAAACCTTTAGCGCCCATTCTTTGGATTATTTCAAAAAACAATGTTGGACGATCTTCTAATGGCTTAGTAAAAATTTGTAAAAGGTAGCCATCTTCATCGGAGTCAACCAAAATTGAAAGCTGTTGTAATTTTTTAATGTCTTCTTTCATTATGTCCATGTGAACTCCCAATCTTCGTGGTATATCATCATAATAAGCTTGTGGTGGTGGTGGTAAAAATTCAACACCTCTTGCTTTTAAACCAGTTACTGTAGTAATAATATCGTTAGTGGCTACCGCAATATGTTGCACTCCTGAACTTTCGTAAAAATCAAGATATTCTTCAATTTGAGATTTTTTATTCCCTTTGGCTGGTTCATTTATTGGAAATTTAATTCTTCCGTTGCCATTAGACATTACTTTACTCATTAAAGCAGAATATTCGGTATGTATTTGTTTATCATCAAACGATAGGAAATTTTCAAATCCCATCACATCTTCGTACCATTTTACCCATAAATCCATTTCGCCCCAACCAACATTTCCAACCATGTGATCAATGTATTTTAGGCCTAATGGCACTGGATTGTATTCTGATTTCCATTCTTTAAATCCAGGTAAAAATGCTCCTGTATAATTTTTCCTTTCTACAAAAATATGAACGGTTTCGCCGTAGGTATAAATTCCAGATCGGACTACTTCGCCATGTTCGTCTTTTTCAACAGTCGGTTCCATGAAGGATCTTGCACCACGCTTAGTAGTTTCTTCGTATGCTGAGCGAGCATCTTCTACCCAAAGTGCAATTACTTTAACTCCATCACCATGCTTTTTTAAATGCTCGTTGATAGGAGAATTACTATTTAAAGGTGTAGTTAAAACCAACCGTATTTTGTCTTGTTTCAATACATAACTCACTACATCTCGAGAGCCAGTTTCCAAACCACGATAAGCATGCGATTGGAAACCGAATGCTGTTTTATAAAAATGTGCCGATTGTTTTGCATTACCTACGTAAAACTCAACATAATCGGTTCCTAATAATGGCAGAAAATCTTGTGCACCACTAAATATTTTTTCTAGTCCGTATTCTACGGATTTTACTTCTTTTGACATTTATTTATATTTTAAGTATTCCCGAATTTTTAAATTAGAAATTTTTTTAATTATTAATTAATCTACCCAGGATTTGTAATAGTGTCCATCATCAATCCCCATGGCTTCTTCAGTAACCATTAAAGGATTAAATGTATCTATCATTACAGCCAATTCTTCAGTCACTGTTTTCCCAATACTACGTTCCATTGCTCCAGGAGCTGGTCCGTGAGGAATTCCTTTAGGATGCAAGGTAATATGACCTTGTTCTATATTATTTCTTGACATAAAATCGCCAGCAACATAATATAAAACCTCATCCGAATCTATATTACTATGGTTGTATGGTGCCGGAATTGATTTTGGATGGTAATCATAAAGTCTAGGAACAAAAGAACAAACTACAAAATTTGTTGATTCAAATGTTTGATGAACGGGTGGTGGTTGGTGTACTCTACCTGTTATAGGTTCAAAATTATGAATAGAAAATCCGTAAGGAAAATTATAGCCATCCCAGCCAACAACATCAAAAGGGTGAGCAGCATAAACCACTTCGTGCATCATTCCTTCTTTTTTAATTTTGATTAGAAAGTCGCCTTTTTCGTGGTGCGTCTCTAAATCTGTAGGTAATTTAAAGTCGCGTTCACAAAATGGAGAATGCTCTAAATGTTGACCTGATTCATTTTTATATCTCTTTGGAGTATAGAAGGGCGCAAAACTCTCAACATAAAATAATCTATTGTCCTCATTTTCAAATTGAATTTGATAAATCATTCCACGTGGAATAATAAGATAATCTCCATATTCAAAGGCAATATTTCCCATCATGGTGCGCAATATTCCTTTTCCTTTATGAATGAAAATCATTTCATCGGAATCTGCATTTTTATAGAAATATTCTGTTAGAGATTTTCTTGGAGCAGCCAATCCAATTGTGCAATCTTTATTAACAAGCATTGCCTTTCTGCTTTCTAAAAAATCATCCTCTGGTTTTAATTCAAAACCTTTTAATAATAAAGATTTTATGTTTTTACCGATTGCAATTTTGGGTTCAACCGAATACGATCTTAGGATTTCTTTTATTTGCGTTGGTCGATGAACTTCATATAATAATGATGAATGTCCGTGAAACCCTTCTGTTCCGAAAAGTTGTTCGAAATACAACCCTCCATCAGGATTCTCAAATTGAGTATGGCGTTTTGGCGGGATATTTCCTAGTTTATGATAAATAGGCATTTTCTTTTTGTTTAAAGTTTAAAATTTAAAGTATCGGATTTTACCAAACTTTAGTCACTACTCAAAAAGAATTCTCACTCATTCCGGATTTCTCTTGATGAGGTATTTTAATAGAATAAGTAAATCGTCCCAATTTTTCATTATTACAAATATCGTAAAAAATATTTTCCAAAAAATAAAAAAAGCGTTAAATATGAGGTTTCAGATTTAATGCTTTTGATTATTATTTACTTTTAAATTTCTTTATCTGGATTGTTTAATTTGCTGTTTTTTTTGCTGTAAGCAAAATAAACTATAAGTCCTAATGCTAGCCAGCCAATTAATCGTAACCAATTAGTCCATCCTAAACCATATATCATAGCAAGACAAACTATTATCCCTAAAATTGGAACTAAGGGAACAAATGGTGTTTTAAATTCTCGTTTTAAATCAGGTTCCGTTTTTCTTAAAACAATTACCGAAATACAAACTAAGATAAAAGCAAATAAGGTTCCGATACTTGTCATATCGCCAACAATATCTCCAGGAATAAATGCCGCAAAAGCACCAACAATTACTAAGATTACTAAGTTAGCTTTGTAAGGAGTTTTATATTTTGAATGTAAATCCCCGAATGCTTTTGGCAATAAACCATCTTTACCCATTGCATAAAAAACTCTCGATTGTCCTAATAACATTACCAATATTACAGAAGAAAAACCTGCAAGAATTGCCACAGTTACAAACTGAGCTAACCATTGGTAACCAACCATATATTTGTTAATTGCAAAAGCAACAGAAGCTTCTTTTCCGCCAGTTCTAAAATCTTCAACGGTAGCTACGCCTGTTAATACGTGTGCAAAAAGTATATATAAAACAGTACAAACTGCTAGCGAACCTAAAATTCCTATTGGCATATCTCGCTTTGGGTTTCTAGTTTCTTGAGCTGCAGTACTTACTGCGTCAAAGCCAATAAAGGCAAAAAACACAGTTCCTGCTGCGCCCAGAATTCCCATTATGCCTCCAAAATGATGTCCAATTCCTTGATCATCGGTATAGGTAGAATCTGCAGGAATATAAGGAGTATGATTTGCAGGGTTGATAAAATGCCATCCAAAACCAATTATTAATATTACAATAGCAACTTTCGTGATAACGATTAATCCATTCACAAAAGCAGATTCTTGCGTTCCTTTTATCAATAGCAAACTGATGATTGCTACAATAAAAAAGGCGGGAAGATTTATCAAGCCATGCTCCCCTAATGAAGAGACCTGGAAAGGAGAATGAGATAAAGAATAAGGAATTGGACTGGTATGTACAACATTAACCAACAAATTATTAAGGTATTCACTCCATGCAATACCAACTGTTGCAGCACCTACTGCATATTCTAAAATTAAATCCCAACCAATGATCCAAGCAAGCAGCTCTCCCATAGTGGCATAAGTATAGGTGTAAGCACTCCCTGAAATTGGAATTGAAGAAGAAAGTTCGGCATAACATAGTCCTGCTAAAGCACATCCTATTGCTGCTACAATAAATCCTATCGTTACTGATGGTCCTGCATTTTGTGCCGCTGCGGTTGCGGTTCTAACAAAAAGTCCAGCCCCAATAATAGCTCCAATTCCTAGCGCTACTAATGACCAAGCAGTTAAGGTTCTTTTTAATCCTTTTTCAGACTCCGTAGCCTCCGCTAATAATAAGTGTAAAGGTTTTTTCTTCCAAATAGACATAGTGTTTCTTTTTATTTAATATGTTCAAATATACTTTTTTTGTTTAATATTTCTATTAAAATAGAAAAATTCTAATGTTTAAAACCAAAAACCAACATTTAATCCTACAAATCCTTTGGGTAATTCGGGCGACCAAGAGTATTTTATTTCTAGTGGCCCAAGAATAGTTTCTAATCCATAGCCTAAAGCATATCCGGAATATCTTGGGGTATTAAGCCAATTAACTGAGCTAAATAATCTGTCTTCAACATTTGCATAATTAGCAGAAAAATTAATATGGTTTTTTTTATAAAATTCTATATCCAAAGTGGCTAAGGTTTTAATGTAACTATCGGCAGAAATACTTATAAAATCATATCCATAAAAGGGCTTGAAATTATTAATAGGATTAAATCCATAGCCTCCGAGAACAAAATCTAAAAAGTGGATGCTACTTTGCCCAAAAGAAACTCCTGCAGCCGATTCAAATTTTAAATTGATTACTTTATAAAATGTTCTCGTAATTCCAAATTCAGAACTAGCTATAGAAAATCTATTAAATTGGTTGCTATAATTATTGGATAATAAGTAGGATTGAAGATTGCTATTAAAGTACCACCCTTTTTTAGGGAAATATTTACTATCTAAAGAGTCGTATTTTAAATACCCGAAAATACTAGAATAAGTGCTGTTTTCAAAAACAGGATTGCTGTTTTCTAATGTTTTAGAAGATATTTTAAGATACTTCATTTCTAATCCTGCGCCAACAAGAAATTTTTGTTTAAAAATAGTTTGCAAATAGGCTGAGTTGTTCCAATCAAAATAGTCCAAATTTAAAGAATTTATTCCGAGCTGTTGAAAAATAGAACCATTACTGAAGTCGGTAGCAACATTTTTATTAAACTGATTAAATAGCGATTTAAATCCGAAACTGAAATAAAAACCGTTATCAATATAATAATCTAAATTGTATCTTAAGTTATCGCCAATTGCCAAGTCTAAAGACAAAACATCATTTTTAAAGAGGGATCTTTTTTGGGTAAAATTTATTAACGTAGCGCTTTTATAGAGTCCGTCATAATGCAATCCGAACTTTAAAAAGGTGCTATTTCCACTTTCTTTTAAAGTTAATTCCAATTCGTCTCCCGAATTAAGTTCATTAAATTGGTAGTTAATTGTGGAGAAATTCCCTGTGGCGTTAAGAGTATTTATGCCTTTTTTTAATTGTTCGTAACTGATTTTACTTCCTTCAATAAATCCTAATTTACCAACAATATAGGAATAAGTGTAATCATTGACATCATTAATAGTTAATTTGGAAATTAGTATACCCTCGTTTTTATTTTTTATTCTTTGTGTTATTATGCTATTATTTCCAATTTTATTTAATTTATCTACTACTTTTAGAGCAGCATCTTCCCCTTTTTTTATAATTTCATTTTGTTCATCAAATGAAATAACTGAATATCGTGAAATATCTGGTTTAATGTATATATCGGTTTTACTAATTTTATCTTGCATTTCTTTTATCATTTGAAGGTTGGATATTTGAAGAAGAATTTGTGTGGCTTCTTTCAAGAAATCTCTAGTTTTTAATCCGTCTTGAACATCTACTCCAATGATGATGTCGGCACCCATTTTTCGCACCTCGTCTATAGGATAATTATTAGAAACACCACCGTCAATTAGTAATTTACCATTTATTTCTACTGGTGAAAAAAGTGAAGGAAAAGCCGAACTTGCTAATAAGGCCTGGGGCAAACTTCCGCTATTTAGTAGTTGTTGTTCTCCGGTTTCAATATCAGTAGCAATACATAAAAAAGGAATTGGAAGTTGATTAAAATCTCTGATATGCCGAACAGGATGTGTTAGTTTGTGCAATAAATTATAGTTATATAACCCTTTAGATAAAGCTATTGGCACTCCAATACTTAATTTTTTAAACGGTAATGTTATCGCGTATAATTCGTCATTTCGTTTTTCGTAAAAACTTTTATTTACTCTTGGAGTATAATCTTTTAATAATTCGTTAAAATTGGTATCATGAAAAATCGAATCAATTTGTGTTGCAGTGTAGCCAGTAGCATATAAGCCTCCTACTACAGCTCCCATGCTAGTTCCGCCGATATAATCAATTTTTACCCCTGCTTTTTCTAATACCTTTAATACGCCAATATGGGCAAACCCTTTGGCGCCACCTCCGGTTAAAACCAATCCAATTTTTGGACGCTTTATCGAATCTTGAGAATAGGTATTTTGTGAAAATAGAAAATAGAAAATAGAAAATAGACATAAAAGACATTTACTGCTTAGCCCCGACAGCAACGAAAATCCTTTTTCTTTCTTTTTTAGAAAGGAAAAGATTGAAGTAAATGGCGGGAAAGTGGATTGCAAATAGGCCTTAAACATTCGCTACAGAGATTAATTATCGATTTTATGGTAAAAGTCGGAAATTTTTTTGGCTTTTGATGCGCCTATTATCTCCGAAATATCTTTTTCGGTAGCTAATTTTAATCTTTTAACACTTTTGAAATGGGTTATTAATGCTAACATGGTTTTTTCTCCAATTCCAGGGATGGTTTCGATGGTAGAATTTAATGCTGCTTTACTTCGTTTATCGCGGTGAAAAGTAATCCCAAATCGGTGGGCTTCGTTACGTAAAAACTGGATAACTTTTAGTGTTTCCGATTTTTTATCGAGGTATAAAGGTGCCGAATCGCCTGGATAAAAAAGTTCTTCTAGGCGTTTGGCAATTCCGATAATGGCGATTTTTCCGCGCAAGCCCAAATCGTCTATGCTTTTTAGCGCCGAGGATAATTGACCTTTTCCACCATCAATAATGATGAGTTGTGGCAAGGGTTGGTTTTCATCTAAAAGGCGTTTGTATCTTCGGTACACGACTTCTTCCATGGAGGCAAAATCGTTGGGTCCCTCTACGGTTTTTATGTTGAAATGGCGGTAATCTTTTTTGGACGGTTTGCCGTCTTTAAAAACCACACAAGCCGCAACAGGATTGGTACCTTGGATGTTGGAATTATCGAAACATTCAATATATCGCGGCTCTTCCGAAAGGCGTAAATCTTTTTGCATTTGAGCCATAATTCGGTTGGTGTGGCGCTCGGGATCTACAATTTGGATTTGCTTTAATTGATCCATTCGGTAGTATTTGGCATTGCGCTCGGAGAGTTCTAATATCTGTTTTTTATCGCCCAATTGCGGAACGGTAACTTTTATTTTATCGCCAAAATCTAAAGCAAAGGGCAAAATTATTTCTTTGGAAGTCAAATGAAAACGCTCCCGAAGTTCCACTACTGCCAATTCTAGAAGTTCTTCGTTGGTTTCTTCTAGTTTTTTCTTTAATTCTAAAGTATACGATCGAATGATAGCGCCATGGGCAATTTGTAGGAAATTGACATACGCCACGGCTTCATCGGAAATAATGGAAAATACATCAATATTAGATATTTTTGGATTGATGATGGTAGATCGCGATTGGTACTGCTCTAAAACCGCTATTTTTTCTTTAATTTTTTGGGCTTCCTCAAAGTGCATTTCAGCAGCTAACTCTTGCATTTTTACTTTGAATTCCTTCAAACTTTCTTTAAAATTTCCTTTTAATATTTCTCGAATTGCATCTACTTGTTTTTGGTAATTCTCCAAAAGTTCATATCCTTCACAACCGCCTTTGCAGTTGCCAATATGAAATTCTAAACAAACTTTATATTTATGGTTTTGGATGTTATTCTCGGTTAAATCGTAGTTGCAAGTTCGCAACGGATACAACTCTTTAATCAATTCTAAAATGGTATTCACCGTTTTGAAACTAGTGTAAGGGCCAAAATATTCCGATCCGTCTTTTACCATTCTTCTAGTTGGAAAAATTCTTGAAAAAGGTTCTTTTTTAATGCAAATCCAAGGATAGGTTTTGTCATCGCGCAACAACACATTATAACGTGGTTGCAATTTTTTTATCAGATTGTTTTCCAACAACAAAGCATCCTGCTCGGAGGAAACTACGATGTGTTTAATCTCGACAATTTTACGAACTAAAACATTAGTTTTGGCATTGTCGTGGACTTTATTGAAATAAGAAGAAACCCGTTTCTTAAGATTTTTAGCTTTCCCTACATATAAAATTTTACCTTCTTTATCATAATACTGGTACACCCCGGGATTATCGGGAAGGGTTTGTATTTGCAGTTCGAGAGAAGGGTTGTTCATTGTCATCCTATGTGTTGAACTTGGGAAACTCTAAAAAATCAGATATTCCTAAAATTCTTTGTACTAAAACTGTTCCGCAGCAGGTTGCTATTTAATGTATAAAAGCAACACAAAACCCAACATAAATAGACCCAAAATTCCACATAATTTTATTTGGTAGTTCCATTTTTCGGTCATCTTAATCTAACTTATCGGTTAATTTTTTGAATACTGCTTTAGCATCTTTACCCTCATACAGAATTTGGTACACGGCATCTATTATAGGGGTGCTGGCTTTGTATTCTTGGTTTAATTTATAAGCGCTTTTCACGGCATAATATCCTTCGGCAACCATACTCATTTCCATCATGGCCGACTTTACCGTGTAGCCTTTTCCAATCATGTTTCCAAACATTCTGTTTCTAGAAAAAACGGAATAACCCGTAACCAATAAATCGCCCAAGTAAGCTGAATTATTAATATTACGCTTCATTCTATGCACTTTACGGATGAATTTTTTCATCTCCCGGATGGCATTACTCATAATCACCGATTGGAAATTATCTCCATAACCCAAACCGTGAGCAATTCCGGCAGCAATAGCATAAATGTTTTTCAACATGGCCGCATATTCGGTACCAATAATATCATCGGATATTTTAGTTTTGATGTAATTACCCGCAAGTACTTTAGCAACAACCTTTGCTTTTATTCTGTCTCCACAAGCAATAGTTAGGTAAGAAAGACGCTCCAAGGCTACTTCTTCTGCATGGCAAGGACCTGTAATTACACCAATATTTTCAAGAGGAATATCAAATTTTTGATTAAAATGTTCGCCAACAATTAAATAGGTTTCTGTAACAATTCCTTTAATGGCAGAAAAAATTATTTTGCCTTGTAGGCTAACGGTTAGTTTTTCTAATTCGGCACTCAGGAAAGCAGATGGAATGGCAAAAATGACATAATCAGCATAGGCAACTGCTTCATTAATATCGGCTGTAAGCCTAAGCTTATTAACATCAAACTCTACCGAGCTTAAATAATTAGGATTATGTTTTTGTGTTTTTATATGATCAATTGCCGATTGGCTTCGCATGTACCAGGCAATTTCATCTAGGTTCACACACAACATTTTGGCAATTGCAGTAGCCCAACTTCCTCCACCTATTACGGCAAATTTTGGGATAGTATTCATTTCTATATTTTTTCAAAAATCAAAAATACTCTTTTTTTATGGCATTCCCAAAAACGAGGGCGTTCATAAGGAAAAAAATGCTAAATTAAAATTAACTTAAAATTATGATAATCAAAACAATAACTGTATTTTGTATTCGTTTATAATATTGAAAGATTGTTAGGTTGTCTTTCAATGTTTGAGATTAATTTAGTTTATTGAAAAAGGCGTTTAGAACTATTTCTAAACGCCTTTTGATTTTATAAATCTATAAAATTAGTAACTCATTTCTACAATTTCTCTCACTTTTTTTAATGTGATGTTTTGCTTTTCGCCCATTGCTAACCAACCTCTTTCTTTAAATCGGTTTACGATAAAATCAGCAGTTTCTTTGTAGTTTTCAGTATTTTCTGATAACTTAGTTTTCATTCCCATAGCATGAAAAAATTCTACTGTTTTTTCAATAGCTTGACGTGCAATAACATCGGTTGAATCTCCTGTAAGTTTCCAAACGCGTTGACCGTATTGTGCTAGCTTTTCTTTTTTAGTTTCAAAAAGTACTCTGTATAAGTTCGGACCGATAATTGCTAACGTTCTAGCATGATCAATTTCATACAAAGCTGTTAATTCATGACCAATCATATGGGTTGCCCAATCACTTGGAACCCCTTTTTGAATCAATCCGTTCAACGCCATTGTAGCGCTCCAAACAAAGTTAGATGCCAATTTATAATCAGAAGGATTTTCAACCACACTTGGGCCAACTTCAATTAAGGTTTGCAAAATACTTTCTGCCAAACGGTCTTGCAATAACGCATCGTGCTTATAGGTCATGTATTGCTCCATAACGTGGGTAAAAGCATCTATAACTCCATTTTGTAATTGTCTTTTTGGTAAAGAAACAATCACGGATGGGTCTACAATTGAAAATTTCGGAAATAAAGCACTTCCGCCAAGGGTTAGTTTTTCTTGCGTTGCTCCAATTGTTACCACTGCACCCGAGTTCATTTCGGATCCAGTTGCAGGTAATGTTAATACAGTACCAAACGGTATAACTTTAGTTACATCGGTAAATAGAATTCTTTTTTTAAGAATTTCTGTTGCGTCCCCTTCAAAATTTACTGCAGCTGAAATAAATTTCACGCCATCAATTACACTTCCGCCGCCCACTGCTAAAATGAAAGTAATTTTTTGTTCGCGAATTATTTTAACTGCTTTCATGAGGGTTTCAAATCTAGGATTTGGTTCAATGCCTCCAAATTCTATAAAATCAAAGCCCTTTAATGCAGTTTTGACTTGGTCGTAAACCCCATTTTTAAAAATACTTCCACCTCCATAAGCAACTAAAATTTTAGCGTCTTTAGGTACTAAAATAGCAAGCTTTTCTGTTTGTCCTTTGCCAAAAATATAATTGACCGGATTGTATAATTCAAAATTTAACATTATTTAATTATTTTATTTGTTGTAAAATTTTCTGTGCTACTAATTTGGATGAGGCGGGATTTTGTCCTGTAATTAACAAGCCGTCTTCCACCGCGTAGGGCTGCCAATTGTCAACTTTAGAATATATTGCACCATTTTCTTGCAATACATCTTCTAATAAAAATGGTACTACTTTGGTTAATCCTGCTGCTTCTTCCTCGGTATTTGAAAATCCAGTTAGTTTTTTCCCTTTTACCAAAAATTCACCATTTACTTTTACATTTTTCAAAGCAGCGGGCGCATGGCATACAAAGGCAACTGGTTTATTGTGTGCATAAAAGGCTTCGATTAAAGCAATTGAATTTTTATCTTCGGCCAAATCCCATAGAGGTCCATGTCCGCCGGGATAAAAAACAGCATCGTAATCTTCTTGATTTACATCGGCCAATTTTAAAGTATTTTTTAATTTAGACAATAGTTCGGTGTCTTTATCAAAACGTTTTGTGTCTTCGGTTGCGGCAGATGGGTCTTGACTTTTGGGATCAATTGGAGGTTGCCCGCCTAGAGGAGTTGCAATTTCAATTGCGATTCCTTTGTCTAATAATTCGTAATAAGGTGCTGCAAATTCTTCTACCCAAAATCCTGTTTTCTCTCCCGTATTTCCAAGTTGGTCGTGACTTGTTACCACAAATAATACTTTTTTCATAACATCTTTTTTTATAGGTTCTTTTTTATACTGTGTGATTTTACAGCTAAATGTTGAAATAATTAAAACGAATAAAGCTATTTTTCTCATTATACGAATTTACGAAGATTGCGGCAATAATAAATTGACTTTAAGTTATGTTTGTGATAAGTAAATTTAGATTAGGGCCAATATAGAATCCTTAAATGGGCTAAATTGCTAATTAGTTTACTAATGTTGGTTTTCGATTTATTGAATTAAACAAAACACTTTAAGAAATGAATCGCTGTCAGAAAGTAAAAACGGAATAATTATTTTTTATAAAAATTATTGTGATCTACATATTCCCAAACTTTTTCAGGCAATAGCGGACGAATATTTTTTTTGTTTTTAATATTTTCTCTAATAAAAGTGGAAGAAATTTCTACAATTGGCGCATCAATTTTATGAATTCTAGTTTGGTTTGTTAATTCGTGATTTTCTGCTTCCACAGATACTCTTGGGTAAATGTAAATATCGTGATTTTCAAGAATGTATTCGTAGTTTTTCCATTTGTGTAATGACTTCAAGTTGTCTTCGCCCATAATTAAGGAAAACTCGTGCTGCGGATAATTATCTTTTAAATGTGCTAACGTATTTACAGTATAATTAGGTTGTGATAGTTTGAATTCAATATCCGAGGGTTTAATTTTAGGATAATCTTCGGTTGCTAATCGCACCAAATGCAAGCGTTGGTAATCGTCTAGTAAAGTGTTTTTTTGCTTGTGTGGATTGTGCGGAGTAACCACCATCCAAACTTGCTCCAAATTAGAATATTCTGCCATGTGATTAGCAATAATCAGATGTCCTACATGAATGGGATTAAAGGTTCCAAAATAAAGTCCGATTTTCATTTTTCCGTTTTTTTTTCACAAAGGTTCACTAAGATTTTTCACAAAATTGCACAAAGCAAATTTAAATTTTTGTTACTTGGCGATTCTGGACGTAACTTTGTGTAATACTAACTGTTCACAAACCCTTTTACCAATTGATACGCATCTTCTTTGGCAATTTCCAAGTCATAATTTTTAATGATTTTGTCAAATTGTGGAGCCGTTGCCAACTCAACGTGGGCTTTAGCAATTCGCATATTGATTTTATCATCGGTTTCTGTAGACCGTTCTTTCAGTCTTCGTTTTAGTTCGTCCACACTTGGAGGTTTTACAAAAACAGCCAAGGTTTCTTGAGGAAATTTCGATTTTATTCGCAATCCACCAGCAACATCAATATCAAATATTACGTTTTTGCCTTTAGCCCAAATTCGTTCTACTTCACTTTTTAATGTTCCATAGAAATTATCTCGGTAGACTTCTTCCCATTCTATAAAATCATCTGCTTTGATGTGTTTTTTAAACTGTTCAATCGACATAAAATAATAGTCTTTCCCATCTATTTCTTGGCCTCGAAGTTCCCGAGTTGCAGCCGAAATGGAAAACTCTAAATTCAAATCTTCTTTGGTAAGCAAATGTCGTACTATGGTTGTTTTTCCAGAACCCGACGGCGCTGAGAATACTAATAATTTTCCTTTATCCATTATTTTGTCATTGCGAGGCACGAAGCAATCTCATCCTTATTTTTATTTGTAATTCTATAAGATTTTAAAGCACATTTAAAACTTGCTCTTTAATTTTCTCCAATTCATCTTTCATCATCACTACTAATTTTTGCATTTCAGTATGGTTAGATTTGGATCCCATAGTATTAATTTCCCGACCCATTTCTTGGGTGATGAAACCTAATTTTCTTCCGTTGGCTTCTGTTCCTGATAGCGTTTCAATGAAATAATTCAAGTGGTTTTCCAATCGAACTTTCTCCTCTGTAATATCGTATTTTTCTAAATAAAAAATCAATTCTTGTTCAAAACGACTTTCATCAACTGCAAGCTGCAAGTCTTCAATGGCAGTTCTTAATCTGTTTTTTACTGTTTCTATTCGTTCCGAATCATAAGCAACAGCATCGTTCATTAACTTCTTTATGTTGGCTATTCGCAGAGTGAATTCTTTCTCTAAAGAAATTCCTTCATCTTTTCGGAATTGCGCTATATTTTCAAGTGCTTGGTCAATCACTTTCTGAATTTCATCCCATTCATTTTCGTCAATTTCTTCACGTTCGGTTTTTAATGCATCCGGCATTCGAATAGCCATTTTCATTAATTCAACTTCGTCTGCATGTGGCATAATGGCTTTCATTTGGGAAATGTAACCCTTAATTATAGGAGCATTAATTTTAGATGAAGTGTCTTCACCAGTTGCTTCCATATATAAAGAAAAATCAATTTTTCCACGTTCCAATTTCTGGGATAACTGGTTGCGTAAACCCAATTCCATTTCTCTATAAACAGAGGGCATTCGTGTATTTAAGTCTAAACCTTTACTGTTTAGTGATTTTAATTCTACTGTGATTTTTTTGGATGGTAGTTGCAAAGTTGCTTTGCCAAAACCGGTCATCGATTGTATCATTCTATTATTTTAATTGACTTCAAATATATAAAAAAGTGTTCACTAATCCGTTTTATAAGGACATGCTACTGAATATTAAACGCTTACTATTGCGCGCTGTTCACTTTCTTCTGTGTTACTAAATAAACTCCAACAAAAATTAATAAAGCCGATATTATTTTCACCAAACTCAATTCGTCTTTTCCTAAACCAATTGCAAAAATAGTTGCAAAAAATGGTTGCAAGTAAACAAAAACAGCAATTGTTGTTGGATTCAACTCGCGCATAGAAAGTAAATTGAACAAATAGGTAATAAAAGTTGAAAAGACCACTACAAATCCAATTTTCCATAAAATATCTACAGGAACAATAGCCCATTGTACGGCCTGAAATTCATTCCATCCGAAAGGTAAAACCATAATAAATCCGAAGGTATAAATCCATTTTACAAAAGTGAAAGCATTGTATTTATCCATTAATTTCTTTACAATTACTAAGTAAATCCCATAAGAAAAGGCGTTAGTAAAAACCAATAAATTTCCTAAAGAAGCATTTGGAGCATTCGCCATTGATTTTCCATAAAGAATTAAAGTTATGGTTCCGGCTAATCCTAAAAGTATACCAAAAACTTTGCGTTTTTTCATTCTTTCTTTTATAATAAAAGCCGAAAGAATTAGAACTATCATTGGTGTTGTTACCATTAAAACAGCTCCCATAATAGGTGACGTATAACTCAACCCTTTAAAAAAAGAAAGCATGTTTAGTGCCACTCCAAAGAATGCTGCTGCAATAATTCTTGGAAAATCTCCCAAAGCAATTTTTTCTTTTGGTCCGAAAACGGATATTAACCAAAAAAGAATTACTGAACCTCCCACGCGCATTGTTATAAATCCGAAAGGTGCTACATATTTTGGCATAACATCTTTGGCAATAGTAAATGTTACTCCATAAATTATCGACACCAAAGTAGCAGCGATTAAAGCCAAATTTCTTTTACTCATTAGTTAATGCTTTGATAACTTCAAGGGTGTTTTTTTGTCCATTCCCGATATATATGGCGTTATCAATAATAAAAACGGGACGGCTTAAAAAAGTATAATGTTGTAAAAGGTATTTTTTATAATCCTCTTCGGTTAATGCCTTATTCTTTAAATCCAAAGATTTATACAATTGTGCTTTCTTACTAAATAAAGCCTCATAACTTCCCGATAAAGAATGGAGTTCCTCTAGTTCATTTTCGGGAATTGGATTTTGACGGATGTCGTGAAATTCTAACTTATCAGAATTTGGAAGTGATTTTATTATTTTCCTACAAGTGTCGCAGGAGGCTAAATAATATATTTTATTTGTCATAAAAACTTTTTGCAAAGAAAATTCATTTCTTACATATAAAGCGTATTTTTATAAAAAATAAACTCCTAATGAATGAAATTTAATGTGTGAATTTAGAAATATTCTTATCTGTAAAATTTATATAAACTTACTACCTTTGCTAAAAATAAACTGTAATGAAATTTAATACTAAAGTAATACATGGTGGACAACACCATGAAAAAGTAACTGGGGCAGTGATGACTCCCATATTTCAAACCTCAACCTATGTACAAACAAGTCCAGGGCAACCGGTTGGAGATTATGAATACAGTCGTGCAGCAAATCCAACTCGTCAAGCTTTAGAAGATGCTTTGGCAGCTATTGAAAATGGAGCGCGTGGATTGGCATTTGCATCAGGATTAGCAGCAACAGATTGCTTATTACGAATGTTTAAAGCAGGAGATGAAATCATTGCAATGGATGATTTATATGGGGGAACCTACCGATTGTTCACTAAATTATATAAAGACAGTGGCATCAAATTTCATTTTGTAGATATGAATGATTTAGATAAATTTCAATCTTTGATAAATGAAAATACAAAATTGGTATGGGTAGAAACACCAACCAATCCATTAATGAAATTAGCAGACATTCAAGAAATTGCTAAAATCACAAAAAAACACCACCTTCTTTTTGCAGTAGATAATACGTTTGCAACACCCTATTTGCAAAAACCTCTTGACTTAGGTGCTGATATTGTAATGCATTCGGCGACAAAATACCTTGGTGGTCATAGTGATGTTATTGCAGGAGCATTAATTATAAAAGATAAAACCTTGGGAGAAGAATTGCATTTCAAACAATTTGCAACTGGAGGAACTCTTGGTCCTATGGATAGTTATTTGGTTCTGAGAGGAATTAAAACCTTGCATCTAAGAGTACAAAGACATTGCGAAAACGGAATGAAAGTTGCCGAATTTTTGAGCAACCATCCAGATGTTGCTCGCGTGTATTACCCAGGTTTGCCAAATCATTCGAACCACGATATTGCTAAAAAACAAATGAGTGGTTTTGGCGGAATGGTTTCTTTTACTTTTAAATCAGGAAAAAAACAAGATTCTATTTCCTTTTTAGAAAAATTAAAGGTATTTACTTTAGCAGAATCCCTAGGCGGTGTGGAGTCATTAGCTAATCACCCCGCATTAATGACACACGCTTCTATTCCAGAAAATAAAAGACTTGAAGTTGGAATTACGGATGATTTAGTTAGACTAAGTGTAGGAGTGGAAGACATCACAGATTTAATTGCCGATATAGAACAAGCTTTTAGTTAAATAAAAAGATTAATTAAAATAATAAATATATCCTAAATTAAGACCAACACACCAGTCATTGCTTTTATTTTCTGAATAAATAGCTTTGTTAGGATTTAACCCATCCACCCAATCAGAAAAGAAATATTGGGCCCTCAATTCAGTAAAAAGAGAGTGGTAATCGGACAATTTAAATCTCGTTCCAATTGCACCAGTTACTGATGCAACAGTCATTGCACCGTTTCTATACCCGTCCATATATTTTTGAGGTGTAGTGATATAGGTTCCTAACTCTCCTAAAGTTGATCTACTTGTTACGCTCACATAATTAATATGTGGGCCAAGACTTAAATAGGGACTAAATAAAGAACCTCTATCATAATCATCCGTTTTAAATGGATAGTATTCAACTTGAAATCCTATAGAGGTAAAAGAGGTGGAACCATACATTCCTCTCAGTTGATCACCAAATAACGAAGTACTTGTTGCGTCTACATATTTACCATAATGTTTAAAATCCGCTTTTGTATAAAACAATTCCAATCTTAATTTAAAATTATCTTTAAGGCCTTGATAATTATTTATAGTAGATAGATAATAGGATGCCCCTATAGTATATCCATTATTTTTCTCAAAATTCTCGAAATTACCTCTCTCACCGTAATCAGATTTAAAAAAGACAGGCCCAGTAAAAACTCCAACTTCAGTATAACTCCCCCCAAACCCATTTTGAGCGTTTGCAGAAATTGTCATTGTTACTATAGAAATAAATAGAATTGCTTTCTTAAACATATAATATTCTTTGTTTTTTAAATAATCAACAAATATAATAAAACAACAATAGTAATGAAATAAAATAAATCGAAAAAAAAGTTAGAAAAAAAGTAAAAACTATTTTAAAATATAGAGATAAATTTAATTATCTTGAATTTAAGATAAAGAATATATAATATTTATGAGAATTCAAAAAAAATTGCACCGTTATTTTAATAAAATGTATATTTGTAAAATATTACGAAAACGTTTTCTTAAAAATTAATATTATAATTTATGTCACAAAGTATCCACAACTTTATTGAAGCGGTTGCTAAAAAAAACCCTAACGAGTCTGAATTTCTTCAAGCAGTTAAGGAAGTTGCCGAAACAGTAATCCCATTTATTGAAGAAAATAAAAAATACGAAGGCAAAATGCTTTTGGAAAGAATGGTCGAGCCAGAAAGAGTTATCATGTTTCGAGTAACATGGATTGACGATGCTGGTAAAACTCATGTTAACAGAGGTTACAGAATCCAAATGAACTCTGCAATCGGGCCTTACAAAGGAGGAATTCGTTTTCATCCTTCTGTAAATTTAAGTATTTTGAAATTTTTAGCTTTTGAGCAAACTTTCAAAAATAGCTTAACTACTTTGCCTATGGGAGGAGGAAAAGGTGGTGCTGATTTTGATCCAAAAGGGAAATCAGATATTGAAATTATGAAATTTTGTCAATCTTTCATGACCGAATTATCTAAACATATTGGTGCGGATACCGACGTTCCTGCAGGAGATATTGGCGTTGGCGGAAGAGAAGTTGGCTACATGTTTGGTCAATATAAAAGATTACGAAATGAATTTACAGGTGTATTAACAGGAAAAGGAATCTCTTTTGGAGGTTCATTAATCCGTCCCGAAGCTACAGGTTATGGCGATGTGTATTTTGCACAAAGCATGCTTGCTACCAAAGGGGATAGCTTTTCAGGAAAAACTGTTGTGGTTTCTGGATCTGGAAATGTTGCACAATATGCTGCTGAAAAAGCCACACAACTGGGTGGTAAAGTAGTAACAATGTCAGATTCTTCTGGATATATCTACGATGTAGACGGAATTACAGCAGAGAAATTGGCTTATGTAATGGAAATTAAAAATATAAACTACGGAAGAATTTCCGATTATGTAACTAAATTCCCCAATGCAAAATTTGTTGCTGGTAAACGTCCTTGGGAAGTTAAATGTGATATTGCCCTTCCTTGTGCTACTCAAAATGAGTTAAACGAAGAAGAAGCTAAAACTTTAGTTACAAATGGATGTATCTGTGTGGCTGAGGGTGCCAACATGCCTTCTACCCCTGAAGCGGTTATTGTTTTTCAAGAAGCTAAAATATTATTTGCTCCTGGAAAAGCGTCTAACGCTGGTGGAGTTGCTACCTCCGGACTTGAGATGTCTCAAAACTCTTTACGTTTAAGCTGGACTTCAGAGGAAGTGGATGATAGACTTAAAGCAATTATGGCAAATATTCACGCAGCTTGTGTAAAGTATGGATCGGATGCTTCTGGTTATATTGATTATGTGAAAGGAGCTAATATTGCAGGTTTCGTTAAAGTTGCTGATGCAATGCTTGCTCAAGGTATCGTATAATAAACGTCCTTAAAATTATATCCTAAACCTTCTTTCCATCTAGAAAGAAGGTTTTTTTATTGCATTATATGAAAATAGATATAATTACGTTTTATAGTATATTTGCAATTGTAATTTATAGAACATAATGCTCAAGAGAATATACTGCTTTCTAGTTCTACTTTGTTTTGCCTTTGGTTTTTCTCAAAATAATCAAAAATGGCAAGGTTATTTTTCTTTTAACAAAATTACCGATATTTCAGAATCCTCCCTACACATTTTTGCCTCTTCAGAAAATGCTTTTTTTTCTAAAAATCTTTCTACTAATGATATTAAAACTACCACATCAATTGATGGGCTTAAAGCAGAAACTATAACTGCTTTTTATCATAGCGAATCTGTGAACAAAACATTTGTAGGAAATAGTAATGGGTTGTTATTAGTAGTAAACCAAGACGGAAGTATTTTATATAAATCAGGGATTCGCGATGAAGTTCCTGTTCCTGCTGGTATTAAACAAATTAATCATTTTTTAGAATATAATAATAAATTATATATTTCAACCAATTATGGTGTTTCAGTATTTGATTTAGCAACTTACGAATTTGGAGATACTTATTACATGGGGCCTCAAGGCTCGTATATATCGGTACAACAAACATGTGTCAATAACGGATTTATTTATGCTGCAACCCAAGGAAATTCTGTTGGAAGCGGCATCCGAAAAGTAAGTATAACCAATCCTTTTTTAAACGATTATAACCAGTGGATAGACATTTCAGGAAGTTATTGGAATGGAATTACCGCTTTTAATAATTTTGTTTATGCAGCAAGTTCCGACAATAAATTAATTAAATACAACGGAACATCCTTAGCTCAAGTAGCTCAATATTCACAAAAAATAGTTGACATTAGAACTTACAATAGCTATTTAATTGTTGCTACTCAAAATGAAGTTTTTGTTTATGACACTAATATGATTCAGGTATTTCATGTACAAAACACTCAAATATCCAGCAACACAATAATTACTTGCGCCACAGTCATTGATAGTATTGTTTATGTTGGAACAAAGGAGGACGGGTTATTTTCTTTCACTATTTCTAATCCTAATAGTTTTGAAACATTACTCCCAAGCGGACCTGTAAATAATAAAATTTTTAGATTAAAAAAATCTATTTCCGCTCTTTGGGTATTGTATGGAAGCTATTCTATTTATTACAACCCATATAATCCAGGTTTAGGAACTTATCCTATTAGCAAATATAATATCCAAAATGGATGGTCAATATTACCTTATTCTAGTTTATTTGGTGCAAAATCATTATCAAATATAGCTTTTAATCCTACAAATGACAATATATTTTATGTAAGTTCTTACTATTCAGGACTTTTAAAAATTGTTAATGAGGTTCCAACAAATCTCTTTAATCAAGCAAACACAGGGTCAAATGGATTGGAGCCATTAGTTGATCCAAGTTGTCCTACTTGCGGACCAGATGTTAGAATAAATGGTCCGGCATTTGATAAAAATGGAGATTTATGGATGACCAATAATTATTTAACAAAACCATTAAAGGTTTTAAGAAGCAATGGACAATGGCAATCCTATGATTTTACTTCTGCGGAATCAGTTAATGACTTGAAAGATACAAGTTATGGAATACCAGTAGTTGATAAAAATGGAACAAAATGGTTGAGTAAAGACAGAAATGGAATAATAGCATTCAACGAAAAATACAATAATAAATTTATTACTATTAAAACAGGGACATCAGGAAATCTTCCCAATGGTAACGTAAGATGTCTTGCAATAGACAACAAAAACCAACTTTGGATTGGAACCACAACAGGATTAAGAATTATTCCTTCAGTAGATTCATTTATTTCGGAAACAGATATTCAATCTAAACCAATTATTATTTTAGAAAATGATTTAGCCCAAGAGTTGTTCTATGATCAATTTATTGTTGACATTGCTGTTGATGGTGCAAACCGAAAATGGGTTTCCATTGGCGAATCGGGCGTATACCTTGTTTCTCCAAATGGGCAAGAAACTATTTACCATTTCACCAAAGAGAATTCGCCTTTACCCTCCAATACTATTAATGATATAGAAATTGACGGTGTTACAGGCGAGGTGTTTTTCGCTACAGATAAAGGATTGGTTTCTTTTAAAGGAAGTGCGACTATTGCAAGTGGCGATTTAAATAGTGTTTATGCTTTTCCAAATCCCGTAAGACCTGAGTATACAGGAACAGTTAAAATTGCCAATTTAACAAATAAAGCTACCGTTAAAATAACCGACATAGAAGGAAATTTGGTTTATGAAACCACTTCCGAAGGTGGAACCATTGAATGGGACACTACTGCTTTTGGCGAATATAAAGTAGCGTCTGGAGTTTATATGATATTAGTTTCAGCCCAAGATGGTATTGAAACTACCATTAAAAAAGTAATGATAATTAGATAAACGATTGTTTTTATTACACAATGTTAAAATACAACAATAACAGTTTTGATTTTTTAAGGTTTTTCTTCGCCGCAGATATTTTGCTAGCACATTTATGGGAACTCTCTCAAAACAATAACTTATTATTTTTAAAAAATTTTTCTAATTCAAGTATTGCCGTCAAAGGTTTCTTTGTAATTAGTGGTTTTCTTGTTACAAAAAGTTATAAAACAACACCTTCTTTAAAACACTATTTTATTAAACGTGCTAAACGAATTCTGCCAGCCTATGTTTTTGTGATTTTATTTTCAGTTATCGTATTATCTTTTTTTTCAACAATTGGAGTAGTGGAATATTTTTCAAATACTGAAACTTATAAGTACTTGGCTTGGAACATTATTTTCCTAAATTTCATGAACCCATGCCTTCCAGGTATTTTTCAAAATAATCTGATGTGTGCCGTGAATGGAGCTCTATGGACGATAAAAGTTGAAGAAGGTTTTTATATTATTTTGCCACTACTTTTTTATCTATTTAGAAAAACCAAAAGAATAATGCTTATTGCAGTTTCTTTATATGTTTTATCAGTATTTTATTGGTATGTTTTGGATATTGTTTTTCAAAAACCATTGCTAGCAAAGCAGTTACCCGGGTATCTATCTTATTTTTTAGTTGGAATTTTAATTAATTTAAATTTTGAATCATTTTTAAAATATAAAACAAAATTAATTTTATTGTCTTTGATTATCTTAATAATTTTAAATTTTATCTGTTTTAAAATAGATTTTTTCTATCCATCAGCATTCGGAATTTTAATAATTGGATTAGCCTATTCGATGCCATTTCTGAATAATTTTGGTAAGTATGGCGATTTCACTTACGGTATTTATATTTTTCATTTTCCAATAATTCAGATTTTTAGACAATACAATCTTTTCGAAAGATTTAATCCAATTATTATGGCATTTTCAGTTTTGACAATTACATTTTTATTAGCACTTTTTTCTTGGTTTTTCATCGAAAAAAGGTTCTTGGATAGGTATAAAAGGAATAATAATTTAGAAGTGAATTAGTTTCTATTATATGTTAATCAAAACCAAAGCGATTGTTCTTTCCACCGTAAGATACCAAGAAAAAAGCTTGATTGTAAAATGCTTTACCCTTTCTGATGGGCTAAAAAGTTATTTCGTTCCAAGTGCCTATTCTGGAAAAAAATCCAACCAAAAAATCGCTTATTTTCAGCCATTAACTATTCTAGAAATTGAAGCCAGCCATAAAAATAAAGGAACTTTAGAACATTTTAAGGATATTAAGCTTTCCTTCGCCTTCCAAACTATAAATACAGATATTGTTAAAAGCACCATGGTTATTTTCCTTTCCGAAATGCTCCACAATTGCATTCAAGAGGAAGAAAAAAATGAAGATTTTTTTACGTTTTTAGAAACAGCCTTAACATGGCTAGATACACACGAGGAAACTTCTAATTTTCACTTAATATTACTTTTAGAAACCTCAAAATTTCTAGGATTTTATCCAGATATCTCCGACTTAGAAAATAAATTTTTCCTAATGAATGAGGGAGTTTTCAACCCTTTTCAGGGTATAAGTTGCCTTTCTGAACATGAAACTTTTTTATTTAAAAAACTAATTGCTTTAAAATTTGATTCCGTTCAAAAAATATTTGCAGGAATAGAACGTCAAATACTGCTAAAAATCCTTTTGGAATATTATAGTATTCACCTCGACGGATTTAAAAAACCAAAATCTCTTGAGGTTTTAAAAGAAGTTTTTAGTTAATATGAATCCTGAAAATGGGAGGTTTTGATTTGTTTTACTTTTGATATATTTACCTTTAATTCAATCTAAATGAAAAAACTATTTATCTTTTTATTTTTTGCAAGTATGTTTTTTGCAACCGCTCAACAAAAATATAAAACTGAAAATGACATACATTATTATGACGAAAACACCAATAAAAAGGATTCGTATATAAATTCTCAATGTACTCTTGATATTTACTATCCAGAAAATAAGAAGGATTTTGCAACAATCATTTGGTTTCACGGTGGCGGATTAACCAAAGGTAAAAAACAAATCCCTAAAGCATTGATGGATAAAGGTTGTGCGGTAATTGGTGTAGAATATAGGCTGTCTCCAAACGTTACAGCGCCAGCCTATATTGAAGATGCAGCAGCAGCAGTTGCCTGGGTATTTAATACTATTGAAAAATATGGAGGGAATAAAAAACTACTATTCGTTTCCGGACATTCTGCTGGTGCTTACTTAAGTACAATAATAACCATGGATAAATCTTATTTAGCTAGATATAACATCGATCCAATGGAAATAGCTGGGCTAATTTCTATGAGCGGACAGGCCATTACACATTTTACTATCCGAAAAGAACAAGGAATAAAAAGCACCCAACCAACAATTGATAAGTATGCGCCAATTTTATACGTTCGTGAAGAAACCCCTCCAATATTGCTAATAACTGGTGATCGGGAAATGGAATTATTAGGACGTTACGAAGAAAACGCCTATTTCTTACGAATGATGAAATTGAATAAAAATAAAGATATCCGACTATATGAATTACAAGGATTTAACCATTCTGGAATGGCTGAACCAGCTTATCCATTATTATTGGATGAAGTAGAAACAATTTCCAAAAAAATTCTAGAAAAGAAGTAGAATGGAATCATAAGAAAACATAAACTTTATTAAACACTCCTATTCAAAGCGACACTTCAACTTTTGCCTTTCAGCTTTTGATTTCAGTATAAATTTATTACTTTCGCAAATAGTTTATATAAAAGTCCAAATGAGCACAAAATTCACGGAATACAAAGGGCTTGACTTGCCAACGGTAGCGTCAGAAGTTCTAAAATTTTGGAAAGAAAAGAACATCTTTGAACAATCAGTAACCTCACGAGAAGGAAATACCCCATTCGTTTTTTTTGAAGGACCTCCTTCAGCTAACGGATTACCGGGAATTCACCACGTGATGGCTCGAGCTATTAAAGATATTTTTTGTCGATATAAAACTCAAAAAGGTTTCCAAGTTAAGCGAAAAGCTGGATGGGATACTCATGGTTTGCCTGTAGAATTAGGGACTGAGAAAGAACTGGGAATCACCAAAGAAGACATCGGAAAAACAATTTCTGTAGAAGAATACAACGAAGCGTGTAAGAAAACCGTGATGCGTTATACTGACGTTTGGAACGACCTTACCGAAAAAATGGGCTATTGGGTAGATATGGAAGATCCGTATGTGACCTACAAATCCAAATACATGGAAACCGTTTGGTGGTTGTTGAAACAAATTTACAACAAAGATTTACTATACAAAGGTTACACGATACAACCGTATTCACCAAAAGCAGGAACTGGATTATCCTCTCACGAAGTTAACCAACCAGGAAGTTATAGAGATGTAACGGATACAACTGTAGTGGCTCAATTTAAAACCAAAAACGAAACGTTACCAAACTTTTTACAAGGTTTTGGTGACATTCATATTTTGGCTTGGACGACCACGCCTTGGACATTGCCTAGTAATACTGCATTAACAGTTGGTCCAAAAATCGATTACGTTCTAGTTGAAACTTTCAACCAATATACTTTCCGTCCTGCGAAAGTAATTTTGGCTAAAAATTTAGTTGGAAAACAATTTGGGAAAACTTTCTTTGAATCTACTGAACCTTCTGATTATGAAAATTTTAAAGAAGGAGACAAAAAAATACCTTATCAAATTCTTGCCGAATGCAAAGGAGCCGATTTAGTCGGAATTCGATACGAACAATTAATGCAATTAGCCTTGCCGTATCAAAATCCAGAAAATGCTTTTAGAATAATTGAAGGAGATTTTGTAACTACCGAAGACGGAACCGGAATTGTCCATACAGCGCCAACTTTTGGGGCAGATGATGCTAAAGTTGCTAAAGAAGCAACTCCAGAAGTACCGCCGATGTTGGTCTTAGATGAAAACGGAAATCCAGTTCCTTTAGTAAATTTACAAGGTAAGTTCATTGAAGGGTTAGGAGAATACTCTGGAAAATACGTTAAAAACGAGTATTATAAAGAAAGTGAGGCGCCAGAACGTTCTGCCGATGTAGAAATTGCCATCCAATTAAAAGAAGAAAACAAGGCTTTCAAAGTCGAAAAATACGTACACAGTTACCCACATTGTTGGAGAACAGACAAACCAATTTTATATTATCCGCTTGATTCTTGGTTTATTAAAGTAACCGAAATTAAAGATAGGATGTTCGATCTTAACGAAACCATCAACTGGAAGCCAAAAGCAACCGGGGAAGGACGTTTTGGAAATTGGTTAAAAAACGCAAACGATTGGAACTTATCGCGTTCAAGATATTGGGGGATTCCATTGCCAATTTGGAGAACCGAAGACGGAACCGAAGAATTGTTAGTAGGATCTGTAGAAGAATTATGTTCAGAAATCAATAAATCTATCGCGGCAGGTTTCCAAAAAGAAAATCCGTTTCCGGGGTTTGAAGTTGGAAACATGAGTGAAGAAAACTATAATTTAGTCGATTTACATAAAAATGTAGTTGATGAAATTATTTTAGTTTCTCCTTCTGGAAAAGAAATGAAACGCGAATCCGACTTGATTGATGTTTGGTTCGATTCGGGTGCAATGCCTTATGCGCAATGGCATTATCCGTTTGAAAATAAAGATAAAATTGATCAAAATAAAGATTTTCCTGCCGATTTAATTGCTGAAGGAGTAGATCAAACTAGAGGTTGGTTTTACACTTTACATGCAATTGCTACTTTGGTTTTCGATAAAGTAGCTTATAAAAATGTGGTTTCTAACGGATTAGTATTAGATAAAAACGGACAAAAAATGTCTAAGCGTCTAGGAAATGCTGCAGATCCATTTGAAACTTTAGCAGAATATGGTCCGGATGCTACACGTTGGTACATGATTTCTAACGCCAATCCGTGGGACAATTTAAAATTTGATTTAGAAGGAATTGCTGAGGTTCGTAGAAAATTTTTCGGGACTTTATACAATACCTATTCGTTCTTTAGTTTGTATGCTAATATCGATGGTTTTACTTATGTCGAAGAGGAAATTCCGTTAAACGAAAGACCAGAAATTGACCGTTGGATTTTATCCGAATTGCACACTTTAATACAAGAAGTGGATGGTTTTTATGAAGAATACGAACCAACTAAAGCCGCAAGAGCAATATCTAATTTTGTTCAAGAAAACCTAAGTAACTGGTACGTTCGACTGTGCAGAAGACGTTTTTGGAAAGGCGAATACAGCACCGATAAAATTGCTGCTTACCAAACATTATACACTTGTTTGTTAAACGTTGCAAAACTTTCGGCACCAATTGCTCCTTTTTTCATGGACAAACTTTACAGAGATTTAACGCAGGCTACACAATCAGAAAATTTTGACAGTGTACATTTGGCAAAATTTCCAAGTTCGGTTGAAAACTTTGTTGATAAATCGTTGGAGAGCAGAATGATGAAAGCACAGACCGTTTCGTCACTAGTATTATCCCTTCGAAAAAAGGAAATGATTAAGGTGCGTCAACCTTTGCAAAAGATAATGATTCCAATACTTGACAAGCATCACCGTGCTGAAATCGAAGCTGTTTCTGACCTAATTAAAGCTGAAGTAAACGTGAAAGAAATTGAACTTTTAGACGATGCATCGGGAGTTTTAGTGAAGCAAATTAAGCCTAATTTCAAGACCCTTGGACCTCGATTTGGTAAAGATATGAATCTGATTTCTAAAGAGATACAAGGTTTAACCGGGGGACAAATAAATGAATTGGATGCCAAAGGTGAACTGTCACTTGTTATTTCAGGAAATAGTGTAATTTTAACCTCCCAAGATGTAGAAATTACCTCACAGGACATTCCGGGGTGGCTAGTTGCGAGTGCCAACGGAATTACAGTGGCTTTAGACATAACAATTTCTGCAGAATTAAAGCAGGAAGGAATAGCAAGAGAATTGGTAAATAGAATTCAAAACATTCGTAAAGATTCTGGATTTGAAGTTACAGACAAAATAAAAGTTCAAATTCAGCATCAAGAGGAATTAGAACCAGCAATAAAAAAGAATGAAGAATATATTAAGTCGGAAACCTTAACCAAGGAATTACTTTTTGTAGAAGAAGTACAAACTGGCATAGAAATTGAGTTCGACGATATAAAAACTAAAATATTAATCTCAAAATAGAATACAGATGATTGATGAAATAATGAAATACTCAGAAGCTGATTTAGCCGAGTTCAAAGAAATTATCCTTAACAAAATTGAAAAAGCACAAACCGATTTGGAATTAATTAAAAGTGCTTATATGAATGATTTAAATAACGGTACCGATGATACATCGCCAACTTTTAAAGCATTTGAAGAAGGAAGCGAAACTATGAGTAAAGAAGCAAACTCGCAATTGGCAATTCGTCAAGAGAAGTTTATTCGTGATTTAAAAAATGCTCTTTTCCGTGTAGAAAACAAAACCTATGGGGTTTGTAAAGTAACTGGAAAGTTAATAGGAAAAGAACGATTGAAAATTGTTCCTCATGCAACCATGAGTATAGAAGCAAAAAACTTGCAACGATAAAACTTCTTTTTATATACAATTCAAAACGCTCCTTTTTGGGGCGTTTTTTAGAAAAATAATACTACTTTTGCAGCAGCAAATCCAAAAAAAATGAAACTACGTAATTCGGCATTTATTATCTTTTTGATATTAGTTATTGATCAATATTCAAAAATGTTTGTAAAAACGAATTTTGTTTTAGGCGAACAAGTGGAAGTTTTTAGATGGTTTAAGATTTTGTTTATTGAAAACGAAGGAATGGCTTGGGGTACTGTTATTCCTGGAGAATACGGCAAGTTGTTTTTAACGGTTTTCCGAATTTTTGCTGTTGGCGCCATCGGATATTGGCTTTGGGATGCTACTAGAAAAAACAGATCGCATTATTTAATTGTTGCTATTTGTTTGATTTTTGCAGGAGCATTCGGAAACATAATTGATTCGGTACTTTATGGCGTTATGTTTGACGATAGCCACCACCATTTAGCCACATTCTTCCCAAAAACACCTTACGGAACCTTGTTTCACGGTAAAGTGGTAGATATGTTTTACTTCCCTTTTATTGAAGATTATTTAATGCCTAGTTGGGTCCCTTTCTTTGGGGGAAAACAAATTACCTTCTTCAATGCTATTTTTAATGTTGCCGATTTTGCTATTTCTACTGGGGTTGGAATCTTGATTTTCTTCAATAAAAAAGCATTCGTACAATCTAATTAATGCAAAAACTTAGTCTATTACACTAAGGACCACCAAGATTACACAGAGAGCCACAAAGGTTAAAATATATTCTTTGTTAAACTTTGCGCTTCTTAGAGTTCTTTGTGAAATAATTTTTGCTTTTGCATGATGGAACACCAAGATTACACACAGAGCCACAAAGTTTAAAATTTATAGATGTTGCATGGAGTTACGCAATAATCTAATTGAATATCTTTTTCAGAAGCATCTTCAATAATTTCTTCTGCTTCGAAGAAAGACAACCCTATTTTTATAGTTTCGGGTTTGCATTCGGATAAAAATTTATCGTAAAATCCTTTGCCATAACCCACCCGATTTCCTTTTATATCAAAAGCTAAAAGCGGCACAAAAACAACATCAATATTAGAAAGAGGAACTTCCAAACCGCTTATTGGTTCCGGGATATTGTGAGCGTTTTTTTGAAATTTGATGTTGTCTGTTAGCAAGTAATGAGTCATTTCTAAAGTTATAAAATCACTTTTGGAAACTACAATTTCTTTATCTTTTCCAGATAAAATATGCAAGATGAATTCGGTATCGATTTCTTTTTGTTCGGCAATAGTTAAAAACAAATGATAATACGTTTTACCCCAAATATCCAATGAAATCAGCTGATTGGCAATAGCCAAACTGAGTTCTTCTACTTTTTCAGAGGTTAATTTTTGCCTTAGCTCTTTGTGTTTTTTTCTTAATACACTTTTAAACATAAAGTAAATGTATGAAAATTTAAATTTTTTTTAAGTGTGAAGTAGAGTTAATTTTGTTTAAATGAATTAAAGTACTTTGCCCATTTTGAGATAGCCCAATGCTCGAATATGCCATCGGCAATGTTGTAGATGGCAGCAACAAGAAATTTTATGACAGTTATAACCTTGTTTGTTTGAAGTTGATAGCTGGAACGATTGCAAATGCTTTTTCTAACTGGGCGGGAACTACCGAACTATTACCCCTTCAACAAACAATATTGGAACTTCTTCAGTAGCATCTTCGTTGAGCGTATTTTTTTTAAAGATAAATTTTTTATCGTATAAAGTATTTTCTTTAAAAAAGGTTACCATGAACTCATTGTTTAGTGCGAGAACGCTCTTCTCTATCATTTCTATTTTTACAACTGAAACAGAAGGTACTAGCACAAATGCGTGGCGCAAAAGCGATGTTTTTTTCATCTCTCCATCAATAGTTCCAAAAGCTTTAGAAACTACCATTACGCTTTCTAAATCAAAGTCGGAGTCATTTATAAGATAGACGTTCCAGACATTTTCCATAAAGTCATCGCTCCATTCGGGAATGGCTGCTAGGAACACGTTTTCTACTTCTGGGATGGTGATGTCTGCTTTCATATATTTGCGAGTAACAAAGTAATCTCGTCCTTATTTAATTAATTACTTTTCTACCTCAGCCGAGGTTTATAAGATGGTGTTGCTTAGTATTTTTATTTTTACTCAACAATCTTTGCCGTATAGCCCTGATTGCAGTGGAAATCCTTTTTAAACCTGTCAGGTTTTGAAAACCTGACAGGTTTAAAAAGATTGAAACGGAAAGCAGGAATTACCTTTACTAAAATGCCCGAAACTTTCGCTTCTAAAATTTATAATATGCTTTTTTTAGTGCTTCGAACTATTCGCAGTTACTAAATTGACGCTTTGAATTGCTCTAAGAATCGAACATCGTTTTCGTAGAACATGCGGATGTCGCCAATTTGGTACAATAACATTGCGATGCGCTCAATTCCCATTCCGAAAGCAAAACCATTGTATTCGTCTGGGTTGATACCGCAGTTTTTCAATACGTTTGGATCTACCATGCCGCAACCTCCAATTTCTAACCAACCGGTACCTTTGGTGATGCGGTAATCGGTTTCGGTTTTTAGTCCCCAGTAAATGTCAATTTCGGCACTTGGCTCGGTGAAAGGAAAATAACTTGGGCGTAAACGGATTTTAGATTTTCCGAACATTTCTTTAGTGAAATACAAAAGTGTTTGTTTTAAATCGGCAAAAGAAACATCTTTATCAATATACAAACCTTCGACTTGGTGGAAAATACAATGTGACCTAGAGGAAACCGCTTCGTTTCGAAAAACTCTTCCTGGAGAAATGGTTCGGATGGGTGGTTTGTTGTTTTCCATGTAACGCACTTGCACAGATGACGTGTGGGTGCGCAACAAGACATCGGGATTGGTTTGGATGAAAAATGTGTCTTGCATGTCGCGCGCCGGATGGTATTCTGGCAGGTTTAATGCGGTGAAATTATGCCAATCGTCTTCAATTTCTGGGCCTTCGGAAACGTTGAATCCGATGGTAGAAAATATGTCAATGATTTGGTTTTTAACAATAGAAATAGGGTGGCGAGAGCCTATAGAAATTGGTTCGCTAGGGCGCGTTAAATCGCCATAAATTCCTTTTATTTCCTCTTTGCTTTCTAGTTCTTCTTGTATAGATTTTACTTTTTCTTCAGCTACCGCTTTTAGAGTATTGATTACTTGCCCAAATTCTTTTTTCTGGTCGTTAGGAACGTTTTTGAACTCGGTGAAAAGTTCTTTCAACAAACCTTTACTTCCTAAATATTTGATGCGGAATTGCTCTAATGATTCTTTGTTTTTGTCATTGAATGCTTTAGCCTCTTCGATATGTTGTTTAATCTTGTCTATCATCGGAATTTCTTTGAAAGTGCAAATTTAGCAATTTTTGTTGTTAAGGACAAGCGCGACTTGTCTATACAATACTATTATTTTATAAGTTCTTTTTCGATAAAATAATTCACAATGGCTTCTTTCATTAAAACCGATTGTTCTCCTGCTTTTAATGGCGGAAGTTCTTCTTTTATGATGTAATGCGGCCAACCTTCTTTATCAACGTAATCAAATTGGTAATAACCGTAAGGCTCCAGCAATCGGCAAATTGCGATGTGCATGAGGTTTAGCTTTTCATCTTTTTTAAATAGCTGCTGAAATCTGCCAAATTCTTGCACTCCGATAAGGTAAATTATGGCATCTAAATCTAAAACTTCACCTTGCGAAAATTGATTGGAAAGGGTTGCAACGACATTTTCCCAGCGTTCTTTTAGTTGTGTATCTCTTGACATTGAATAGTTACGAGTTTAAAGTTGCGAGTTTAAGGTTTTTTAAATTATACGCAACCAATTTATTTCAGCAAAGATAGTAAGTAGAATTTTGACATTAGAATATTCTTTTATCTTTGCATTTCACTTTTAGTTAAGTTATGGGTTATATAGATATTGTTTTAGGTGCATTGTTGGTTTTTGGTTTGATTCGTGGCTTACGAAACGGACTTATAGTAGAATTTGCTTCTCTAATTTCGTTTTTCGTAGGAATTTATTTAGCCGTAAAATTTTCCTCGGTGTTTGGAGATAGCAAAACAGCAAAAGTAACGGCTTTTATAATTATATTAATAGCTGTTATTATTGGAATTCACTTAGTGGCAAAAGCCCTTTCTAAAATTGCAAACGCAATGTTATTGGGTGGGATGAACAAAATAGGCGGTGCTGTTTTTGGAACTTTAAGAACGGCTTTGTTCTTAGGAGTGGTTTTGAGTTTATTTCAAAAAGTGAACGTCAACAATACTTTAGTTTCAAAGGAAGCCGAAGCAAAATATTTATTTTTTAATCCGATTTTAAAAACCTCTGAATTTATGTTGCCGGTTTTATCAAGTTGGTTTACCGATTTGAAGAAGAAGGTTTAGATTTTAGTGTTAAGTATTCAGGGGTTAGTGATTGGTATTGTGAAATTAAAAACTGAGATTCCTTCGGACTCGAGAGCTTTGCTCGAACAGGCGAAGCAATGAGAAACTATGAACTGGTGACTGCTTTCTGATCACTGAACTCTGATAACTATTACTTTAATTCAACTCTTTTATAGCATCTTCACTAATCCAACCGGTACTTTCATCCGTAAGTTGAATTTTTTTCCAATTGGCTATGCTTTCCAAAACATATACTTTTGTTCCTTCGTGAAGTAAAATAATTTCCGGGCTAGTTGCTTTGGGCTCTCCTTTAACCGAAGCGTTTTCAGAAAATAGGATTGCTGGCTTTTCAGACGCAATTCTATTTTTTTCATAAATACCTGAAGAAACACTTACTACTATTCCGAGGAAAATAAAAAACATTCCAGAAAAGAAAATCCGTTTTTTAAAGGCCGTTCCCGAAAGGTAATATCCTACAAAAAAAGTTAAAAATACGAAAGCCAAAACTACTGCTATCCAAGCCCAAGTATCGTAATAATAACTCGAGGTAAAGTCTTCAATCAATTTGCTAAAGCCAACTTTAGGAACCACTTTTATATCGTCAATAGTCATTTTACGTGCAAAATCGAGGTTAGTTTTTATTTCCTCATCGTTCGGATTTAGCTGCAATGCCTTTTCGTAATTGTAAATAGCAGGAGCTACTTTATGTAATTTATAATAACAGTTTCCGAGGTTGAAATACAAATCGGCAGAATGTTCTCCAGATTCAAGTACGCCTTCGTAGTTATTGATAGCTTCGGTATAGTTTTCTTTTTGATATAATTGATTTCCTTTTTCAAAAGCAGTTTGTGCTGAAGAAAATTGGATGATTAAAATTAAGATTACAATGTATTTTTTCATTTTTTAAACCGTTATGGATTTAAGATTCATTATGTCTTGCCTTATTTTAGTTAGACCAATTGCTTTTCTAAAATAGATATAATTTCAACCGCCTTGTCGTAATCTTGCTGAATTGCAACACTAGTTGAAGGCGCATATCTTGCCAATTCACAACTTTCAGTAAGAAGAATAAATTCTTTTATTGTAGATTCATCGGCATTTCGCGTAAGCAAAATTTCAGAGATTTTATCTTTACTCATTTCCGAAGTTTCAATGCTCAATTTGGCTTTTAAGAAATTGTGCATTGCTTTCTCTAGGGCAATATAAAATGGCTCTTTGTTTTGTATTTGTTTTTGAGCTTCCGATAGATATTTCTTGGCCAACGCATTGGTTTTTCTTTTTTTGTTTCCAACTACATCGGCATCTTCTGCTTCTTTTCTTTTTCTGAAAAGCACTAACGCCGGAATTCCTAAAAATGGCAGGATCATTAAAGAATAAAACAATCCAGATCCTAAGAAATCATTCGATTTAACAGGCTTTAAAGTGGTTTTTTGTTTTATATATGCAAATGATTTGTTGGCGGTAACTGGTACTTTTGTAGTTCCTGAAGGAGTTGTAGCGCCAGAATTAGCAACCCCAGGACCGTCTAAAACATTCAACATAATTTCGGGAGATGTGATGGTTTTATAGCTTCCGGAACCTAAATCGAAATAAGTAAAACGAATCGGTTTTATAGGGAAATTTCCTTTTGATTGCGGGATAATAGTATATTTATCAGCAATGCTCCCAGTCATACCAGAAAGCGGAGTGGTTACCTTTTCACTATGTTGCGGATCGTACATTTCTAAAGTAGAAGGAACAACTGGTTTAGGTAAACTAAATAATTTTAGATTCCCCGTTCCGGTAACGGCAACATCTAAATCTAGAGATTCTCCAAATTTCAATCCGGTTCTTGAAGGCGTAACTTTGAAATTAAATCTCCCAACAGCTCCCGAGAAATCTTCAGGTTTTCCGGCTTCTGGAAGAGCTCTTACGTTAATAACATTACTTCCTGCAGAAACGCGTTTGCTATCTTCAACCAATTGTACTTGCCCAAAAAAGTTAGGTCTTCCTTTAGGAACTTGGCAATCGATATCTAAAGTTAAGGGTTCTATTTCTAGTTTACCTGATTTTTGTGGATAAAGAACGGTTTTTCGCAATACAACATAGCGGTAGCGTTGGCCTTTAAACATTCCTTCTTCGGCAACTAATTGTTTGATATCAATATTTTGACTCCAAAAATCGTTGTATTTAGGCTTGTTCAATTCCCGCCAATTGGTAATTCCAATGTTGAAACTAAAATACAATTTGTAAACCACTGTAATTGGTTCGTTTACATAAGGATTAGTTTTAGAAATATCAGCAACCAAATACAAATTATCATCTGCCCTTACAGCTGCGGGTTCATTAGGATCATTAGATTGTTGCACTGCATTAGTAACATTGATTTTAATAGGCAACGTCTTGTATATTTGCCCGTTAATTTCAATAATTGCTTGACGGATAACTAGATTTCCTTTTTGTAAAGGCAATAGAATATAGGTGTACGATTTTTGAAAAGAACTTCTACCATTAATCCAAGATTGGCTGATAGATTGACTTGGCCCGCCCACTACTCTAAAACCGCAGGCTTCAAAATTTGGAGGTACAAAGTTATCACCATCTTCATTCATAGAAAAATCAATGCGGACTCTTTCATTTAATCCCAGGGTGTTTTTACTCACGTTTGCTTCAAATTTTACTTGAGCAAAAAGGGAGGTAGTGGCTATTAAAAATAAGATTAAATATCGTTTCATTTTTGTAATTCGTAATTTTTATTCTTAACAATTACCAGTCTTTCTCTGGTTTTTTAGGATTTGCTTGCACTTTTTGAGCGTTTACTTTCTCTTGCACTTTTTTCTCCTCATTATTCACAGCATCCAGAAGATTGTCAATTCGTTGTTTAGATGCACCACTTGGTTTTGGCTGTGGCTTATCTTCATTCCCTTTGTCTTGCTTATCTTTTTTGTCGTTGCCGTCTTTTTTATCTTTGTCTTTGTTATCGCCTTTATCTTTTTTGTCGTCCTTTTTATCCTTATTAGGATCTTTCTTATCGTCCTTTTTATCCTTGTCTTTGTTCTTATCTTTATTTTTGTCCTTGTCCTTGTTTTTATCTTTCGGTGGCGGATTGTCTTTAAGCATTTTTTTTGCTAAAGCATAATTGTAACGCGTTTCTTCATCGGAAGGATCGTTTCGTAGGGCATTTTTATAGGCTTCTACCGCATTAGAATAATCCTTTCCTTTCATCATAGAATTACCAATATTGTGGAATGCTTGGTGTTTTTCGGCTTTGGTTTTAGCATCTTTTATAGCTTTTTCAAATTGGTATTTGGCCTCGGCAGGTTGGCTTTGTTTGTAAATAGTAGTCCCTAAATTATAGGATGCAATAGATTTCTTTTTGAATTTTGCTTGCGATAAACGGTAATCTGCCTCCGCATCCACATAGTTTTTGTCTGCAAATTTTTCATTACCATTTGGTAAGAATTTATCCTTCTCTTGGGCTTTCACCACAAAAGAAATTAGAATTAATATATATGTCAGTATTTTTTTCATTTTTATAAATTCAGAAAAGAATAATATCTTTATTCTATTTTCTAATTTCTTTTTCTTCATTAAACAAATTCATTCTTCGAACCCATTTGGTTTTTCTTTCTGATAAGAATATATCCAAAAATAAGCAGAAAAATCCAAAACCTAAGAACCATTGAAATTGCGATTTATAATCGGCCATCATAGTGCCTTCAAATTCAGTTTTTTGAGTGTTATCCAATACTTTTTTAACAAAATCTAAAACGGTTTTGGTAGAATTCCCATCTACATAACCTCCCCCTTTAGTGCTTTTGGCAATAGCCGCCAAGACAGAAGCATTCCTTTTTGTAACCACCACTTGGTTGTCTTGGTCTTTTTGAAAACTTTCTACAACACCATTTCTTTTTAATGGAATTGGACCTCCATTTTCAGTTCCAACCCCAACTGTAACTATTTTTAAACCTAATTTTTGAGCATCCTCTGCAGAATTTTGTGCATTGTCCGAGTGGTCTTCCCCATCCGAAATAATCACTAATAACTTATTAGTTTTGTCTTTTTTGTCAAAGAAATTATTGGCGGCCAAATCAATTGCTTGGTCTATAGAAGTCCCTTGGGAAGATATCATTCCGGGGTTCATCGTTTGTAAAAACATCCTAGCAACCCCATAATCGGAAGTCATTGGCAATACCGGAAATGCACTCCCCGAATAGGCAATAATTCCTATTCTGTCGCTTCCCAATTGGTTGATTAATTGCGAAATTATTTGCTTGCTTTTTTCTAAACGGTTTGGAGCAACGTCTTCTGCCAGCATACTTTTAGAAACGTCAATTGCGAAAACAATATCTATTCCTTGGCGTTTTACTTTTTCCATTTTGATTCCCATTTTTGGGTTAACCAATGCCAAAATCAGAAATGTCAACCCCAATACTACCAGTATAAATTTAAAAGTCGGCTTTAACAACGATTTCTCTGGACTTAATTTTTTTACTAAATCCAAATCACCAAATGCTGCCTGTTTTTTGCGTTTCCAATATTGAACATACAAAAATAGTAGCACCAATATTGGCACAATAAATAACAGATACAAATATCCTTTTTCTTCTAATTCGTACATTTATTTTCTTTTTTGTCAGAATGACAAGTTTGTCTATATAAAACTTCTAAAAATGGTGTTTCTCAATAAAACTTCCAGCAATAATAAAATCCCTGCAATCCAAACAAAAAATCTGAATTTTTCGTCGTAATCATAAAATTTCAACTCTTGTATTTCGGTTGTTTCTAATTTATTGATTTCATTATAAATACTTTCTAACTTACTGTTGCTACTGGCTCTAAAGTATTTTCCTCCGGTGTTTCTAGCTATGGTTTTCATCAGTTTCTCATCAATTTCAACTGGCATCATTTTGTATAAAAAATCCCTTCCGTTAGGAGCATAAGCATACGGGAATTCGGCCATACCATTAGTTCCTATTCCGATAGTGTAAACTTTAATGCCGTATTCTTTTGCGATTTCCGAAGCAGTTTCTGGTTCAATAAAACCCGAGTTATTTACTCCATCGGTAAGCAAAATGATAATTTTACTTTTAGCTTTACTATCTTTTAATCGGTTTACGGCTGTTGTCAATCCCATACCAATTCCAGTTCCGTCTTGTAAAACCTTGTCGTATTTAATATCTTCAATTGCTTCTTTTACAATTGCTTTATCGCTGGTAACGGGGGTTTTGGTATAAGCTTCGGCGGCATAAACTACAACGCCAATTCTGTCATTTGGTCTTGCATCCACAAAATTAGAAGCCACTTCCTTCAAGGCTTCCATACGGTTTGGTCGCAAATCTTTGGCCAACATACTGCTAGAAAGGTCAATTGCCATAACAATATCAATTCCTTTGGTAGTCTTAGTTTGGTTGCTAATATCCACTGTTCTTGGGCGCGCTAGAGCAATGATTAAAGAGATTAAAGCCACAATTCTTAAAACATTTAAATAAGGTTTTAATTTTGCTAAAATAGATTTAGATGTTTTAAAACCGCTAATAGAGCTTATTTTTAAGGTTACCGATTGTTGCTTGCGTTTAAAGAAAAGCCATGCTATTGCAAATGGAAGTACCAAAAACAACCAAAAAAATTCCGGATTTAAAAAAGTTATTTTATCCATTATTCTTTGTCGTTTTTAAGTTCTACCGAATTGATAATGCGCTCCAAAATCTTTTTACCATATTCGTCTCCTTCTTTATAGCAAACCACTATTTCTTGTAATCCGCCATCTTGTTTGAATAACAAAATTTCGTAATATAATTTCTGACTTTGATTTTGGATTTTATCCAACATCGTCATCGTGCCGTAGGCTTTAACTCCAGTAATGCCTTTTACCGTATTGAAATCTTCTTGTTTGAAAATTATATTTTGACCACCCATTGCTTCCCAAGATTTGGTATTTCCCTCTAGAACGGTATCAAAATTTACTTCTGTTTCCGATTTATATTTTAATGTGGAAACCACTATTTTAAAAGAATCCATCATGCTTCCGTAACCAAACATTTGCATTTCTTTCAAAACAGCGTAAGCGTCTTTAGGGAGGATTTTGGTAACATCCATTCGTTTCAAAACTTGTGGCGTTTCAATTTTTATCCCCGGATTTCCATATTCACTATACACCCATTCACCCTCCGCCAATTCTTTTGTAGGGTGACCAATAAAATTGTCTTTTACATAATCCCAACCTTTAAAATAAATTAATGTCAAAAGCGATAGTAATAATACGGTGATTACAATTCCGATTGTGGTAATAATTCGAGCTTGTTTTTGTTTTTTTAATTTTTGAATTCTAGCCAATTCACGCTGTTGTTCGTTCCATGCTTCCAATTCATCGTTTTTTTCCACAACTGTTGGAATGGCTTTGTGAATGGTAACTATAGAACTGGAAATACGTTTTTTATCTTCTTCAATTTCAAAATCTAATGGTTTTACTTTTGCAAATTTTACTAAATCGGCTTGCATCAAAACCTTTTCCAGATTCTCTAAAGTTGCCGCAGAAAGTTTCAGTTTCTTTTGATTTGCCACTCTTCGCAAACCTGCAATAAGTTCAGAAGTGGTGCTTTCCATAGCAGGAATTTCGATTTCTTCTTCGATATAATTTCGAGCGATATTGGTAAGTTCTGAATAATAGGATTTAACTTCTCCCTTTTGCCATAGTCCTTTAGTTTCTAATTGTTGCAAAAGTGAAGTTGCTTTTTCAATCGCAGAAGTATAAACTAGCTCTTCTTCTTTTGGACGGTTTTGGTATTTTTTTATTAACCAATAAACCAAGGCTGCAATTCCTACTAAAAATAAAATCCCTAATAAATATTTCCACCAATTGCTTGAAGTTTCTGCTTGTGCAATGTCTTTAACGTCGTACATTTTTTGCTTTAAAGTATCCACTTTTACATTGAAAACCTCCACTTTTAAACTATCTGAAAAGGTTGGTTTCCCGTTAATTACTATGGCAATTCTAGGAATAGTGAATTTGCCAGAATCGAATTGGGTTACCCCGTATTTCTTAATCAACTCCCATCTATCGTTGGTTTTTACCGTGTCTATTTTATAGGAATTTATTACTTCTAGGGCACCAAAGTTTTTTGCTTTCGGAAAAACTACTTTGTCTTTGTTAGAAACCGATGCTTTCAAAGTTATCTTAAATTCAGCTCCAATTTTATTTCGAGTCGTATCAATAGAAGTCGTGACTTTTTGGGCAAAAAGTGTTGAAGTGAATACTAATAGGAATACTAATTTAAGCTTCATTTTATTTTGTTATACCTAAAACAAGTTAAAAAAACCTGTTAGGATATTTATTTTATCTCGATTTAAAATAACCTAATAATTTGGTTACATAACTTTCGTCCACACGAGTATTTACAGTTCCCGAACCACATTTAGAAAATATTTCTTTGAAATAGGTTACTTTCTCATGGTAGTTTTTTTCATAGTTTATTAGAACGCTTTTGGAACTCGTATCTACAACTAGAATTTCTCCCGTTTCGGCATCTTCCATTTCTACCATTCCGATGTTTGGCATTTTTTCTTCGCGAATATCGTACACTCGAATTCCGGTGATATCGTGTTTTTTACCTGCAATTTTCAATGTTTTTTCGTAATCTTCTTCCACCATAAAATCGGAAATCAGAAATACAATTGCTTTTTTCTTTTGCGTAGCTGATAAAAATTTAAGGGCTTGTGTTAAATCGGTTTTCTTGCTTTTAGGTTGGAATTCAATTAATTCGCGGATGATTCGCAACACGTGGGATTTTCCTTTTTTAGGCGGAATATACAATTCAATGCCATCTGAAAACAAAATCAAACCTATTTTATCGTTATTTTGTGTTGCCGAAAATGCCATTGTTGCAGCAATTTCAGTAACTATTTCACTTTTGAGTTGGTTTTTGGTTCCAAAACTTTCAGATCCCGAAATGTCAACCATTAACATCATAGTAAGTTCGCGTTCTTCTTCAAAAACTTTTACGTGTGCTTCATTATATCGTGCCGTAACATTCCAATCGATAGCGCGAATATCGTCACCAAACTGGTATTGGCGCACTTCCGAGAAGGTCATACCGCGTCCTTTAAACGACGTGTGGTATTCCCCCGAAAAGATGTGATCGCTCAATCGTCGGGTTTTGATTTCTATTTTACGAACTTTACTAAGTAGGTCTTTCGTCTCCATTTTCTTTGTTTCAGGTTTCAGGTTTTAGGTTTCAGGTTCGTAAGAATCAACTTTTGAACTTGAAACATTAAACTTGGAACAAAAATTTAAGGCACCTCTATTTCGTTTACGATTTTGTTGATAATATCTACAGAGGTAATATTTTCGGCTTCGGCTTCATACGTAATTCCAATTCTATGACGCAATACATCATGTACAACTGCACGAACATCCTCTGGAATTACATACCCTCGACGTTTAATAAAGGCATAACATTTAGCGGCAGTCGCTAAGTTGATGCTTCCACGTGGAGAAGATCCAAAGCTAATTAAAGGTTTAAGACTTTCTAATTTGTATTTTTCTGGATAACGCGTTGCGAAAATAATATCTAAAATATATTTTTCAATTTTTTCGTCCATGTAAACTTCGCGAACGGCTTCCTGTGCGCGTAAGATTTGATCTACCGAAACTACTTGGTTTACTTTTTCGTAAGCGCCTTTTAAGTTTTGACGAACCACCATGCGTTCTTCTTCCATTTTTGGATAATCGATAACGGTTTTTAGCATGAAACGATCCACTTGCGCTTCTGGTAAAGGATAAGTTCCTTCTTGCTCAATTGGATTTTGCGTTGCTAATACTAAAAATGGTTTGTCTAATTTAAAAGTAGTATCGCCTATAGTAACTTGTTTTTCTTGCATAGCTTCCAACAATGCAGATTGCACTTTGGCTGGAGCACGATTGATCTCATCTGCAAGGACAAAATTTGCAAAAATTGGTCCTTTTTTAATAGAGAATTCGTTAGCTTTAATATTGTAAATCATTGTACCTATAACATCGGCAGGCAATAAATCAGGAGTAAATTGGATTCTACTAAAACTTCCGTGGATAGCCTGTGATAAGGTGTTAATTGCTAAGGTCTTTGCTAATCCGGGAACTCCTTCAAGCAAGATGTGTCCTTGTCCTAAAAGTCCAATTAATAATCGCTCTACCATGTGTTTTTGTCCAACGATTACTTTATTCATTTCCATGGTAAGTAAGTCGATAAAAGCACTTTCTCTTTCAATTTTTTCATTGATTGCTCTAATGTCTAATGCAGCAACATTTTCTTCCATAAATTCTATTTTTATAGTATTATAAAGGTTCAAAATTTTAACATTTCAAAATTGAAAATTTTATCCCTAAGACAATGTTAATAATGCGTTAAAACTTACTTTGAATTCTTGGTTTTAAGGATGATTTATGATTTTGTTTTAGTAATTTTAAACTTTTTAATAGAAATAACATGAAAACTATATTATCGCCTATTATTGCCGGAACTATGAATTGGGGAGTGTGGGATAAAAATCTTAGCACAGAAGAAATGGCTAATTTGATACATGTCTGTATTGAAAATAATATTACCACTTTTGACCACGCCGATATTTATGGCGGCTACACAACCGAAGAGCAATTTGGAAAAGCATTTTCTGAAAGTTCAATTTCTCGTGACAAAATGCAATTAATTTCAAAATGTGGAATTCAGGCTGTTGCAGACAACAGAACTACAACTTTGAAACATTATGATTATTCAAAAAAACATATTATTTGGTCGGTTGAAAATTCGCTTAAAAATCTTAAAACCGATTATTTAGATGTTTTGCTATTACACCGTCCGAGTCCTTTAATGGTTGCAGATGAAATTGCAGAGGCAGTAGAAAAACTAAAATCGGAAGGAAAAATAATTGATTTTGGTTTATCCAATTTTACTGCTTTACAAACCGAATTAATCCGAAGTAAAACTGAAATTAGTTACAATCAAATTCAGTTTTCGGCAACGCACTACGAAGCAATGTTGGACGGCCGTTTAGATTATATGCAATTGAACAACATAACGCCAATGTGTTGGAATCCACTGGGAATAGTTTTTAGAGAAGATATTGACCAAACTCGAAGATTAAAAAAACTATTGGTGCAATTGGTAGAAAAATATGGTGTCGGTTCGGATACTATTCTTTTGGCTTGGATTTTAAAACATCCGTCTCACATACATCCTGTTGCAGGAACAGTAAACATTGCTCGAATTCAAGCGTTGATGAAAGCAGTTGAATTACCCCTTGACAACCTGGACTGGTTTGCAATTTGGACCGAAAGTATGGGGAGAAAGGTTGATTAGTTGCGAGTTCAAAGTTTAAAGTTGCGAGTTACGGGTTTATTGTTGTGTATAAAATAATTTTGAAACTCGTAATTTTAAACTTTGAACCCAAAACCTTAAATTTCTAACTTTAAAAAACTCGTAACTTAATAAATATGGCTACAATAAATACTTTTGAAGAACTTGATATTTGGCAATTAGGAAGAGAAATATGTCAAGATGTATGGAATAAATTTGAAAATACTACTCTAGGAAAAGATTTTGAATTACGCAATCAAATGAATGGTTCATCTGGATCTATTATGGATAATATTGCTGAAGGATTCGAAAGAAACGGGAGAAGAGAATTCATAAATTTTTTAAGTTACTCAAAGGGTTCATGTGGAGAATTACGCTCTCAATTATACAGAGCATTTGACAGAAAACATATAACCAAAAATGAGTTTGAGTTTTTGAAAGAAAAAACAATTACAGAAAGTAAAAAAATTGGTTCATTCATGTCCTATTTAATTAAATCTGATATAAAAGGAAGCAAATTTGATAAGTAGTTTATAAAATTACGAGATACTTGATTATAGTTCCGAGTTTAATATTATGGCTAAAATAATTTGGAAACTCGAAACCCGAAACCTTAAACTCGAAACCTTAAACTCGAAACCTTAAACCCGAAACCTTAAACCCGAAACCTTAAACCCGAAACCTTAAACTCGAAACCTTAAACTCGAAACCTTAAACCCGAAACCTTAAACTCGAAACCTTAAACTCGAAACCTTAAACTCGAAACCTTAAACTCGAAACCTTAAACTCGAAACCTTAAACTCGAAACCTTAAAATTATGCTCAACAAACGCCTTCTTATTAAAAACCTTCTTGCTCACAACGATGAGAGTAGTTTTTATGATAAGAAACGACAGTTGAATTTACATTCTAAAGAAGGGAAAGCCAAATTTTTGAAACATATTTGCGCTTTGTCTAATTCCAATCCTTCCAACAATTCCTACATTGTGGTTGGGGTAGAAGATCAGGATAATGAAATTACGGGGGATGATTTTTTTGACGACAGTCGGATTCAGAATTTGGTGAATGCCTACCTTGAAAATCCTCCCAAAATTCAATACGAGAATGTGCCTTTCCCTAATTTGCCAAAGGATAAAGTGATTGGCTTGGTCACAATCAAACCAAAATCGAAAACTTCTTCTTTTAAGAAAAACATTCATACCATTCTTGCTCATACGGTTTTTGTTCGTCGTGGCAGTAATTCTACTCCCACAGAAGATAAAATACCGTATTCCAAACAGAATATTGAAACGGTAATTAGCATTGAAAATAATTCTCGAAATAGTATTGCCCATACCCTTGATGGTGTTATAGACTTTGTAAATAATCGGCACAAAGACATGCCTTCTAAATATAAAGTTTTCAAAGAATTATTTGTGATTTGTTGGTCGGGAATATCTAAAAAAGTGCGGGATAAAACCTTCTTTTCCAGAGTAGATATAGAACTCATTAACGAGCAAGTAAAACTGTTTTATTCCGCGCAAGATGAAGTAGAAATTTTTTATGATGAAACTACATTTACTATTATTGAATATGTGCCACTCGGATTGAATGACAAGACAAGTTATTACCCATTAGAGCAACAAAAAATTTCTTTTTATGATAATGGTTATTATAAAATTGAAACCGAAATGCTCTTTGAACCCCCTCAGTACAACCGAAAAGTATTGCATCATATTTACAACTCTAATTTGAGTTTGTTAAATAAATTACAAAAAGGAGTGGAACTTACAGATAGAGAAGAACTAGATTTAGAAAATGTAGCATCCACCTTAATGATATGCTACCTCAACGGATTTGACGATGCCAAACAAAAATTAATTGATTCTAAATCCTTATTAAAAGAGCATAACAATAAAACTATTTATGCAGGGTTTAAGGAAGTAATGCGTGTTTTAAGAAAAATGAAATATAGTGGGAAATAAAAATAATGTAATTTGAATTACTTTTACAAAACATTATTAAAACAAAAATGAACAGAACATTAGTAATTGGCGACATTCACGGAGGTTTGCGGGCAGTACACCAAATAATGGAACGTGCGACTGTAACTCCCAAAGACACTTTAATTTTTCTTGGCGATTATGTAGATGGATGGAGCCAATCACCACAAGTTTTGGATTTTTTAATGGATTTAGGAACTAAACAAAATTGCATTTTTCTTAGGGGTAATCACGATGAATTATTGTTGGATTGGTTGTCTGGAAATACAGAAAATTTTAATGAAACCACGTGGTTCAAACATGGTGGTGAAGCAACTATAACGGCTTATGCAACTGTTTCGGAAACTACTAAAAACAAACATATTACTTTTCTAAAATCGTTACAAAATTATTATCATGACGAGCAAAACCGCTTGTTTATTCATGCCGGTTTTACCAATATGCATGGGGTAACTTATGAATACTTTCCTAAACTATTTTATTGGGATAGAACCTTATGGGAAACTGCTTTGGCATTAAACGAAGATTTAGAAGAAGATTCTATATTTTATCCAAGAAGATTTACTGTTTACAACGAGATATTTATTGGTCATACTCCGGTGACTAAAATAAATCTAACTATCCCCACAAAAAAAGCTTGTGTTTGGAATGTAGATACTGGCGCTGCCTTTAAAGGACCTTTAACCATTATGGATGTTGAAACTAAAGCCTTTTGGCAAAGTGAACCTCTGCCCCATTTATACCCAAATGAAAAAGGCAGAAATTAAAGTAGTTTAGGTTTAATACTAAAAGTACTGCTATTGATTATTTAAATTGAAATTGCTATTAACAGTTCACTTTAAATAGGAATCTGTATCTTTGATTTCAAATTTAATAACAAATGAAAAAAGTTATTTTCATATCGTTTATATTATTCTACTCTTATAGCAATGCGCAAGCCTTTAAAGGAAAAAGAGATATAAAATTTCAAGTTGGAGCAAATTTTCAAAATGGAGGTAACGGAATTACACTTTCATCTGATTTTGGACTAGGAGAAAATATGTCTTATGGTATTGTAGCATCCTATCTATTGAATACTAACCAAGAATTTGGAATGCCAAAGTTTGTTGACAGACTAGATGTAAAAGCTCGATTTAATGCCAATATAGGAAATGTGATTAAAATTAGTGATAAAGCAGATATTTTCCCTGGTTTAGATTTAGGTTTACGCAATTTTGGAGCACATCTTGGTGCGCGCTATTTCTTCACTAACGGTTTTGGAGTATACAGTGAAGCTGGATTTCCTATTGCAAAATATAATACAAATCTAAATGGATACCATTATTTAAACAACCAGTTTGTTTTTACTATTGGTGCTTCTTTTAATTTATAATTAAAAAACCAAATGAGTGTAATTACAGAAAAAAGATTGAAAGACAGAAGTGGTTCTAAATGTGAAATTAGCGGAAGCAATGAAAATTTAGTGCTTTATTTAGTGGAACCAAAAACAGAAGCGACTCCAGAAAATTGTGTTTTAATTACAAAATCATTGAAAGATCAAATTGAAAATCCAGAAACTACTAATGCTAATGATTGGCATGGTTTGAGTGACAGTATGTGGAATGAGAATCTTCCGGTGCAAATTGTTTCTTGGCGAATGCATGCGCGGTTAAAAAATTTGGACATGTTAGAAATGATGTATCTTGATGAAGATGCATTAGAATGGGCAAAAGCGACTGGAGAAGCCGATGATGAAGAAGGAAAAATTGTTCACAAAGATTCTAACGGCAACGTTCTTTTAGATGGTGATTCTGTTGTTTTAATTAAAGATTTAGATGTAAAAGGAGCAACTTTCACTGCTAAACGAGGTGCTGCTGTTCATAACATTAAATTGGTTTGGGATGATGCCTCTCTTATTGAAGGGCGCGTGGAAAACCAAAGTATTTTTATTTTAACGCAATACGTTAAGAAAACGAAGTAGGGTTTAAAGACGAATTGCACGAATTTTCACTAATGAAAATATGTTACGATTACACAAATAAAAAGCGTCCTGAAATTCAGGACGCTTTTTCTATTCTCTATGTTTCTATTCTCTCTAAAAACTACAAATCAAATTTAATTCCTTGTGCCAATGGCAATTGGTCTGAATAATTAATGGTGTTTGTTTGTCTTCTCATATAAACTTTCCAGGAATCAGAACCTGATTCTCTCCCTCCTCCTGTTTCTTTTTCGCCACCAAAAGCACCACCAATTTCAGCGCCAGATGTTCCAATATTTACGTTAGCAATTCCACAATCTGAGCCTGCAAAAGATAAGAATTTTTCGGCTTCTTTCATTTCGTTAGTCATTATAGCAGACGATAATCCTTGGGCGACACCATTTTGTAGTTCAATAGCATTTTCAATTTCACCTTTGTATTTCATTAAATATAATATTGGGGCAAAAGTTTCGTGTTGTACAATTTCAAAACTGTTTTCAGCTTCAATAATTGCTGGTTTTACATAACAACCCGATTCGTAGCCTTGTCCCGAAAGTACCCCGCCTTCAATCAATACTTTACCGCCTTCTGCTTTTGCTTTTTCAATAGCCGCTGTATAGGTGTTTACAGCATCTGTATCAATTAATGGGCCTATATGATTTTTTTGATCCAATGGATTTCCAATAGTCAATTGACCATAGGCGCCAACAATGGCATCTCTTACTTTATTGTAAACCGATTCATGGATGATTAATCTTCTTGTAGAAGTACATCGTTGTCCTGCCGTTCCTACCGCTCCAAAAACTGCTCCTGGAACTACCACTTTTAAATCGGCAGTTGGTGTAATAATTATGGCATTGTTTCCGCCCAATTCTAACAATGATTTTCCAAAACGTTGTGCAACTGTTGCGCCAACAATTCTTCCCATTCGTGTGGAACCCGTTGCAGAAATTAAAGGAATTCTAGCATCTGTAGTCATCATTTCGCCTACTTTGTAATCCCCATTTATAATACAAGAAATTCCCTCTGGTAAATTATTGGCTTTTAAGACTTCTGCAATAATATTTTGACAAGCAATTGAACATAATGGTGCTTTTTCTGATGCTTTCCATACGCAAACATCCCCGCAAATCCATGCTAAAGCCGTGTTCCAAGCCCAAACCGCTACTGGAAAGTTGAATGCAGAAATAATTCCTACTACTCCAATTGGATGCCATTGTTCTCTCATAACGTGACCTGGTCGTTCGGACGGAATGGTTTGACCGTTTAATTGACGGGATAAACCAACGGCAAAGTCGCAGATGTCTATCATTTCTTGAACTTCTCCGTATCCTTCTTGAAGGGATTTGCCCATTTCATAAGAAACTAATTTTCCTAATGGTTCTTTAAGTTCTCTTAATTTATTTCCAAATTGACGCACAATTTCTCCACGTTGTGGGGCGGGCATGGCTCTAAATTTAATAAAAGCAGCGGTTGCTGTTTGCATTACTTTTTCATAATCTGCAGCGGTTGTAGTTTTTACTTTTCCTATTAATTGGCCATCAACTGGCGAATAACTTTCAATAATTTCTCCATTTGAAAAATGATTATTTCCGGTTGAAGTGCCTTCGTTAATGGCTTTTACGCCAAGGATTTCAAGTGCTTCGGTCATTCCGAATTGTTGTGCAATTGTTGTCATTGTATATTTTTTAGTTTTGTTATTTAGATTTTAAGCAAAAATAGTGGATTATTTTGAATAATTGATAATTATGACGTTATCTTGATTGGAGAGCTATTTTAAAAATTTAGACACGAATTGCATCTGCATAAGGGAGATTTCTTTAAAATTTATTGTTGTTTTATTTTCAATCGTTGTTTTAGCCCAGATGGAAATGGAAAGCCCGGAACAGAAAAAGTACGTATTTCTTGTTTTAAAAAAGCGACCAACGGAAGCTCTTTTTAAAACAATAGAAATACTGCTTTTTTTGTGAGGACTTGAAATGGAGAGCTGGATTGGCTTCTGAAAACTTTATTTATTTGCAAATTTAGGGTTGATTTCCATGATGGTGCCGCAATTTTTGCAGGTGCGTTTTTCGATAGAATTATAGTATTCTTTGAAATGGGGCAGGAAATCTTTTTCGATATCCTCCAACTCAAAATACGCTTCGTGGAGTTTGTGGTTGCAGTTTTCGCAAAACCAAAGTAGGCCATCAGTGAATCCTTTTCCGGCGCGTTTTCTTTCTATTACTAGACCAATGGAGTTTTCGGTTCGGCTAGGGGAATGTGGCGTTTTGGCTGGAAGTAAAAACATATCTCCAGCAGATAAGTGCATGGCTTTTTTTAAACCATCTTCTTGAATATAAACGGTGATGTCCCCTTCTAGTTGGTAAAATAATTCTTCGGTTTCGTTGTAATGGTAGTCTTTTCGGGAATTTGGTCCGGCAACAATCATAACGATATAATCGCCAGAATCTACATAAATATTTTTGTTGCCTACGGGAGGAACTAATAGATGTCTGTTTTGCTCTATCCAATTGGACAGATTAAATGGTTTTAGGGTTGCCATGACTTATTTTTTTACGAATTTACTAAAAATAAAAAAGGTTAGCTTGAACTAACCTTTAAAAATTTATTTTGACTGTTTTATCAGATAAATATATACCGGAAAGTGGTCACTAAAACCAACTTCGTTAATAGAATGTCGTAGCGGATAGCCTTTGTACTGCCCTGTGTTTTGTATCATAAATGATTTGTTGTAAATTCCGGCTTTCCAATACCGAAAGGAGGAATAATCTGGGAGTGTAAATTGTTGGGAAACCATAATTTGGTCGAAAATATCTCCAGAATCTCTATAAAATAAAGAAGCATTTCCATCTTTAGCCATCTGTTCGAATGGGTTGTAAATATCTCCTGGTGTTTGTAATTCGGTTTTTTTAAGTTTTGCGCCAATAGCAATTTTTACGCTTCGGTTATAGGAACCATCGTTCAAATCGCCCATGGTAATAATTTTAGCTTTTGGATTTATCTTTATTAAGGAATCCATTATTTTCCTGTTTAATGCTCCAGCGGCTTCTCTAAATGGGGAACTTTTCTTTTCTCCTCCAGAACGCGATGGCCAGTGGTTTACAATTATATTAATTTCTTCACCGTCTAAGAAACCGGTAACTAAAAGTTGATCACGGGTGTAAACTCTTTCGGAGTTAAGTTCAACTTCTGATTTATCATCCGATGCATCGTCCGTTTCTGCCTTCTTTTTAACCGAGTTATCCATTTGTTTTTTATAGATAATTAACGGTATATTAATTGAGCTAGTTACCTTGAAGTGTTTCTTTTGATATAATAACGCCACATCAATACCCCTTTTATCTGGTGAATCGTAATGCACGATACCATAATCGGAGCTAGCTAATTTTGGTTGCTTTATTAAATCTTCTAGAACGCCACGGTTTTCAATTTCAGCGCCTCCAATAAAAGTAGGTGGATTTGGATTTTTTTTCTCTTCAATTGGCCCTACACCTATCTCAGATAATACTCTGGATAAATTTTCTAGTTTTTGGCGGTATTTTTTTGAGGTCCAGTTTTGAGCTCCAGAAGACAACCATTCTTCATCAATTGTTTTTGGATCATTAATAGTGTCAAACAGATTTTCGAAATTGTAAAAAGCAACGGTGTGGACATTATAGTTTTTAGCCTGTGCATTACCTCTAGTAATTGCGAAAAAAACGATAAATAATGCCAAAAAGGATTTAATTTTCATATATAGTATATTAATTTAATATCAAGTTTTTAGAAACTGAGTTGCAAAAGTAGTAATATTCTTAAAATAATGTACCTTTGTAGGCTGTTTAGTTTTTATTAAGACTACAGTTGTAAGAAAAAATTAATTTAAATCAATTTATGAAAAAGCTTGTCATTAGTCTATTGTTTGTGATGCAAGTGTGTTTTGTTTTCGCTCAATCCGGTACTGGTTTTTCAGGGAAGGTAGTAGATTCAAAATCACAAAAACCATTACAAGATGTTGTCGTTTCTGTTCAAAATTCTAATTTGACTCAAATTTCCGATGCCCAAGGTAAATTTACATTTACAAATGCAACTGAAGGTAGTCAATTAGTATTAGTTAAAAGTGCTGGGTATAAAGACCAGTTGTTAACAATAGATGTTGTTAAAGAAAAAGTTCTAGATTTGGGTGTTGTTGTTTTAGAAGAAGACATTGTACAAGACCAGAAAAGCAATGTTTTGAACATTCAGGAAACAGATTTGGGTGATGAAGGCAATAGCTCCGAAAGCACTACTAGTTTACTACAATCGTCTAGAGATGCATTTTTACAGGCTGCTGCCTACAATTTTGGACAAGCTCGTTTTAGCGTAAGAGGTATAGATAATGAATATTCTAACGTAATGATAAATGGTATTTCCATGAATCGTGTTGGAGATGGAAGACCACAATATGGTGATTGGGGAGGATTAAATGATGCTACTCGTAATCAGGAATTTACAAATGGATCTGCACCGTCAGATTATGTTTTTGGTGGGATTGCAGGTACGCAAGAAATAAATACTCGTGCTTCTATTTACAGACCAGGAACTAGAATATCCTTTCTTAACACTAATACTAACTATAGTTTTAGAACTATGGGGACCTTTGCATCTGGAATAAATAAAGATGGATGGGCATTTGTTGTTTCGGCAGGAAGACGTTGGACACAAGAAGGTTATTTTGAAGGGACAAATTACAGTGCCAACTCCTTGTTTGCAAGTGTAGAGAAAAAAATTAATGACAAACATAGTTTAAATTTTACTTCTATTTATGCTCAAAATAAAAGAGGAAAAAACTCACCTAATACGGATGAGCAAAATGATTTAGTTGGAAATAAATACAATTCTTACTGGGGCTACCAAGATGGAAGAAGAAGAAATTCTAGAATGAAAAAAACGGAAGAGCCATTATTAATGTTAACTCATTATTGGAAAGTAAATTCTAAAACTAATATCAATACTTCGGTTTCCTACCAAATTGGTGAAATAGGAAATAGTAGATTGGATTATACTAAAGACAATAATCCAGATCCAACTTATTATACTAAGTTACCAAGTTACTATGCTAACCGATTTGATTCTGCTGGGAATTATATTGGAGATACTCCACAAAATATAGCATTTGCAAGTATTGCAAAAGATAATTTTATTGCAAATCCCCAATTAGATTGGACTAAAATTTACACTACAAATACTAAAAGTTTAGCGAATGGTAGTAGAGTTGCATTATATGAAGATAGAAACGATGAAAATATTGCAACATTTAATACTAATTTATCTACAAAATTGTCCGATAATATTTTTATGAATGCAGGAATTAACTATTTAAATTCAAGCACTAAAAACTTTAAAAATATGTTAGACCTTTTGGGAGGTAATTATTATAACGATATAAATACCTTTGGACTTACTACTGATCAACAGCAATCGGACTTAAACAATCCTTTAAGACAAGTAAGAGTCGGAGAAAAATATGGTTATAACTATATTGTTGATGCAAGTAAATTAGATGTTTTTACGCAATTCAAATTTACCTACAAAAAAATAGATTTTTATTTAGCAGAATCTTTTTCTCGTTCTGGATACCAAAGAAATGGATTGTATAAAAACGGATATTATCCAACGAATTCGTTCGGAAAAAGTGATAAAGTGAATTTTGATAATTTTGGGTTTAAAGGTGGACTTACTTATAAAATTTCAGGAAGACAGTATTTAGATTTTAATGGTATTTACATGTCCAAAGCTCCAAATACTAAAGATGTGTTTTCTAATGCTAGAGTAAATAACACTATTTCTCAGGTTACCAATGAAACAATTAGAGGAGTAGATGCTAGTTATATAATTAAAGCGCCTAAATTCAAAGCTCGTTTCACAGGTTATTTTTCTGAAACTTTAAATTCTACCGACATTAATTTTTATTATGCGGATGGATTAGGTGGAGTTAACCAATTTGTATCGGAAGTAGTTACGGGAATCAACAAAAGAAATAGAGGTATTGAAACAGGATTAGAATACCAACTTACCTCTACTATAAAATTAACCGGAGTTGCGGCTTTTGGCGATTATACCATTACAAACAACCCAGATGTTAATCTTGCTAATGACTCTTCGGGATCATTAATCTCCTACGGAAAATCTAATTTAGCTGGATACAAACTATCTGGAATGCCACAACAAGCTTACTCGTTTGGAGTAGAATATAGAGATCCTAAATTTTGGTGGATTGGAGCTAATGTAAATTATCTATCCGACAATTATCTAGACGTATCGGTAATTAAAAGAACTGCAAATTATTATGCTCCAGCAAATAATGATCTTGTATCTCTTTATGGTGGGATAGATCAAAATTTAGCAGATAAATATTTAAAACAAGAAAAATTTGATTCTTTTTTCTTGTTTAATTTAGTGGGCGGAAAATCTTGGAGATTTAATTATAAATATACCATAGGTTTATTTGCAAACGTAAATAATGTATTAAACATAAACTACAAAACAGGCGGTTTCGAGCAGTCACGAAATGCTTCTTACCAACAAGATTATCAAGATCATCAAAGTAATGGGCCAAGCGTATTTGCTCCTAAATATTTTTATGGTTACGGAAGAACTTATTCAGTAAATATTTATTTAAGCTTTTAAAAAAAAATGTTATGAAAAATCAAATCAAACTAGTACTAGTAGCTTCATTAACTTTAGTTATAACAAGCTGTGTAAAAGAACGTTATAATGCTCCAGAAATTACAGAGTGCGTAAACCCAGGATTAACGAAAACAAAAGAAGTTGCAGCAATATATCCATTGGGGATTAACCCATCTGGTACTCCAGCAAATTCTCCAACCTACACCGCAGATGATATTATAGAAGGATATGTGATTTCTAGTGATGAAGGTGGTAATTTTTATCAGAGTATGTACGTGCAACCAACTGATGGTTCTAAGGGATTTAATATTTCTGCTGAAGTAAAAAACATTTATACTTCTATGGAACCAGGAAGAAAAGTATTTTTAAAATTAAAAGGATTGGGCTACGCAAATCCAACAAGTTTTGGAATTGGTTTAATTTTTGGTGCTCCACCTACAGATAAATATGCCGTAGATAGAATTGCAGCATTAAATGTAAACAAGTTTCTTATTCCTTCTTGTGATGTAACTAGTGAAGATGCAATTGTGCATAAAAACTTAACTATTGCTCAATTAACAAATAGCAACAATATGTATTTAAATACTCTTGTTGAAATTAACAATGTTCAATTTAATGATGCAACTGCAGGAGGAACTTACGACACGGATAGAACCGATGCTTTTGATTCTAATACTTACATAACGGATGGAACTAATGAACTAGCAATTAGAACAAGTAGATATGCTAATTTTGCTGGTTTTAATACCCCAACAGGAAGTGGAAAAATTAGAGGTGTACTAACAAAATACGGGACTGGATTTCAAATTATCTTGAGAACAGAAAGAGATGTTAAAATGGAAAATCCTAGAGTAGTAGGACCATCACTTCCATTAGGTGGGACAAATCTTACTTTTGGAGGAACATTGTTTGAGGATTTTACTAGTTATACAGTTGGTAACACCAGTTTCCCTAAATACATTAACGATAGAGCAGTAGGTAATAGATATTGGGCTGTAAAACAATATCCTGCAACAACAGGTAATAAATATATAGAAATGTCTTCTTATGCTGGAGCAACAGCTCCTGGAGCAGTTGCAAAATCTTACTTTATGGTGCCTGTAGACTTTACTGCAGCAAATACTTTTTCATTCAAAAAAGAGGCTAGATATTACTTCGGTCCAGTACTTAAAGTTTATTATGTTAAATCGCAGGATTTTAATAATGGCTTTTTAAATGCCTCTGTGTTTACAGATATAACATCTAGTTTTAATATTACTTATCCATCTGCTAATAATACTTCTGAAAATTCTTTTACCTCTTCGGGAGTTTATTCAATTCCTTCTACTTTAACAGGTAATGGGTATTTTGTTTTTGAATATTCAGGCGGAGGGACTGTAACAACCACAATGCAAATTGACGATATTACTATAAATTAATTTTCTTTTTTTGGTATAACCGGGTGATTATAATAACAAACAGTAGTAAGCAAATGTTTACTACTGTTTTTTTTATTAGCTGGAATAACCTAAAAAGACAATAAGTTTAATCCTTCCGATTCTTTTATAACTCTTGTGTCTATAAATTGTTTTCTAGTATTGTTTTAGTTTTGTTTGCAACTATTATTTAGCCTAATTAATTGTGTTTTGTTTCCTGAAATAAAGTCTTAATTATACTGCAAAAAATGCTTCTAATTCTTTCAATGTTTCATCAGAAGTAACGATATCTTTTACTACTTCCCCTTTGTTTAAAGCAACTATTCTCGTACAAACCTCAACCGTATGAACTAAATCGTGACTAGAAACTAAGACAGTAACTTCTGGATTATCAGATAATTCTTTAATGATTTTTTTTAATCGGTTTACAGTTGTAGGATCTAAATTTGCAAATGGTTCGTCAAGAATTATCACTTCGGGATTTCCAATTAAAGCAGCTATTATCCCTACTTTTTTCATGTTCCCTTTAGATAAATCCCTCAGATATTTTTTGCTATTTAGAATTTCATCGTTAAAAAATTCTTTGTGTTTGTTTAACAAAGCGTCAACATCGGCTTTATTTTGATTTCGTAAATCACCAATAAAATAAAAATATTCTTCGGCCGTTAAATAACCAATTAAAAAGCTTTCATCAATAAATGCAGATGTAAAAGGTTTCCACGCCTCACTGGTATTAACTTGAATATCGTTGTTTATTATAGTGCCCGAACTAGGCTGAATTAAATCTAATAACAAACTGAAAAAGGTGGTTTTTCCGGCACCGTTATTTCCGACAAGGCCAAAACTTTGCCCTTTTGGAATTTCGAGATTAGTAATGTTTAATACTTTAACTCCGTTGTTATATGTTTTGATAAGATTGTTTACTTGTATCATTTTTTTAGATTAGAAATTTATGAATTTATAAGTTTAGTATGTGCAACGAACACTAATTTTTCTGTTTATAGGCAGCGATGGTTGCGTATTTTTCTGTTTTATAGATTTTTTCAATCCAATTAAAGACTTTTCCCCTAAATGCAAATCCTAAAACTCCAGCTACAGCAACAACTAAAAGTCCTATGTTTTCATTAAAAACAGCTGTACCTAAAGCATACAAAATCATCGGGACTGCTAGTTTAGGTATGGCAACCAGCATCGTTTTAATATCAAATGCTTGCCGTTGACCAAACCCTTTTTTTGTAGTTATATCTATTGGAGTTTTATTAAAAGCTCCACCTAATAACACTATGTGCGAATTAACTCCAATATTATAAATAGCACCGACAACAATTAACAAGTAAGTGTGCCAGCCAAAATACAAATAAAAGGATGCCAAAACTGTTGAAATTAAAGTAACAATTACCATAAGCCACCATTTGGAACTTAAATATTCCTTGTATTGAATGTTCTGGCTCATCATCAATTGGTAGTACGAACTATCCCAACTAGGCACAAACTGACCGAAGTTTAACAGGAATCCTCCAGAAACAAAGATTCCGGCAAAAATTTGCATGCCAACGTTATTATTAAATCCCTCTACTTTATTAAAAAACAATAATCCATAAAAAAGAAATACCCCACTAGCTAGAATAGTTCCTCTTGGGCGCTTGTTTCTTTTTATCATTTTGATATCGTTTTTTAAGAACGTTCCCAAGGTGCCAAATTGATTCAACCAATTGAAATTTTCGGTTTTGGCGATAGCACTTTTGGTTGCCAGACCTTCGTCTAAATTTAAATTATTTTTGAAAAATTTAAAAGCAAAATAATACCAGGCCGCTGCTATTGCTAGTAATACTATAGATAAATAAGTAGTTTTATACAATCCTTCAAAAAAAGGAGCCGTATAAATTGTGATATCAAACACTTTGTAATAGTGCATAATTCCACAACCTGCAACTAAGGCCAAAATAGGATAAAAGATACTGTCTTTATTATTGAGTAAAATATTAATATAGTTGTTGGCGTAGGTAATTCCGAAGATGCCCAAATGCCAAAGAATCACACTAGGTAAAGAATGGTGGTTAAGCACCAACATGATTGAAAAAGGAATAAAGAAAAAAGCATGCAACAAATTGAAGAACGAAATCGAAGTTTTTGCTAATGCAAAATGCACTATGGTATTCCGTTTTATAGGCAAAGCCAATAAAGGACGGATGTTCATTACAGGCATTTTTTGGACGAAATACCGAATTACCAAATCAGAAACAAAATAATAAATCAAGTATTTATTGACTGTAATAAACGGATTCAATCCCATATCTTCCAGCATTGGAAAAATACCAAATCCCAAGCCAAGAAACATTGCCATAAAGTATAAAGCGAGGAGCGCCATGAATACCTTAAGCACCACATTGGTTCCAAAAGATGCCGAACGAAAAAAGGATTTCCATTCTAGAACTATAAAATGTTTGAACATATAATTTCGAAATTTAATTTTACTAATTAGTTAATGAATATTAAAATTTGTTACCAATTAAGAAACCAAATCATATTCGGGATAAGTTTGTTTAAGATATTCGGAAGCTTTGGATGGAATCACAAAAAATAGGATGTACTCAATAATCACCATTGAAACTATAAAAAAACTCATAAAAAATAAAGTAGTTACATTGGAATGGTGAATTTCAAAATGTAAAAATATCTGAAACGGCAAATAACTCATTCCCGCCATCGAGCTATATCCATAAATGATATCTTTCAGTAGCCATTTCTTCCCCTCTTCTTTTACAGTTTTTTTTCTTTTCCTATTCATTCTAATTAATCCAACCCAAAAGGAAATTAAAATCATATAAGCAAGTATTGCAACAACTTCATGAGAAATAGTAATGGATTTCAACATTTGAAACACCAAAAAAATAGACAATAGTGTGCCTATTATTTGAGGTAATTTAAAAAAGTTTTTAAAATGAAGCCAAACCAATTTACTGTATTTTTTATTCATGGCTATTTTACGTTGTTCAACAACATCCATAAAACCGAAAACACCAAATTTCTTAAATTCAATTTGTAAAGCTTCTTCAAAAGATCGTTTTGGGTTTTCTGTCCATTGTTCTTCAATAGAATTGGCTAGATGATCTACCAATTCAGTTTGCAAGTCGTAATATTCCACATAATGTTGTTGTGTGAAAGTGTAAAGTTGGTCTATTTGGGAAAGGGTTAATTTCATAGAATCCATAAACTTAATTTATTCTCAAATTTAAAAATTTTCTCATCTGATTAATTGTATAATAAACATAAACAACACACAAACACATAAATAGAATTTCTAAACCATCTAAATAAGTTTTTTGTTTGTCAAAAGAATGTAATATCAACAAGTTAATCCAATATAAAATTAACAGAATAATGCTGTTTCTTTCAATTAAAAAATATCTTTTTCTTTTTATTACAAAAAAATAAAAAAAGTTTATTGCCGATATAATTAAAAATGAAAGAAGAAAATAAAATGGTAAATTCTCTTTAAAAAAAATTAAATCCTCATTTTTAGAGAATAAAAAATAAATAACAATAATTAAAGCATTTGTAAATAATGATATTGGTTTAAGAAAAAATCTTAAATAATTTTTTATTTCAGAAAATGAAAACCACCAGACACTCCTATTCATCTTAAATAATTCTTTTTTATTCGAATTTACATAGCCGACAAAAGCATCATGAAAATTTATTTCTCCGTTTTCAATTAAATCTTCTACTGCTGTAGCAATATGATCGGTCATTTCTTGTCTAATATCAACAAAAATAACATCGTTTCTTTGTAGAAATTTATCGATAAACTGGATTTGTTCTTTGGTTAATTTCATAATTAATTTTCTTCTTTTGGTAAATCATTTAATGTTTTTATGTACTTGCCTTTTTCAAAAAAGAAAAGATTTCCTAACCATTCTTTATCTTTAAATGGTTTGCCTCTTAATTCATTATCAAAATATTGGGTGTAAACCGTTCTAAAACTTCTTTTATAATATTCGCCATCAATAGCAAAAAATGGCGAAATGAAGGTTTGACTTTGGGTTTTGTCTAAATTATTAAACCCGTTCATTACCAAAAATAACTTGTAATGGTGTTTTTCGGCATAATTTTCATATACTTTCAGAGGTCTGCAATATTCGGAAGTACAGCCGTTAGTAAACTCATACACCATTGCAGCATCGTATTTTAATAATTCTTCTTTTAATTGCAACGCATTGATTTTATAAATAGTGTCTTTACTCAGATTTTCAAATGTTTTAAGTGCGATGATTTTAGATTTTTCAACTGGAGATAGTTTTCCATAATCATTCGTAAGACCTCGGATTTGACAGGACGACAGAATTAATAACAGCACGGATACTATTAGGTATATTAAGTAATTTAAAATAATATTAATTTTCATATTCAATATTTTAGATTTATAAAAATTCTGTTGGATTAAAATGATATTAGGATGTTTTTTAGCTTATTCTTTTTTTTCCAAAGAATAAATAAATTAAACCCGTAATTAAAGACAGGAATAGAAAACCAATAGTCCACATAATTTTTTCTGGGTTATTAATTTTTTTAGAATTTTTCACCTCTATAATTCCAATAATAGCATAAGGCAATGTTAGCAACATACCAATTATTAAAATAGGAACAGAAAAACCTAGATGCATTATTTTATAATAGGCGCCAATGAGATTGAAAAAAATGGATACGGATAAAAAGAATTTAAAATAGTTGTTCGATTTCATAGTTTAAACTTTAGATAATTTTCTTTCGAATTGAAAATGATTGATCAAAAAATAAAACGAATAAATGGAATAAACAACATACCAAGTATTAGTGAAAACTGAGAAAAATAAACGTCTCATAATAAACTTTTGATTCTCTGCAAAAATAAAATACGAGTCGAATTCTATACTAAATAATAGAATTGTCAATATAATTACAGAAGCTAAACAATGAACTTTAAACATATAACTGAAAATTGTTTTAGTTGGAGATTTGAAAATAAAATACCTCCCAATAAATAAAAATGCAAGTAAGAAAATTATAAGTATTTCATATCCTTTTTCTAATTGAATTAAAAACATACTTGATTTATTTTGCATTATTATCCAAGCAGTTAATAAGGAAATTACTACACTTAATAACATCCAATAGAATAACTGCTGTTTAGTTTCTTTAACCCATTTATCTATAAATAATTTTGGCCCGTTTAACCAAGAAGGTGCCCAAAGTGGATTTGACGTTGATCTTAGCTGTGCCTCCCATTTATCAAAAGCATGGATTAGTGCTATTTCAAAAACAACCCCTTGCTTCGATATTATTTCTTCTATATCCGAAGCAATATGATCTATCAATTCTAATTTTATGTCGTCATAAACTACTCCGTTCAAAACTAACGTTTCCTCTATTTTTGAGATTTGTTCGGTGGATAATTTCATAGGTATGGAAATGTTCTTTTAATATAAAATAGACTTTTGTTTGTATTTTATGTAAACGAAATACATGTAATAGTAAATAATTGAAAGCGAGATAAAAAAAGAAAAAATAGGAATCCAATAAAAATTATCTGCTTTTCTGACCAAGTGAATGAATAAAAAAAGATAAAACATAAAAACAGAATTCGTAATTCCTAAAAGAGATATTGCAAAGGATTTTCTTTTATAGGAAAACATCTTATACAGCATAATTAATGAAATTGGTGCAGGTATTATGATTGGTAGAAAATCAAAATTTTCTAAGAACCATACTTTACCGTTAATATCTACCAGTTTTGATATACAAAGCGTCATCACTATAAAACATAAAATAAATTTTATTGAAAAAATATTTTTTAGCAACAGTTTAGCCCCTGTTCTAGAACTTTGTCTATTTAACGAAATGTATGTTTTCTTTATAAACTCCTTTTTGCTTTCAATAAAATTTGGGAAAGTCTCTTCGAAATCGCCTTCTAATTGTTCCAATTCAGTTGCTAAATGATCCATTATTTCTAACCGTAAGTCTAAATAAATTACACCGTGTTTTTTAATAAGGGTTTTTTCTAAAAGTGAAATATTATCTTTAGTTAGTTTCATTTCTTTCTTTTTTAATTGAATTATTCAATGAGATGCATCCGATTAAAACAAATATACTAGCACAAATAATTACTCCTCCGGCAGCAATCTTGTTTGTTTTGCCATCAACAATTTTAATAATATAATTACCAATTACTATTAAACCTCCAATAATCATATAAATTGAGATGTTTCTTTTTGACTTTTTTTCCATTTAATATATTTTTTTAATATTTATTAATATTCTAATTTTGGGTTCACCAAACTTTGCATATTTCTAATAAAATCTTCCAATTCCGCCAAACGATTTACCGTTTCTTTGGTTCCGGTTTCAGTGAGTTTGTAGTATTTTCTCAATCGGTTGTCTACTTTTTCAACTTCTACATCGAGTAAACCTTCGGCTTCTAGTTTGTGCAAAGCTGTATACAAGGCGCCTTCGGTTATTTTCAATTCCCCACTAGTAATTTCCTTTACCTTTTGGGTAATTTCATAACCGTACATTCTGCCGTTTTCTTCCAATAGTTTCATTACTATGGTATTCAAACTTCCTTTATATAATTGCGAATTTTTCATTTTTTTGTTATTGCGAGGCACGAAGCAATCTCTAATTAAAGCGCAAATATACATAAGTTTTTTATATACATAGAGTTCTTATGTATAAAAATTAAAAAATGTTTGGAAATATAAAAAAAGTAAAGTAAATTTGTCATTATGTAAACTTAACTTATTAAAAAATGAAAAAAACTAAAGGTAAAGCCGTGGGAGTTCCGAACTATTTCAAAAAAATTGGGATAGTTTTAATTGTTTTAGTGATTGTTGTAATGTTTATTCTAAAAGGAATACATTATAATTTTGATGCTACACAAAAAGAAAATATTAAAATTATTTATATGACTTTAATAAATATCGGATTGGCATTTATTGCTCTTGCAAAAGAAAAAATTGAAGATGAAATGTTTGTTTTTCTGAAATTAAAATCTTTCTATGGCGCATTTTTTTTTGGTATCGTATTCACCATTATTTACCCAATTTTAGATGTCATTACCAATGATGACATCCAACAAATTCCTGCACAACAATTGGTTACCATGATGTTGTTTTCACACATTTCAACTTACTTTTTATTAAAACGCAGTGAAAATAAATGAAAAATACCCTAAAAGTAGAAAGAGCAAAACTCAATTTGACACAACAAGATTTGGCCGACAAAGTAAAAGTTTCTAGACAAACCATTAACTCTATAGAAACGGAACGATATACTCCGTCAACCGTTCTTGCCTTAAAAATATCTAAAGTATTTGCCATTAGTGTAAACGAACTATTTACACTTGAGGAACATGAAAAATAAGAGAGCATAAAGAAACCTAAAACTCTAAAGTAAAATAATATTCTTTGCTATCTTTGCAAAAAATAAAACCCAATGGCATCTTTTTATAAATTACAAATCAAAGAAATTAAGCGCGAAACCCCTAACGCAGTTTCTGTGGTTTTTAATGTTCCAACTGAATTACAATCTGCATATCAATTTATTGCAGGTCAATATATCAATTTGAAATTAACGCTAGACGGAACTGAAATTCGTAGAGCCTATTCCATTTGTTCTTCTCCTAATAGTGGCGAATTACGCATTGCGGTTAAGGCGGTTAAAAATGGTCTTTTTTCAAAATTTGCTAACGAAAATCTTAGCGTAGGCGATATATTAGAAGTTGGTCAACCTGAAGGAAACTTTAAATTTGAACCAAATTCCGAAAGACAAAAAAACTATGCAGCGCTTGCTGCCGGAAGCGGTATTACACCGGTAATGTCAATCCTGCAATCGGTTTTAGAAAGCGAGCCAAATAGTTCTTTTGTTTTACTTTATGGTAATAAAACACCCGAAGAAACTATTTTTCACGAACAGTTGCACCAATTACAATTAAAATATGTTGGTCGCTTTTTCGTGCATTATACTTTCAGTCAAGCCAAAGTAGAGAATGAACTTTTTGGAAGAATTGACAAGTCGAATCTTAATTTTATTTTGAATGACAAACACAAAGAAAAAGAATTTGACAAGTTCTATTTATGTGGTCCTGAAGAAATGATTAATTTGGCAACTACCGTTTTAAAAGAGCATAATGTTGCTGATAAAAATATAAAATTCGAATTATTTACTGCTTCTAGCGCCGAAAATACCGAAGCAAGTTCGCACGAAGGGCATACTACAATTACGATTTTAGTAGACGACGAGGAAACTACTTTTGAAATGAGTCAGAAACAAACCATTTTGGAGGCTGCTTTAAAACAAGGAATTGATGCGCCTTATTCTTGCCAAGGCGGAATTTGTAGCAGTTGTTTAGCACGAATTTCTAAAGGGACGGCCGTAATGAAAAAGAACTCCATCCTAACCGATTCGGAATTAGCTGAAGGTTTAATTTTAACCTGTCAAGCGCATCCAACTTCAAGCGAGATCTTAGTAGATTTTGATGACGTATAATACGTTGGCAGAATTCCGTTTTTTAGTGGTTAGCTGTTAAATTATATTGATTTTTGATATTGAAATTGCCATTGCCTTTTGAAATTGATTTTTGATATTGCCATTGATTTTTGAATATGAAAAACATCCGACAAATATTTAAGGACAAAGACTATCTTTTGGAGGAATCTGAAGTAGAGCAACTTATTACCTATTGTGAAGGGTTGCAGGACGAAATTGTGGAATTCAAATTTGAAAAAGAAAAAAGCAAGGAGAAAGTTTTATTAGAAATTATTCGCGAGATTTCAAATTCTTGTCAGGATATTCAAAAGCAACAACACGAACACGAGCGATTTGATTATGAAGCCCCTGATTACAGAACGGCAGTTTTAAATTTGAAAAAATACCTTGACGATCGTTGTAGAGAAGAGCGGATTTATTTTTAATCTTGTAATTGCGATAGCACTCTAGCCACAATTCTTTCCACAGTAATTGATCGCATAGCATCTTCATAACCCGCAACTTTTTTATTTCCATAAACCGATGTTGGCAGTAATGGATATTGGTCTCTATCGGCAACCAAACAATTTTCGGCAGGTTGATTGTAGGGTGCAAATCCGGCATACGGATGGGTTGCTCCCCAAAGTGTTATAGTTTTCACTCCGAATAGTGCAGCAAGATGAGCGTTTCCGGAATCCATAGAAAGCATCACATCTAAATTTGAAATAAGTTGTAGTTCTTCTTTAAAGGAGATTTTTTTTGCAAAATTATAAACGTTAGACTTTCCGTTTACCAAAGTTTCAGATCTTACAAAATCAGAATCACCGCCAAAAAGAAGAATTTTAAAACCCTCTTGGTTGGATAATTCATCTATCACTTTTTGCATTAAATCTTTTGGGTAGGTTTTTTCTAAATAATGAGCAAAAGGTGCAATGCCAATCCATTTCCCTGTTTTATCTCCTAAAATTTCAGTTGCTTTTGTAGGAATAATGACGGGTTTTAAAAAATAGGGTGTTTCTAAATTAATAGTATATCCTAATTTTTTAAAAGTTTCCAAATGCCTTTCTACCATTGATTTTAACGGTTGGAATTTCTTATTGTTCAGCCGCGTTAATGCTTCCTTTTCGGATCTTCCTTTGTCGGTAAATGCAACCTTTTTTCCGCTTAAAGTAAATAAAAACCGAAGTATTTTAGATCGAAGCACATTATGTAAATCGGCAATAGCAGTAATTCGGTGGGATTTTAAATCCCGGTACAATCTAAACAATCCCAATAGACCTTTATGCTCGCTGTGGGTATGAACAGAAAAGAAATTTACATTAGGAATGTTTTCAAAAATAGGTTTTAAAAATCGTCGAGAAACCACCGTAATTTTAACTTCTGGATGTTGTACCGTCAATGCTAAAATAACAGGAACTGTAATAGCAACATCTCCCATTGCTGAGAGCCTAATAATTGCTATATGTGGGTGGTTGCGGGACAATAGTAGTATTTAAAAAACCATTAATAAATTACTTTTACTTAATTTTATTAATGGTTTCTAATTTTAAAAATTATTTTTTGTTTTGATACAAAATAGGATTCAAATCGTCGTCGTTGTACATTTTCATTTGTTTGTACACCTTCATGAATTTGTCGCCATTTTCAATATCGGTCAATAAATCATCAATCGCTGTTGATAAATCAGAACGTTGTTCTAAAAGAACATTTAGTTTTTCTTGGCATTTCGTTCTATGTTCTTGAGAAGCTTCCGTACGGGTTGCTTCTTCGTTCATGTGGTATATCTTTAAAGCCAAAATAGACAACCTGTCAATAGTCCAAGCTGGACTTTCGGAGTTAATCTTAGCGGAAGCGTTAACTGCTACATGCGTATATTTTTGTAAGAAGTAACTGTCAATATATTCTACCATATCGGTACGTTCTTGGTTGGACGCATCAATCTTTCTTTTCAAAGTTAAGGCTGCAACAGGATCTATATTTGGATCCCGAATAATATCTTCATAATGCCATTGCACGGTATCTATCCAGTTTTTAAAATACAATAAATGCTCAATTTTATCGCTTGGATACGGATTGTTAATAGGTTGGTTTACATTGTCGTGAACGTGATAATCCTTTATACTTTGTTCAAATATAGAATATGCAAATTTTGAAAACATAATTAAATATTTTATTTTATTTGATGTTATTGGGCCAAAAGACCTCGTCTGCAAAGATAGTTTTTATACTTTTACATAAACATACTTAATTATCACTTTTATGCAAATTCATTATATTTCTGAAAACAATAGTATTCTTAATCATTTTTTAGCTCAAATTAGAGATGTTAACATACAAAAAGACAGTATGCGTTTTCGTAAAAATATTGAACGCATAGGTGAAATTATGGCATATGAATTGAGTAAGACATTAGAATATGAAGCCATTGACGTGCAAACTCCTCTTGGTATTAAGCGCACAACTACTATTGCAGATAACGTTGTTTTATGTTCTATTCTTCGTGCTGGTTTGGCTTTACATACTGGTTTTATGAACCTATTTGACAATGCCGAAAACGGTTTTGTTTCTGCCTACCGAAACCATCCAAATAACGATGATTTCTTTGAAATTTTAGTTGAATACCAAGCGGCTCCTTCCTTTGAAAATAAAAATTTGATATTAATTGATCCAATGTTAGCAACTGGCCAATCAATTATTGCTGTATTAAATAAATTGCTTTTGAAACAAAAACCGAAAGAAATTCACATTGCAGTTGTTATTGCTGCTCCAGAAGGAATTGCCTATTTAGAAGATAATCTTCCTCACAATTGCCATCTTTGGGTTGCCGCTTTGGATGATAGATTAAATGAAAAGAACTATATAATCCCTGGTTTGGGTGATGCTGGAGATTTGGCTTATGGACACAAATTATAGTTGTGAAAAGAAACAATAAAATCCGCAAGCAATTGATATAAATAATATAATTTCTTGCTGTATTTTATTTTGGAGATATTCAATAGTGTTAGTCGCAATAATTGCAATCGGTAAAAAAGTAAACACCAATATTTCATTGCTTTTATTATTAGAAATCAAGAATATTATAATTCCAAAAAAGGCTGCGAAAATCACTTTTTTATAGGAGGCCTGCAAATTTAAAGGCTTATTGTTTATTGAAAAAATAAAAGGGACAATAAAAAAAAGGAAGAAAACTGTAAAAATAGAAAATGCAATATTTTGATTGTTATTGGTAAAATAGCCTAAACTAAAATTTATTTCTACTGATTGCAAATAAGTATTTAGTGCATTATTATCAAAAAGGACATTATAAAAAACAAAAATTACTGCTACTACAAATAAAGCAACGAATGGTATTAGCCAGTTTCTATAATCTCTAGAAACATGAAAAATTATCGAAATATATACTAATAAAATAAAAATAATTGCCCAAAAATGAAATAAACTTGCAACAAATACCCATATTGAAGCATCAAATATTTTCTCTTTTGGGAATTTCAATGTTTGTAAAGAAATCAATCTTCTCATGGATAGTATAACAAAGAAGTTTGCAAGCAATAAATTGGAATTATTCAATATTTTTGGGAAAAATAAAAGTAAAATAAAAAAGAACAAAATAGTGTAAGAGCTGTTTTTGGTAAGTCCATTCTTTTTTACAATAAAATTACAAAGAAAAAGCGATACAAGTAAAACACTTAATAAAGTGCCTTTTTTCAGAATTTCCCCAAAGGAATGGATTTCCAATTTACTGTTTAATTGGAAGATAAAAAACAATAAAATCATTAGAATGCCTATTAAAGAATAATTAATTGGTGTTGATTTTTTAAAAATGCTTGTTATCATGAGGATATTTTATACTTTTGCGTTGTAAATATAACACTTGTTAAAAAGGAACGGAACAAGAATTTTATTTTAAATTAAAATATTTTTTTCAGAAGAAATTAAATTGAATACAAAACAAATAAAAATTAATTAGATGAAAGCATTTTTCGAAGCAATACAATCACTTTTTGTAGATTTTTTATTTAAACCTCTTGATTGGTTACGTGCATTAGAGTTGGATAATTGGTGGCTAGCAAATATAGTAAGTTGGACTTTAATGGCTGTGTGTGCGAGATACATTATCTATTGGTGTAAACAATTATCTATTCACCAAAAAAATAACGAAGAAAACCAAGATACTACGGCACATTCTTTCTTAAAGTAAGTCGAAACCGATATCTTTTCTGTAATACATCTTATCAAAATGTAGCTTGTCTATATTTTGATAAGATTTTTTTATGGCCTCTTTAAAGTTATCTCCAAAGGAGGTGATTGCAATAACTCGACCCCCATTTGTAACTACTTTTCCATTTTCTAATTTTGTTCCTGCATGAAAAACCATAGAATCTTCTATGTTTTCCAATCCTAAAATTTCATGTCCTTTTTCGTAATCTTCAGGATAACCGCCAGAAACCACCATTATTGTTGCGGCACTTCTTTCGTCAATTTCTATGGAAACTTTATCTAAAGTTTGATTAGCAACTGCTTGAAATAATTCTACTAAATCGGATTTCAATCTCGGAATTACCACTTCGGTTTCGGGATCTCCCATTCGCACATTGTATTCTATAACGATTGGTTCCCCTTTCACATTGATTAATCCAATAAAAACAAATCCTTTATATTCAATTCCATCTTGTTGTAATCCAGCTATTGTTGGCTTTACAATTCGAGTTTCTATTTTTTCTAATAAAACAGCATCCGCAAACGGAACTGGAGAAACTGCGCCCATACCACCGGTATTCAAACCTGAATCTCCTTCACCTATTCGTTTATAATCTTTAGCGGTTGGTAATATTTTGTAATTTTTACCATCTGTTAAAACAAAACAACTAAGTTCAATTCCGTCTAAAAACTCTTCAATTACAACTTTAGCACTTGCGTTACCAAATTTTGCATGAACTAACATGTTGCGCAATTCGGTTTTAGCTTCTTCTAAATCTTGAATAATTAAAACCCCTTTTCCAGCTGCCAATCCATCTGCTTTTAAAACGTAGGGTGGCTGAAGGGTTTCTAAAAAACGACATCCTTTTTCAACCGTTTCTTTAGTAAAACTATCATAAGCTGCAGTTGGGATATTATGTTTAATTAGAAATTCTTTAGCAAATTCTTTACTACCTTCTAATTGAGCTCCAACCTTGGAGGGTCCAATAACCGATATAGACTTTAAAGCAGCATCCTTTTGGAAGAAATCAAAAATTCCTAAAACTAAAGGATCTTCGGGGCCAACAACAACCATATCTACTTTTTCTTGAAGTGCAAAAGTTTTTATTGATTCAAAATCTAAAATGTTTAAGTTCACATTAGTAGCGATAGAAGCTGTTCCTGCATTTCCAGGGGCGACAAAAAGTTTGGAGCATTTATAACTTTGGAGCATTTTCCATGCTAAAGCGTGTTCTCTTCCGCCAGAACCAATAAGTAAAATTGTCATTTCTTATGTTGTTAGTTGTGCAAAAATATAATATTCAAGAGTACTAAATTTAAAAATAATTGTTTTTTAAATTTTTTGTCTAAATTTGTTCAAACTTTAATACATAACTATGAAAAAATTATTACTTACTTTTTGTTTTATTGCTTTATCATTGTCAACTTTTGCTCAATCTTGGGTTTCTCAAGCGTCTGGGTTTGCCTCTCCTTCAAGAGGAATTAGTGACTTGAAAATTATTGATGCTAACACCGTTTGGGGACTAGCTTATGATGGTACAGCTGCCGCTGCAAATGTTCAAGAATTTACAAGAACTACCGATGGTGGAACAACTTGGACTCCAGGAGTTATTAATGTGGGTGACTTAACCTACCAAATTGTAAATTTAAGTGCCATTGACGCAACGACAGCTTGGGCTGGAGCAATAAACCCATCTGTAACAGGAGTTACAGATCCAAATGACGGAATTGGAGTTATATATAAAACAACAAACGGAGGTACAACTTGGGTTAGGCAAAATGCTGCAGGTTTTCAGACAGTAGGAACTGTTAATTCATTTTTAGATGGTGTACATTTCTTTGATGCCAACAATGGTTTGGCGTTTGGAGATCCCTTAGGAACTACTTTTGAGATTTATACAACTAGTGATGGTGGCGTTACATGGACACCAGCAACAAGCCCTGCAGTCGCTGCAAATGAGTATGGATATACTGGAAATTTTGCTTATGCAGGAAACACTTTTTGGTTTACAACGAGTAAAGGTAAAATCTATAGAACCAACGATAAGGGACTAACATGGACAAAATTAGCTTCACCCCTTTCAGATTTTGGAGCTCAAGTAGCCACAAATAATATAGGGAATATTTACTTTAGTGATAATAATAATGGTATAATTGTTGGAGCTAAAAATTATGTTGCTGCTACAGCAACTACAGCTTCAACTGGGACTTACAAGATTTATAGAACCACTGACGGAGGCACAAATTGGTCTGCAGGTGTAACCTATACTGGTTTTAGAAATATGTGTTATATTCCCGGAACAACAAAAATTGTAGCTACTTCTGCGAGCACTGCTACCGCAACAAGTGATGGGTCTTCCTACAGTAATGATAATGGCGTTACCTGGACTACAATTGAAACTGGAATACAAAGGCTTGCTCCAGCTTTTTTAAACGAAACTACAGGTTGGTGTGGTGGTTTTAACGCAGATCCTTTCACTGGAGGTGTTTTCAAATTTAGTGGTAGCTTAATCAATCCTACTTTTGAAGCAAATAAAAACTTTAATATCTACCCTAACCCAGCAAATACATTGGTTTCTATTTCTTCAACATTAGAGGATTCTTATAAATTAAAAGTGGTTGATTTAATGGGTAAAATTATTATTGAGAAACAATTTACTGGGGTGGAAAATACTTTAGATGTTTCTGCATTAACTTGTGGAATGTATTTCTTTACTTTCACTTCTGACACTAAATCGGAAACTATAAAAATAATTAAAAATTAATTCTAAATAAATAGTATTTTTAAGGGCTGACAATGTTAGCCCTTTTTTTATTTTAAACAATGATCTCAATTTTTAATTTATCGCTACAATTAAATGGTTTTCCTATAAAGAAAGCTGGGGCTGAATTAAAAAAAATACAAGGAATTCCAGAAGCCGATTTTGAAAGTTATATTCTTCAAAAAAAAAAGGAGGTAGTTGACTATCATTTAAAAAATAATGATTCCTATGTTGAATTTGTTGGAAAATCGGAGTTTGAAGATTGGAATTGCCTTCCAATAATGACTAAAAGAGATTTTCAAAAACCTTTAATTGATAGACTTTCTAGAGGATATACCATAAATAATGTTTACGTAAACAAAACATCTGGTTCTAGTGGAGATCCTTTTGTTTTTGCTAAAGATAAATATTGTCATTCCTTAACCTGGGCGACAATTGTTAATCGGTTTGGTTGGTTTGGAATTGATTTTAATTCTTCTTTACAAGCTAGATTTTATGGGATTCCTTTGGGTTTTATTGGAAATACAAAAGAAAGAATAAAGGATTTTTTAAGTAATCGGTATCGATTTTTAATTTTCGATTTATCGGATGTTTTTTTGGAAACCATATTGATAAAATTCCATAAGAAAAAGTTTGAATACATCAATGGATATACCTCTTCTATCGTTTTATTTGCTAAATTTCTAAAGAAAAAAAACCTGGTTTTAAACTCAATTTGTCCGAGTTTAAAATATTGTATGGTCACTTCCGAAATGTTATTTGAGGAAGATAAAATTTTAATGGAAAGGCAATTTGGAGTTCCAATAATTAATGAATATGGTGCTTCTGAACTAGATTTGATTGCTTTTCAAAATGCAAGTAATGAATGGCAAGTAAATTCGGAAACCCTTTATGTAGAGATTTTAGATGAATCAAATAATGTTTTGCCTGACGGAAAAGAAGGTCGAATTGTAGTTACTTCGCTATATAATAGAGCACATCCGTTTATTAGATATGATATTGGCGATATTGGTGTATTGGATGAAAAAAGCACCTTTAAAAAACCAATTTTGAAAAAATTGATTGGAAGAACGAACGATTTTGCGATTTTGCCGAGTGGAAAAAAAGCGCCTGGATTGACCTTTTATTATATAACAAAATCTATAATTGAAGACGATGGAAATGTAAAAGAATTCATGATTAAACAAACTAAAATTGATACTTTTGAAGTAGAATATGTTAGTGATAAAGAGTTAACTAATAGCCAAATACAAAATTTTGAAAAGGCAATTGTAACTTATTTAGAAAATGGATTGAACTTCAGGTTTAATAGAAAAGAAAAATTAGAACGAAGTAAAAGCGGAAAATTGAAGCAGTTTGTTTCTCTAATGAAATAAATCGCTCCCCTAAAAAAATTAAGAAAATTGAAGCAGGAGATTGCTTTGTCCCTATTAATAACAAAATATGAAAATAACCCTAATAGCAGGCGCAAGGCCTAATTTTGTTAAAATAGCACCTATTATAAAATCTATTGAAAAGAAACAATCAGAAGGTGCAATTGTTTCCTATAGATTGTTACATACTGGTCAACATTATGATAATAACCTTAGTTCTACTTTTTTTGAAGAATTGAATATTCCACATCCTAATGCAAATTTAGATGTTAAAAGTGGTTCGCAAGCGGAACAAACTGCAGCCGTAATGATAGCATTTGAAAGAGAATTGATTGAGAATCCGTGCGATTTAGTTATAGTTGATGGCGATGTTAATTCTACTATGGCTTGTGCTATAGTGGCTAAAAAAATGAATATAAAAGTTGCACATATAGAAGCTGGAATTCGATCGGGAGATTTATCCATGCCAGAAGAAATAAACCGAATTGTTACGGATAGCATAACCGATTATTTCTTCACTACCTCAACTTGGGCAAGTAATAATTTATTGAAATATGGAGCAGATCCATCCGCAATTCACTTTGTTGGAAATGTGATGATTGATACTTTGCATCAAAATTTAAATAGAGTTTTTGCTCCTCCTTTTTGGAAAGAATTTGGTTTAGAAGCTGGAAATTATATTGTTTTAACTTTACATCGACCATCAAATGTAGATGAAGAAAAATCATTAGTTGATTTATTAAAAGGTATAGATAAAATGGTTGGCGATAAAAAAATAATCTTTCCTATGCATCCTAGAACTAAAGCTGTTTTAGGGAAAACGAATCTAAATTTGAAAAACATAATTTTTGTGGAGCCGCAAGGTTATTTGAATTTTATGTATTTGATAAAAAATAGTTTTACGGTTATTACTGATTCGGGTGGAATATCTGAAGAAACTACAGTTTTGGGAATTCCTTGTTTTACGATGCGAACAACTACCGAAAGACCCGAAACAATTGAAATTGGAACCAATAAATTAGTTGGTTCTTCAGTTGAAAATTTAAAAAAGAGTTTTGAGAATTTAGTGCAAAATGGAATCCAAGAATCTGGAATTCCAGAACTATGGGATGGAAAAACATCCGATCGGATTATGGCTATTTTACTTCCTAAATTATAAATGATTCAACACTAATTCCACTAATTTGCACTAACATAGGATAGTTTAAAATCTCACTAATTTGTGTGAATTCATGAAATTTGTTTCTAAAGAAAATGAAAGAAATATTAATAATATCCAATTATTATCCGCCAGAAAAAGGTGCTGCTGCGAATAGAATTGAACAGTTAGCTCTGAAATTGAATCAGAATAACTATAAAGTTTTCATATTATGCCCGTTAGGAAACTACCCTAAAGGTAAATTATTTACAGAATATAAAGGAAAGTTTTCAGTTACTGAAAATCGGGAAGGTATAACCGTGAAAAGACTTTGGATATATCCAAGTGTAAGCAATAATCTTTTGGTTAGGTTAATTTCTGTTTTGTCTTTTTCTTTAGGGTTATTTTTTTATTTATGGTTTAAAAAAACACCTAATAAAGTTGTGGTTCAATCACCACCATTATTAATTTCCTTTATTTCTGTTTTTGTCCTATCGCTTAAAAAGAAAAAAATAATTTTAAATGTTTCTGATTTGTGGCCATTAGCAATAATTGAATTAAAAGCAATAAAAGAAAACTCCATTTCGCATAAATTCTCGATGTTTATGGAACGGTTTATTTATAAAAAAGCAAACCTAATTATTGGACAATCAAATGAAATAATTACTCATATACATTCCTTTCGTCCCGAAAAAAAATGCTATTTATATCGTAATTTTCCCGAAAATCGAAATGCAAAATTAGACTTACAACACCTAGAGAAGGAACCCATAAAAATATTTTATGCTGGACTTCTAGGAATAGCGCAAGGGATTACAGAATTGTGTCAAAAAATCGATTTAATGCACTTAAATATAGAATTACACATATATGGAGACGGAGTTGAAAAGAGTCGGTTAGAAGATTTAATTTCTCGACAAACAGTTCAAAATATTTTCTTTCATGGCATGGTAAATCGTGAAGAACTACATTCAAAATTAAAAACTTTTGATATTGCAATAGTTCCTCTCAAAGTTCGTATTTATGGTTCTGTTCCTTCAAAAATATTTGAATATAGTTCCCTCGGATTTCCAATTCTTTATTTTGGTGGTGGCGAAGGTGAAAGTATTGTAAAAGAAAATAATTTGGGTTGGGTAGCTGAAGTTGCAAATTATACCGATTTAAATTCAAAACTGAAAACTATTTCTGAATGTGGTAAACTGGAATTAGAAAAAATGAAGAAAAGTATTTGGGAAAACTCTAATTATGCATTTGATTTAGACAAACAAATAAGATCTTTGTTAGAAGAAGATGTTTTTTAATAGGCTTTATCTTCGCCTACATAAATATTAATAACGGTTTGAACTATAATTTTAATGTCTAAAATTAATGACCAATTTTCAATATAAAAAACGTCAAATTTAATTCGATTAATCATTTCCTCGTCATTTTCTATTTCACCTCTAAATCCTTTAACTTGAGCCAATCCAGTTATTCCAGGCTTTACATAATGTCTAATCATGTACTTTTTAATTCGGCTTCCATATAATTTATTTTGAGACCAAAGATGTGGTCTTGGCCCAACTACCGACATATCGCCTAACAATACATTTAAGAATTGTGGCAATTCATCCATGCTTGTTTTACGCATGAATTTACCAATTTTAGTAACTCTTGGGTCGTTTTTAGAAGCTTCTTTTTCAGTAGTTTCATTTTGTTTCATTGAACGAAATTTGTAACAAAAAAACTCTTTTTCATTTAGTCCAGGTCTTCCTTGTTTGAAAAAAATTGAACCTTTTGACTCCAATTTAATTAAAATTGCCAAAATTGGTGCTAACCATGATAAAATTCCAATAATTACAATTAAAGCAAAAACTATATCAAAAATTCTCTTAAAAAATTTTGTTGAGGGTTCGTTTAATATTGTTTTTTTTAAGGATAAAACTGGAAACATTTCATAATAATCAATTCTTAAATTCTTGGAGAATATTTCTTTAGAATCCGGAATAAATTTTATTGCTTTTTTATATTCATCAGCAAAGTCAACCAAATCTTTTAGTTTTTCGTTGGAAAGTTCGTTTAAGGAACAATATATTTCGTCTATTTCATTTTCAATTACAAAGGTTTTTATATCCTCTAGTTTTCCTATTACTTCAGGGTGGGTTTTTTTATTAGAGAAATATCCAAAAAAACGATATCCGTAGTCTTTTCTGGCTTCAAAAAGCTCTTTAAGTTTTATTGTTTCACTAGAATAACCAATAATTATAGCATTACGGTAATTGCTTCCGGTAATTATTCTATATTTTTTTAAACAATAAAATAAAAATATTTTGAAAATTGTAATTAAAATAAAGCTAATTAATCCAAAGAGTAAAATTGCTTTAGAACTAAAAATCGCTTCATTTGAAAAAGGAAAAAAAGCAATAATAACTAGTAAAAAAAGGACTATTTGAGTTATTAATTTTGTAGCAATTTCTACGGGAGTTGTGAATCTAAAAACTTCATAAAACTTTATAAAATAGGCTATTAATCCCCATGAAAATGTTTGATATAAAATATAATATATCTTATTTAAATTAAGATCCTGAAAGAAAAATATACAACAAGTCGATATAACTAATAAATCGAAAAGTATACTTATTGGTCTAATGTATTTAGAATAACTATGTGACTGAGCTGCGGTCATACTAGTGTATATATCCAGTAAAGTCTTTATGTTCTTCTTTTAATAACTCTTCTGTTGATAGAGATTTAAAATAATCGTAGGTGATTTTCATGCCTTCTTCCCTAGTCACTTTTGCTTCCCAGCCCAAAATGTTTTTGGCTTTAGTAGTATCGGGTTGTCGTTGTAAAGGATCATTAATTGGCAAAGGGTGGTAAACAACTTTTTGCTTTGTTCCTGTTAATTTAATAATTTCGTCTGCAAAATCTTTAATGGTAATTTCGTCTGGATTTCCAATATTTACAGGCAAGGAATAATCGGAATGTAATAATCGAAAAATTCCTTCTACTTGATCGTCAATATAGCAGAAAGAACGGGTTTGCATTCCGTCACCAAAAATAGTTAAATCTTCGCCACGTAAAGCCTGACCAATAAAAGCTGGAATAACTCGACCATCGTTGAGTCGCATTCTTGGGCCATAAGTGTTGAAAATTCTTACTATCCTTGTTTCTAAACCATGAAAAGTATTGTAGGCCATGGTTATAGATTCTTGAAAACGCTTAGCTTCATCATAAACCCCTCTTGGTCCTATGGTGTTTACATTTCCATAGTATTCTTCGGTTTGAGGGTGTATTAATGGGTCTCCGTAAATTTCTGAAGTGGATGCAATTAATATTCTGGCGTTTTTAACTCTTGCCAATCCCAGTAGGTTATGGGTTCCTAGAGAACCAACTTTTAATGTTTGAATTGGAATTTTTAAATAATCAATCGGGCTTGCTGGAGATGCAAAGTGGAGAATATAATCTAGGTTTCCAGGAACGAAAACGAATTTAGTAATATCATGATGATAAAACTCAAAATTTTCTAATTGGAATAAATGGGCAATGTTTTTTAAATCCCCTGTTATTAGATTGTCCATTCCAATTACATGATATCCTTCTTTAATAAAACGATCACATAGGTGCGATCCCAAAAATCCAGCAGCACCAGTTATTAAAATTCTTTTCATTTTTTTTTTATAGATTTATAATAACGTGAAAATTATGCTATTATTATATAAATATTAACTTTTTATTTATATACTAAAATTAATTTATGCGTTTAAATTTGTTACAGTTTATTCAATAAGGAATTAATAAATTTTTATATCTAATTTTGAGTTAAATGTTTTTTGCTTTTTTTAAAATAAAAACATTGTTAAAATAAGCAGTTTCATCTTTGGGTAAAATAAAACTTAAAAGCACCCCAAAAAAATTGTAAAAAAATGTAAATGGGAATAAAATAATATGTTTTATTATTTTGTTTTCTGGAAGAATGTTTTTAATGTAATTAATTTTAAATTGATAAATAACTTCTATGTGATTTCCTGTTTTGTAGTTATTAATTATTTCAAAACCATTTTTTAAATATAAATGTTTCAGTGCTGGAGTAGTATATCTGGCATAGTCGTAGGGCATCTCATGCTCCTCCCACATAAATGGAGTAGTAATTATTGCTTTTCCTCCAACTTTTAAAACGCGGTTAAACTCCAATAATAACTCGTCTAAATTAAACACATGTTCTAGTACCTCGGTACTTAAAAGTGAATCAAATCGGTTGTTTTCAAAAGGAATTGTTTTACCGTCATAAAAAACATCTACTTTTTTTTGTTTTTCTTCCCTTCCTTCTATTTTATAATCTACGCCAATATATTCATTACAAAAAGAAAAAAATTCTTTGTATGGTTTGGTGCCGCAACCAAAATCAATCATTGATCCGCTCAATAAATTGGAATTATTTAATATGGCTTTACGTATTTGTCTTCTAATTAAGAAATTGTGATTAATGAAAAAACCAAGAAAACTAGGATGAAACTTTTCTTTTTGAATTATATCGATTAATTTTTGATTCATTTAATTTTCTTCTGTTAATTATATGTTGCGTGTTCTTTGTAAAACTCTTCAAATTTTAGGATGTTTTTAGAAATATTATAATCTTCATTGAAGGAGGTAAAAGCATTATTTGAAAATTGTTTTAATGCCTTTTCATCAGATAAAAGATAAAGAGCTTTCTCAACAAAAGTATCTATATTCTCGTCTGAAACAACAAATCCATTAAATCCATCTTTAATTAAATCAACATTTCCGTCACAATTTGAAACTAAACATGGTTTAGAAAGTGCTAAACTTTCAATTATCGAATACGGCAATCCTTCATAACGGGCGGTTGAAATATAAAATTTTGAATCATTAATTATGTTCAATATGTTGTCTCTGTTGGTCCAATTAATTAATGTAATCTTTTCCTCAAGATTTTTCTTTTTAATTAAATCTTGAACATTTGATAATCTATAGGATACCGGACCAACGCCCATGATTACTAAATGAACCTCTCTAAATTCATTGATTTTTGCTAAAATCTCAATCATTAATTCAATATTTTTTTGATAGGAGGGCCTTCCTACGGTACAGATGTACTCCTTTGGCCAAGTTCTTGGAATGGATAAATTAGGGATATTATTAATTGGATTAATAGAGTTGTTTATATGAAATGCCTTTTTAGGATTGTATCTAACCTCATTCAAACCCCTATTTAATTCTGAATTAGAGGTTGCTAATAATAATCCATTTCCTTTTGAAAAAAATATTTCTAGTAACAGAAATATTTTCCTTTTTATTTTACTTTCCGCACTTAAATACGAAAATGCATTTGGAGTATGAATTACTTTGATATTAAGTAATCTTCCAACAACCCTTCCCATAATCCCTCCTTTAGCACTATGAGCGTGGATAATATCTGGTCTTTCTTTTTTTAATATTTTATAAATTTCAAAAATTGCTTTGAAATCCTTTACAAAAGATATATCTCTTACAATTGATGTCTTGTATGCCTTTACAGGTTCTTTATCCTTGTCCAAAAAGGTATGGATGGTATCGTGTTTACCATGTAAAATCAAACTGCAAAATTTATTATTGTCAATATTGTCTAAAACAAATCTTACATAAACATCTACTCCTCCAACAGAATGTAAAACATGTGCAATTTTGATTTTATTCATGAAAATAATTTTTTTGTATGCAAATGTAAATATACAAAACGTTTTTTCTTTCTAGGGAATTTATATTATTAAAAAAATCGATATTTGCAATAATAAAAAATATGAAAATATGAAAATTTTAGTATTCATAAGCTTACTTTTTTTAGTGAATGGTTCAATTTCTTGTAAAAGAAATTTAAAAACAAGTTACAATAGCAAAGGAGAATTGATTGCATCGGATAGTTTGAGAGCAATATATGAGGGTAAAGTAGTAAAATCAACAACAGGGCAATGGTACTTGATTAAAGACGGAAACAGGTGGAGAACTAATTCAATAAAAGCTACAGCTGATTATTTTAAAGAAAATCCATCGGGGACAAATTCTGTTATGAAAAATGTTTCAATAGAAGTTCTGCGTCAGTTTCCAGAGGCAGGAGAACTAATGCCGGGAGCCACTTTTATTAAAGATGGGGCAAATTAACTTTCTAGTTGATTCTGTTTGTTTTTTAAATAATCACTAGTAAACATACAAATCCAGAAACCACTAAAAACAATACCATCAAACCTATCCAAAAAATCATCTGTTAGGTTGGAAATAAAAAACAAGAAGAAAAATGCGATAACAATAACATTTTTTGATTTATATCCAATAAAACCAATAAAACCAATGTAAATAAAGGTTCCTATTAGTCCTAAAATTCCGAACTTGAGTAAAAAATCGAGAAATTGATTGTGGACAGGAAATTGATGCTTTAAAAGAAATTTTTGGTTCGTTCTGCTAAAATAATTAGTCAATTCCTTTCTACTGTTAGAGGAACCAACTCCAAATATAAGATTGTCTTTTGATAAGTCAATTGTGGATTTCCAAATAGATAATCGAGTAACTAAGGAGCTATATACTTCTACTTCTGGTCTTTCTATTTGATCTAATTTTCCAATCATTTCAATTTTATCAAAAAGCAATCTATTATACTTTTCTTCCATAAAATTATTGTTTTTTATAAATACAACTAAAATTACCGAGATTGAAATAATAAAAATACTTGATGATTTAATTATTTGCCTTTTGTTTTTGTTTTTGAAAAAATGAAATACAAAAACGAGAAAATATCCTAAAAAGCTTGCTAATAATGCTATTCTTGTATTTATTATTAACAGTAGAATAAAGGAAAATAGGAACAAAATAAAATTTAGACCCTTCAATAAAAAATGTTTGTTCGTTTTTAAATTTGATAAAGAAAAATATAAATTGCAAATTGAAACAAATGCCAAATGCATATTTAAAGCTGGCGCATGAATTCCAATTGTATTGGCAAAATGATATCCCATTTGCCACATATTCATTCCGTAATAAAAGCTCAAAAAGAATTCATTATAGACAAAATAATACCTTATTAGAAAAAACACTACTATTAATGTTGTTGCCACAGAATAGGCCTTTACCAATGGATAAAACTTAATATATTTTTGATTTCCTATAATAAATATTGGAAACAATAAAAGAGTTATATATTTTTCTAATGACTTTATTCCTGTATAAAAATCATCATTGTTCCAAAAAAAAATAATCTCTAATAACAATGGGATTGCTATTATTAAAATATATTTCAATGCCCTTTTGGTAAAAGACAATTTTTTATAAGATAGCAATCCATAAAAAGAAAAGCAAATTATTGAAACCGTGCAAGGCAACCTAAATGTTAGTGTGCTTGCGATTAATAATAAAAATGCGTTTAATATAAAACTATGTTTTTCTGTTGAAATGTTCATAATACATTGCAAAATATATAATTGGTAAAAATCCTATTTTATGTCGAATTGAAGTCCCTAAGTCTGGTTCAAAGATTCCTTGAACCATAAAATAGGAAAATAAAATAGAAAAAATCCAAAATTCCATAATATTCTCTTTTTTATTTTTTAAACATCTGGAAAATCTTATAAATAATATAGAAAATAGGAGTAATTCCCAAATAGCAAAAACAATAACTTGTGGTGTTAATAAATGAGTTAAAATTTGTCCTATTGGAAAATTTACAGAAGTGTACCCATAAAAAATACCGAATGCTTCTCCATACCAAGTGTCCTGTGAAATAGGAGATATAATAATTGTATTTACACCATTGCCATTAGAATCTGCATAATCTTGTCGTGTTAGTTTAGATAGAAATTCTCCTTTTACAATTCCGTGGCTAAAGGAAAGGAATATTGCTATTATTAACCCATAAAAAATAGTGGCTACGGTTTTCTTTTCAAAATGAATAAATGATATTAAATAAAATCCAACTACAAAAATTGGAATTAATAAATAATAAGCTCTAAAAAAAGAAAAAGAAGCAATCAATAGTAATGAAAAAATTATTTTTTTTCTATTGGTTATTTTAGATTGAAAAATAAATGGGATTGATGAAAAGAGTAAAAAGGTAATAAACTCTTTGGTGGGCATAGACATATAAATTCCTAATAAAAAGAACGCCACAATCATTACTAAATTCTTAGTGTTAAATTTATGAAAGTTATTAGGCACCCCAATTTTATATAGAATATAGGAAGTTAATGGAAATTGGATTAATGCAATTACAAAAAAAGGCAGGTACTTTAATTTGGTAATATTATAAAACATTATAGCAAAGGGATAACTGCCTATCCATCCAATTTCTTTATACTTATCTATTACAATTATTTTAGTATCATTAAAATATCGATCCGGCAATATAAAAATCGTTAGAGTAGAAAGTATAAGAAAAACACTAAATAGAGAAAAAAACCAGAGTTTGTTTTTTTTAATTATAATTTTTTGCATGGTATAAAAATTATGTTAAAAATACAGCTATTTTATCTTTTTTATAGATAATAATTGTTGCCACTAAATTCCATAAAAACATACTTACCGCATAAGAAAAGGCGGCGCCACTCATGCCATAAATAGGAATTAACGTTTTGTTTAATACGAAGTTTATTATAACTGCAAAAATTAGAATAACTTGGAACGTTGTTTGTCTCCCTGTCATATTTAAATAAACTTGAACAGCCCCGAAAAAAGAGCAAATTCCCTGACCAATCATTAGTATAATTAAAGGCTCTTTAGCTACTAAATATTTTTCGCCAAAAAATCCTAAAATCATTTCAGAAAAAAAACAAAAAAACAAAACTAAAGGAATAGATATGAAAAATATCATTCTAGCGCTACTTCTCATTGTTTTTTTTAATTCTTCGTTTTTCTCTGAAAAAAATTGTTCTGCAATTTTAGGAGAAATAGTAATATTTACTGAATTCATAACAACCAACAATAAGGTCATTAATTTTACCGCTAAAGCATAAAAAGCAACTTCTTCGTTTCCTTTAAATTTTTTTAAAAACATAACATCAAAACTCATCAATAAAAAGATAGCCATGGTGCTAATAGCAATTGGGTATGATTTTAAAAATATGAATCTATACGAAATTTCATCTTTACTCTCTGGTGAATTTTCCTTCTCTTTTTTATTAAAAATAGAAAATATCTTTATAGTTGAAATTATAGACAAGAAGAAAAAACCAATTAAAAAAGTTTCTGCCAAATAGGTTTGCTCCTGGATAAAAAACAATATTATAGATCCAATTATGACTGATAAATATTTAAATGTATTACGAAATAATTCAGCGATGTAAATTGATTCTAAAGCTCTTAGCGTTTCTGTATTGAAGATGGTAATACAATAAAAAAATAATAAAAATGTTGCTTTTAAAATAACACCATATATTTTGAAGTCATTTAAATAAAAACTTACAGTCTTATTGCCAATAATTAATATTAATATTAAACTTAAGAAAGACATTAAGAAAATTAAAAAAAACATTTTTATATAAATCCTTTTCAATTCTCCAGAACGATTTCTGCTCTTTAACATTCCTGTAAAATAAAGAATAGACTGATCTGTCCCTAAAACACAAATGCTTCCTAATATTAACAGGTAAGTCCTTATAAAATCGTATTGCCCTATTATTTTTGGATCATACGTTTTAGTTAAAAAAAGTGTAAATCCAAATAAAGTAATAACTCCAATTACTCTTAAAATCATTACTTTAATACTTTGCATCATAAAATGATTCTTTTTAAATAAATTTAAAAAGGGAAAGTTTTTGTTTGATGAATTTGTGTTTAAAGTATTATTTTTCATTTATTTCATTTCCAGAATATAATCCACCGTCATATTTGCCATATTGCATAGTGTTCCAATCCCATAACACCTGATTGATTCTTACTTCTTTTCTATATTTTGGATTATTTATTTTTAGTTTTTTTAAGGAATCTAAATCCGATGGAAATTTAAACTTTCCGTTTTTAACTAATAATTCCATTCCATTTCTATCAATAATTACTCTGTCATCAAATAAATTAAAAATTTCTTCGTAGGTTAAAATTTCTTTTTTAGGTAACTCTATCTCTTCAATTGCTTCTTTCCCCGTAAAATAACCGCCGTCATATTTTTTCCCTTCCATTGTTTTCCAATTCCAAAGAACTTTATCTATTTTTATTTCATTTTTAAATTTAGGATGGTTTTTTTTGTATTCAATAACACTACTTACCTCTTTTGGAAATCTAAATTTAAAATTTCTTATTAAATATACTCCCCCGGTTTTATCTATTAGCAATCTATTATTATATTTTTTAAAAATCTTTTCATAATAATCATCTCCATTAATAAGGTCTTCTAATTTGTTTATTTCAGCTGATTGGGATAATTTTTCTTTTTCAAATGAAGCTTTGCTGTCTTCTACAATTTTTCTGTCCAATTCAACCTCATCGGGCGGATAGATTTCTTCTTTATTTTTTATTCGCTCGTCACCTCGCCAAACAAAACCTCTGAGTTTTCGGGCATTCTCGGGTAACTCTTTTTCTGGATAAATATCGCCATCTACCGACTCAAAAAAAGTAATTGTATCCACTTTGTTCTTGTCGTCCATAATCATATTGATGCGGCTACTTATGTTTTTATTAATGCCTATTAGTTCATTTTTATCGTTTCGCATATAATAAACTACCTCGGTATTCTTGACTACATCGGCCTCATAGAGTTTGTTTTCTTTAAATTTTCCGTAAAGATTAAGTCCCTTTATCTGGTTAAAACCAGTTCCTATAGTGTCTTTAGAAATAATAAAAGTATTGTTAAGAATCTTCAAAGAATCTAATTTTTCGGTAGTATTGTTTCCTATTAGATGCATAACATCTCCAGTCATCTGGTTTTCAAAATTCCAAAGTATGGGTTTCCCAATCAGTTTTGTAAGCGCTACTTTTTGATTAGAATGAATAGAATCACATTTTCCGCTTAGATCTGTTTTAAAAAAGCGAACATTTTTTTGTCCCACTACAATTCGTTCTCCTGTTTTTCCGGTTACAATAATTTTTTTTGCAGAAATAAACATCGAATCGTTTTCGATTTTATAACGAATAGAAGCATGTTTGGTAATATATAACGAATCTTTATTTTTATAAACTTCTCCGTAATGCCCTTTAATTATTGCCTTATTTATAGAATCGGTGATTTTCACATTGTTAGTTCCCGAAGCAAATTCTTTTTTTCTGTCGTAATACAAACTATCCCCTTCTATCAGTCTCTCCTTGTATTTAATATACGATTTCTTTTTAAAATTACCAATGTTCTTCTTGCTATTGTAATAACCGTTTTCGGTATATATAAAATTTTCTTTTCCAGTAATAGTTGAGGGGCCTTTTAAATATGAATCTCCTTGGGCGGTGAAATATTCCAGATGGTTTGATTTAATTGTATATTCTGGATTAGTCAATACTACAGAAGTTACGAATTGGTATTTTTTTTCTTTGACATAATATCTTCCCGCTTTACTTTTTAGGGTGTTTTTTTTTTTGATGATTGTTCCATAATTATTAAAATAGGCTTCTTGGGAATTCCTGTCAAAATGAATGGTATCTGTAGACATTGTAGATTCTGGTGAACGCATTACTACATTTCCTGTGGCAAGGGCTTTTTTAACATTTCCGTTATATTCAGCATATTTGCTATTCATATATAGGGTGTCCCCTTGAACCATTTCTACATTGCCAAATGCTTTTATGTAATTTTCATCTTTAAAATAATAGGCTTTATTACACGTCATTACAATACCGTCGTGACTCACCCTAACATTACCTGTTAAAAGAGTTGCATTTGGAATTTCTATTTCATTAATATCCCCATAATCAGCACTTTCAACAACTATTTTACTTGACTTTTGAGAAAAAGCAAGAAAGAAATTAAAGAGTAAAAGTCCAATAAGAATAATTTGTTTTTTCAAGTAACAGTGTTTTAATTATTTAATTTAGTAAACGAATTGGTTTTTAGCTTTTTGTAAAATGATTTTGGCGAAATTAACTTGCTATTTTATTTGTTTTTTAGTGTTGCAAGTAAACTATCTTCCCATTTATTAATTTTCAAATTAAAAGTAGTCTTTATTT